>ERZ773107.3358-NODE-3358-length-10428-cov-3.170925_pt1 | contig 10428 bp, 10 predicted proteins | sample MGYA00580571_ERZ773107 | MGnify/ENA primary metagenome ERZ773107 (study PRJEB29015, sample SAMEA2737843) | human gut metagenome | biome: human gut; feature: human-associated habitat; material: faeces | place: China | collected 2012 ... | reverse complement strand
CGTATGACAGATGTATGGACAATGCAGTCCCGTGAAGACGAGATTGAATACTGCAGGCAGCACGGCATTGATCTTCCATTTGACGTAAAGCACAGCTACAGCCGTGACCGTAACTTATGGCATATCAGCCATGAGGGGCTGGAGCTTGAAAATCCTGCCAACGAGCCAAATTATGATGACCTGCTCGTATTAAGCACGACTCCTGAGAAAGCTCCTGACAAAGATGAATACGTTACAATGACTTTTGAAGCCGGTGTTCCGAAGAGCGTCAACGGAAAAGAAATGAAAGTTTCTGATATCATCAGAGAGCTGAACGAACTTGGCGGAAAGCATGGAATCGGTATTGTTGATATCGTTGAGAACCGTGTTGTTGGTATGAAATCCCGTGGTGTCTATGAAACTCCTGGCGGAACGATCCTGATGGCTGCTCACGAACAGCTTGAAGAGCTTGTCCTTGACCGTGCTACATATGAAGTTAAAAAAGACCTTGGAAATAAATTCGCACAGATCGTATATGAGGGAAAATGGTATACACCATTGCGTGAAGCCATCCAGGCATTTGTCGATGTAACGCAGCAGTATGTGACCGGTGAAGTCAAATTCAGACTTTACAAGGGAAATATCATCCGTGCCGGCGAGACATCTCCTTATTCTCTGTACAGTGAATCTCTTGCAAGCTTCACTACAGGTGATCTGTATGACCATCATGATGCTGACGGATTTATCAATCTGTTCGGACTGCCACTGAAGGTTCGTGCAATGAAGATGCAGGAAGTTGAGACTCAGAAGAAATAATTCTTTCCGATAAATCTTACGATTATGTCGGGGGCAAAAGCCCCCGACTTTTTTTTACTTTTCATCCTTCTCACGATCTGTCCTGGCTTTTCTTCAAAGAGTTTTATCCTTTTATTTTTCCTTTTATCTCCGGGATCGTCATTTTTTCTTCTCGCATTTTCCGAATCTTATAGATCATCTCTATACTTTCTTCCCGTCTGTAACGCCGGGTCAGATTTTCCTCTGCCTGCTCAAATGGCAGCATCCCTTCTTCCGTATAAAACTTCAGTGTACTGTATCTCACACCGGTCAGCCTGACAAGCTCCCCGATTGTTACATACTCTGACTGTTCTATCACTTCCATGCTTCTCTGTCTGGACATTTTCTCACCTTTTCTTCTCTACCAGTATACCGGAACAAGATTTACGCCCTGGATCGGCACTTTATAGGATCTTCTTGTTGCCGGAAAAATACGATAATACATACCGTCTATTTTCAGGAGCGTCTCGCTGCCTGATCTGACTTCCTCAACATTATGTCCCATCTTTCTCAAAAAATCAACTGCAGCACTTCTCCGTTCTTCTACATTCGTCCCAAATACCACACAGTCAATAAAGATTGCTTTTCTTCTCTCCAGATATGGGAATGCCAGACTGACTCCCTCTAAATAAGGATTTTCAAACAGTTTACTTTTTGCCCGCAGGAAACGCCCTGTAAAGCTCTCAAAAATACTGTGAAATTCTTTTTCCCACAAGATTCTGCAATATTCGTTTTCCGCAGCCATTCCATTCACCCGTTCAAGTACCCTTTCCTGTTCCGTTGCTGAAAACAGATCATGGATACAGCCGCTTTCACGCAGCAGCCACAGGAGACTCAGACACTCCATCGTAATTTCTCCGTCATCCAGGATTTCTGCCCGCAGACCTTCCCTGATCCTGAAATAAGTCTGTTCTTCACTCCGATATGATTTCAGTTCAATCCCTGATGAATAATAATTCAGATCGCACCCAAGAAGATCCGGAATCTCGCACAACAGACCTTCCTTTTCCAAAGATTCTTTCACTTTCTGCTCAATCTGACGCTCTTCCTTTTTATTCATATTCTTAGCTGCCTGTACCGCTTTCTCCGCTTCTTCAGCAAATTCAGATAAAGAACATCCTTCTTTTTCCAAAACCGGCATCAGCACTTCCGCTGCCGTGACCGCACGAAGCACCGCACTTTTTGCCACGGATCTGTGAAGGCTTTCCTGCCCTTCCAATGCTATAAGTGCATATTGCTCTGATAAGTTTAACTCTCTCATCCCCGGTCCTCCTTCTCAATTTCAATTATTTTCTCCGTATCTTTCCTGTCAAGTCAATAAAAAGGAACATCTGTTATGAATCTTGGTATGGTGTGCTACCTATACCGATCCATAAAGAAATGTTCCCTTTTTTCGTCTGTATCACTGCTCTGTAGCAGTTTTCATAGAATTTCTATCTATTCACTTTCTCTGTCATTCGTCAGTTTCAGCTTATCCAGTACATAGAACATCAGTCCCATCAACATACCGATCACACATGCCAGTACCATTCCTGATAACTGGATACTTCCAAACTGTACCGTAATGCCTGACAATCCTACTACAAAAATAACGGATGTCATTGCCATATTTCTTGACTTACCATAATCCACCTGAGATTCAACAAGAATACGGATACCCGATGTACCGATCATACCATACAGCAGGAAGGAGATTCCTCCGATCACCGGACCTGGAATGGTATTAATCAGAGTTGTCATCTTTCCGATAAAGGAACAGATAATGGACAGCACCGCTGCTCCTCCGATCACATAGACACTGTAAACCTTTGTCATTGCCATAACTCCGATATTCTCTCCGTAAGTCGTTGTCGGTACAGAACCGATCAGGCCGGAGATCATAGTCGAAAAGTTATCTGCGAATAAAGATCTGTGCAGTCCCGGATCTTTTAAAAGATCTCTTCCGACGATCTTACTTGTTACGATCTGATGTCCGATATGCTCCGATGCAATGACCAGAAGTACCGGAAGAATGATCACGATCGCCTCCCATTTGAACTTTGGTGTTGAAAAATTCGGGAGTGAAAAAAGCGGTGCTGCAGCAACTTCTGAGAAATCTACGATTCCGCAGAGCAACGCAGCAACATATCCTGCAATGATCGCAATCAGGATCGGGATCACGGCAAGGAACTTGCGGAATACAACCGATCCAAGTACTGCCGTCAGTAACGTTACTAAAAACACAATCACATTCTTACTGTCGATCACTTCATCTTTCAGTCCTGCATTTGATGCTGCTGTTCCTGCAAGTTCCAGACCGATCAGTGCTACTACCGGTCCCATGGCTGCCGGTGGAAGTACCACATCGATCCAGTCCGATCCAAACTTATAAATAATCAGAGATAAAACACATCCGCAGAATCCGACTGCAACAAAGCCTCCCAGTGCATAACTGTATCCCCATTTTGAGATAACAATTCCAGCCGGTGCAAGAAACGCGAAACTCGAACCAAGATATGCCGGTGCTCTCCCCTTCGTGATCAGGATGAATAATAAAGTCCCAAGACCGTTCATGAATAATACAACTGCCGGATTGATTCCAAATACAAATGGCACAAGTACTGAAGCACCGAACATCGCAAACATATGCTGAATACTCAATGGAACAAGCATCTTAAATGGAACTTTCTCATCAACCTGAATAATTCTTTTGTTCTCCATGTTACAATTTCCTCCTCTTCTCTCTTCTGATCCTCTTGCACAGAATATGAAAACTGCACTATCAAATCACTTTTTTTATTTTACCATATCCTTGCTTACCTGACTACTTTTTTATCATTACCAAAGGACTTTTCCTCTCACTGTATCTTCTTTTTCCCTGCATTTTTCCGCACTTTTTTCAGGATACTGATGTTTTTCCACATCCTGCCTCTATCACACGGAAAAGATTCCCATAAGCGATCTTTTCTGTCTGCCGTGACGTGATCCCCGCTTTCTGAAATGCATCCCATACCAGTTCTATCCTCTCTGCTCCTTCCAGCTTTTCCGGCAGATCTTTTCTTTCAAATCCATCAAAATCCGTTCCCAGTGCCACTGCATCTTCTCCTGCCATCCGGATCATCCGCTTTGCATGTTCTGCCAGCATTTCCAGTCCTGCCCTCTCTTTCTTTTCAGTCAGGAAAGCAGAATAAAAATTCAATCCCACAACACCGCCTTTTTCGCCCACTGCACGGAGCATCTCATCCGTCAGATTTCTCGGATGTCTGCAAAGTTCCCTGCAATTTGAGTGAGACGCTACAATAGGATCAGTACTGTACCGGATGCAGTCCCAGAATCCTCCGTCCGACAGATGGGATACGTCCACCAGCATCCCAAGTTCGTTCATTCGTCTGACCACTTCGATTCCAAATGGCTTCAGCCCCCGCTGCATGACCTCTGTATCTCTGCTGTTGGGACTGCCGATACAGTTCTCATAATTCCAGGTCAGGGTGAGTAATCTGACGCCCTGTTCATAAAGCTGTTCCACCCGTTCTGCTTTTCCGTTCAGCACACCACCTTCTTCTACCGTAAGTATCCCTGCATACTTCTTTGCCTGCTCCGCTGCTTCCAGTTCTGCCCCTGATCCTGCAACACAAAATTCTTTCGCTTCCTCTTCATGCACCGACTGGATCAGTTTTTCTGCTGCATCAAAAGCTTCTTCCCATCCCGGATATTCCGCTGCATTTACATAGCATGCGAAAAATTGTGCAACAGAATCACTTTTCTTCAATCTCTCGATATCCACACACAATTTATTTTTCCAAAGCGTTCCTTCACTTCTCTTTCTAAATAATTCACTTACTGTATCACAATGCATATCCATCCATTTCATGACACTCACCTCAGTCCTATGTATATTTTTTTCATTTCTTTCATACTCTATCATACATCATAATCCACAGTTTCATAACAGAATTTTTGCCGGACACCGGCAGTCATCAGAACAGGAGGATCTTTATGCAGCCAAAAATCGGAATCGTCATCTGCGGACTGGAGGGAAATCATCAGTTTGTCTCCAATCCTTATATCCAGTCTGTCCGGTATTCTCATGGACTTCCCCTTCTTCTGCCTCTGGTACGCTCAGAAGATCTGCTGAATCAGTATGTTTCCCTCTGTGATGAATTTCTCTTTTGCGGAGGCGGCGATATCACACCGCTCCTTTTTGGTGAATCCCCTCTTCCCGGGAACGGACGTACAAGCATCTCTACCGATATTTTTCAACTGCATCTGATGAGACAGATTCTTTCTTCCCGTAAACCTGTCTTCGCCATCTGCAGGGGAATGCAGCTTCTGAACGTTGCCTGTGGTGGGACGATCTGGCAGGATTTTTCTCTGATTCCCGGAAAGACACTGGATCATATGCAACAAACCGATGTTCGCAGTGATATCAGTCATAAAATCCGTATCGGCAGGACAGGACATTTACGGAAATGTCTCGGAACTTCTCTCTATGTCAACAGTTTCCACCATCAGGCTGTCAATCTCACCGGAAAAGGCATCATAGTCACTGCCCGTGCCTGTGACGAAACGATTGAAGCGATCGAACTGAAAGATTATCCTTTTGGTGTCGGTGTCCAATGGCATCCTGAATGCATGTTCCGCACTTCTCCTGAAATGCGGACACTTTTTAAAAATTTTGTAGAACATTGTTCTGTTTCCGGTGAATAATTTCTGCAAAATAAACCATACTATTCCCGTACCGAAAAAGATCCACCGGATCTTTTGATCGTATGCTTCGCAATTAAAACTGACTGACAAGGAGGAAGTAAACCATGGGAGAGATATCCATTCTCGATCTGCAGAATCTCCGCCATCTGATTGGCGGATATGCAACAACTTATTCAAAAATGACAGACTACGCTTCTCAGACAGAAGACCCGGAAGTCAAAAAATTATTTCAGGATGCGGCAGATTCCGCAATGAAAAATAAGCAGGAACTGATGAAATTTTTATAAACAGCTTCAGTCCACAGCATAAAATTTCAGCAGGGAACTCCAAAATGAAATAGAAAAGAGGAATGATCATGAACGAAAAGACAATGGTTGCCGACGCCCTCACCGGTGTCAACGGTGAATTAAAAATGTTCGGGGATATGATCCCACAGACAGAAAATAAGGAACTTAAGCAGTGTCTTAAGCAGATCCGCTCCCAGTGCGAGATGTCACAGGAAAAGCTGTATCAGATCGCCCGTGAAAAAAGTTACTATGTTCCGGCAGAGAAAGCCACTCGTGAAGAAGTCGAACATGTAAAATCAATTCTTTCAGCAAACTGATAACAGCAAAATGGTGTGATCCCACTTTTCAGATCACACCATTTTTTATCTACCGTTTTTTCTTTTACAGCTTTTTTCTTCTACAGCTTTCTTTTTCTGCAGCCTTCATTTCAGGCTTTTTTTTCTTCTTTCTCTGCTTTTCCTGATTTTTCCCACAGTTCATCCGCTTTCTCTTTCCATATTGATGCGTACTGTTCGCATTTTCCACAAAGATGCTCTACGCTCTCCGGTGACTGAAGATCGGTTGACTTTGCACCGGTCTCATGTACCATCTGCTGTAATTTTTCAGGATTTTCAAGCATCGGGCATGGACGGAGATGATTCTTATTAAATGGCTGGTTATTATGGTAAGCCATAAATAATGGCTGGCGTAATGCATCCAGTACACTGACTTCTTTAATATTGGCACTGGAATAATGGATGAATACACATGGCTCTGCATCTCCATTTGCATTGATATGGAAGTAATTTCTGCCTCCTGCAATACATCCTCCAACGTATTCTCCGTCGTTCTGGAAATCAAATGCAAAAATCTGCTTTCCACCGGTAAAGCCACGGATTTCTCTTACTCGGTGATACATATACTCTCTCTGCTCTTTACATATACTCTCTCTGCTCTTTTGTCGGAAGCAGATCTACTGCCGCATCATTTCCAACCGGCATATAATGGAAATACCATGCATAACGGCATCCTTTTTCAATGATCATATCCAAAAATTCATCGGATGTAACCGTCTCAATATTGGCTCTTGTATAGCAGATCGATGTTCCAAAGATCTGTCCATGAGCTTTCAGAAGATCCATCGCATGCATGACTTTTTCATAGACACCTTTTCCACGACGACCATCATTAACTTTCTCATATCCTTCCAGACTGATGGAAAGAGTCAGATTTCCTACCCGTTCCATCTCATTACAAAATTCTTCATCTACAAGCGTTCCATTCGTAAATGCATGGAATTCGCAGTCATTGTGCTTCTCACATAACCGGATAATATCTTTTTTTCTCACAAGCGGTTCTCCGCCGGTAAGCATATACAGATAAATACCAAGCTCCTTCCCCTGCGTGATCACACGATCCATATCTTCAAAAGACAGATTCAGCAAATGTCCGTATTCTGCTGCCCAGCATCCGGTGCATTTCAGATTACAGGCACTCGTCGGATCCATCAGGATCAGCCACGGTACATTACACTGATATTTTTCTCTTGCCTCATGCATCACTTTGGTTCCATAAAGCATTGCATCAAATCCAAGGTTCAGCGCTGTCGTCTTTAATACATTCGGGCTTACCTCATCAAATAAACGGTTCAGATACTGCATCCACTTATTTTCAGGATCCTGGATCATTTTTCTTGCTGCTTCATATGACTCCGGTTTAAACCGGTCTTTTGCGAAACTTTCCGTCAGATCTACAACCTTCAGAAGTGCTTTTGTTCTGTCGTCATTCTTATTTACATACTTTAAAACTGCATCTGCTGCCACGCTGAATGCTGCTCTCTGTGCCTGAAATTTTAAACCTGCCATTTTTTTCACCTTTTCTCCGGAAGTTCCCGGTCCTTTCTTTCGTCTTTTTTTCTCAATTTACCCTTCTATTTTATCAGCATATACCAGCTTTCTTATAGTATCCTGATTTCTTATCGTTGTCCTTCCTGCCTCTTACGTCAGCCGAATCAGAAGTTCAATTCCTCCGATCAGAAGCAGACAGCCACCAACTGCCACAATTTTCTTTCTTGCCTGACACCCTGCCCACCATCCGGCATATAGTCCGGCAATCACACTGACCGGAGTGATCAGAAGGATCACTATAAACGTCTTAAAAAAAACTGTATCCAGGAATCCAAATCCAATTCCTGCTATAAATACATCAAGGCTGGTAATTGCCATCCACATTGCAAACTGCCTCGATTCCAGTCTTTCTGCCTTTCGCTCTTCTATTTCTTTTCCTCTTGCCGCTTTGATGATGAGATAAATGCCCAGTCCAAGAAAAATCGCAACCGATATATATTTCCAGTCATTGGCCGCATACTCTGCATTTTTTGAAACAACCGGTATCTTTGCCACAAAATTTCCAGCCGTCAGGCTGATCAGATTCCAGAGCGTGAACCCGCCTCCCAGAATCACCAGGCTTTTTTTGTCAATTTCACCAACTACAGCACCTCTGCATAATGCATATGCAAAAACATCCAGCGAAAGACCTGCACCGATTAAAATAATTTCAATCCATGACATAATCTTCTCCTTTCAGCTATGCCTTTTGAAATTTCCTCCTTTTCCAGATATTCTACTCTATTTTTTTTATTTCATTAAGAATCAGCTTTTTTAAACTGTATCTCTGATCAGACATTTTTTGAGATTTGTATTGGACAGGCTACATTTTTGAAATTTTGTATCCTTTGAACTTTCTTCCTTTTAAGTTTTATGGTATAATCTGCAAAGCAGACTTACGGAAAGGAATGGGATGACATATGGAAGATAAAAAAGAACTTACCAAAGATTTGCTGACTCTATCTTTCAGAGAACTGATCCTTAAGATTCCATTTGATAAGATAACGATCAAAATGATCACTGACGGTGCCGGTGTCATACGTCCTACTTTTTATAAGCATTTTCAGGATAAATACGGGATTCTTGAATATATTCTCCAAAAAGAGATCAGGGAAAAAATCGACGTACTCATTGAAAATCACCTGGAAAATGATATTTTTCTGCTTCTCTGTTCCTGTCTTTCTAAAGACCGGGCATTTTATAAAAAGCTGTACCTGATCGAAGGTCCAAATTCTTTTGAAGAGCAGATGTTCCAGTTTATTTATGAACTGATCTTTTTCCTGTTCAACAAATATCCTTTGAAAGCTCCTTCCCGTCTGAAGATTCTGACCAAAGAGAGTCTTGCAAGATTTTATACCTTCGGGCTGGCTGATTCTATCAAATACGCCATAACTCATGATGTCGCTTATGAACCAAAAGAACTGGCTGAAGTTTATGATTATCTGATCCATAACTCTGTGCTGGATCTTGTAGAATATCCGGCACAGGGGAACTAAGAACCTATATAGCAGACAAAAACCCTTACAGCTCTTCTTTTTATTGAAGAACTGTAAGGGTTTCATTCTATCATTGTCTTCCCGAGATCAGTCGATCGTAGCAATTCGCATCATATTGCTTGTATAACTTCTTTCTTTTCCTACATTCGGAGAAGGGATTCCTGCCGTCAGGACAACTACATCCCCCTGCTCTACATACTTCTTTACTTTTGCAAGCTCCATAGCATTCTCGCAGATATCCTCCGTATTGTCATGCTCCAGAGACTTCAGCGGTCTGACTCCCCAGTATATGGACATTCTTCTTAAAGTTCTTTCGTTCGGTGTGATTCCAAGAATCTCCTGTCTCGGTCTTAAATTGGAAACCACCCTTGCAGTTGCACCCGAAACAGTTGGCGTCAGAATACACTTTGCATTCAGATTTGCAGCAGCAAGTACGGAGGAATATCCAATGGCACTGGATACACCGCTCTTTAAATGACCATACTCCTTCTCAAGCATCTCCTCATAATCTAAGTGCTGCTCTGTATTTTCAATGATATGAACCATCATCTGAAGTGCCTCCACCGGGTACTTGCCCTGTGCAGTCTCACCGGAAAGCATCACTGCATCTGTTCCGTCATAAACAGCATTGGCAACGTCCGTTACCTCGGCTCTTGTAGGACGTGGATTCCGAATCATGGAATCCAACATCTGGGTTGCTGTAATAACTGTCTTAAAGTGACTGTTACACTTCTGAATGATCATCTTCTGCAAATATGGAACTTCCTCTGCCGGAATCTCCACACCGAGATCTCCACGGGCAACCATAACACCGTCTGCTGCACGGATGATTTCATCAATATTGTCAATTCCCTCTGAATTTTCAACTTTTGCAATGATCGGAATGAACGGTGCTCCGAGAGACTTCAGATAAGCCCGGATCTCCAGGATACACTCTGCATTTCTCACAAAGGATGCTGCAATAAAATCAATTCCCTGCTCTGCACCAAACTTGATATCTTCTTTATCCTTCTCTGTGATCGCCGGAAGATGGATCGGTACATTCGGCACATTCACACCTTTTCTCTCACCAAGCTCTCCACCGTTGATAATCTCACAGATCAGTTCTTTTTCTTTCTTCTCGACTACTTTCAGTCCGATCAGTCCGTCATCGATCAGGATTGTCTTTCCCTTGCTCACATCATTGATCAGTCCCGGATAAGAAATAGATACGATATTCTCATCTCCTGCCACCTCTTCTGTCGTAAGCGTAAATTTCTTTTCGGCCTCCAGCATGATCTT
>ERZ773107.3348-NODE-3348-length-10458-cov-6.245698_pt1 | contig 10458 bp, 9 predicted proteins | sample MGYA00580571_ERZ773107 | MGnify/ENA primary metagenome ERZ773107 (study PRJEB29015, sample SAMEA2737843) | human gut metagenome | biome: human gut; feature: human-associated habitat; material: faeces | place: China | collected 2012 ... | reverse complement strand
CGCCTGCTGCGGCAGCTGGCAGGGGAGGAGGGGAGCCACGCCCGCCGTCTCATGGGGGTGTACTATCTGGTGACGGGCTGCTGCTATCAGCCCCGTTTGCAGGGAGGACGGGTGGAGCGTCTGCCGTGGCGGGAGGTGCTGCGGACCCGCTATCACGCCGAGACCTGCGGCGGTCTGCGCTATGCACAGGCGGCAGAGGCCACGGAGGACGTGTGTCTGCGGGAGATATGGGAGGAGCTGTCGGCGGCGGAATATCGCCATGCCCGGCAACTGCTGAGCCTGTTGGAGCAGATGGTGCTTGCATAGTCCGGCGGATGGTGCTATCCTATGGAAAACATCAGCAACAAAGGAGGATCTCCCATGAGAGAGCACATCAGCCGGGAGGCGGCGTGGGCCGCCCTGCGGAGGTACAATCAGGAGGCGTTCCACCTGCAGCACGCCCTGACGGTGGAGGGGGTCATGCAGTGGTATGCCAAGGAGTTGGGCTACGGCGACGATGCCGAATTCTGGGGCATTGTGGGCTTGCTCCACGACATCGACTTTGAACGCTGGCCGGAGGAGCACTGCCAAAAGGCACCGGAGCTGCTGCGGGAGGCAGGCTGCGGCGAGGACATCATCCACGCCGTGTGCAGCCACGGCTGCGGCCTGTGCTGCGACGTGGCTCCGGAGCATGAGATGGAGAAGGTGCTGTTTGCAGCAGATGAGCTGACGGGCCTGATCGGGGCAGCGGCGTTGATGCGGCCCAGCCGCAGCTGTCAGGATATGGAGCTGAAGAGCCTGAAAAAGAAGTACAAGGACAAGAAGTTCGCCGCCGGGTGCTCCCGTGACGTCATCGCCCAAGGGGCGGAGCGTCTGGGCTGGGAACTGGATATGCTGCTGGAGCGGACGCTGGAGGCCATGCGCTCCTGTGAGGAGCAGGTGGCCCATGAGATGGAGAAGCTGTGAGAAAATGTGCGGGGCAAAAGCCCCGCACATTTTTCGTTAAAAAGCTTACGCCTGCACCAGCTTCAGCACGTCCTCCCTGGAGATAAGACCCACGGAGCGGTTCACCAGCTGACCATTGCGGAACACCAGCAGCGTGGGGATGCTGGCCACGGCGTACTGAAGGGCCAGTGAGCGGTTTTCATCCACATCTACCTTCACGATCTTGCAGGGAGCCACGCCGTCCAGCTCCTCCAGAATGGGGGCCAGCATCTTGCAGGGACCGCACCAGGCGGCCCAAAAATCCACCAGCACCGTTTCGTTGGACTGAAGCACTTCCTGCGGGAAGGTCTGTGCGTTTGCGTGTACGATGGCCATAGTTAAGATCTCCTTTTCTATTTCTATTTGCCGGTAGTATACCACACCTGCTGCCAAATAACCGTGATATTTGCAACAGTGACGGAAGAATTTCCCGGAAATAGGGGGAAATGCGGTGAAGGGGAAATTTTCGGGAGGGACGGCGCAGCCGTCCCTCCCGATTTTTACGGTTAGTCCTTGTTGTTGAGCTTGCCCAGATAGCGGTAGATGCTGGCCTCGGAGCTGTGGAGCTCCCGCGCCACATGGCTCACGGAGCCCTTCAGCAGGAACACGCCCTTGCGGTTCAGCGCATCCATGATCTCCATCTTCTCGTCCTGCGTCAGACGGTCCACCGGCACGGGATAGTCCGCAATGACGGAGGAGACGATGCTGGCAGTGGCGCCGGCGATGGAGGAGGGATAGGTGTGCTCGTCGTTTTCCACGATGAGGTGGGTGCCGCTGGGAGCACCGGGGGTCAGCAGGCTGCCGCACAGGTCCATGACACGGGCGGACAGCTCCCGGTAGCGGCTGCTGTCAAAGTTGATGCACAGCAGGCCCACCAGACGGCCGTGGGGATCCTTGATGAACAGGGAGTTGGAGCACAGCTTTTTTCCGGTGACGGAGGTGCTTTCAAACCGCAGCACATAGTCCTGCGTCTCATAGAGGCGGCTGGTCAGGAATTCCAGCATCTTGTTGCTGAGGGGGGAGCCTAAATGCCGCCCCGTCAGTTCGCCGTTGGCGATGGCAATGATCTCATTGGAGTCATCCAGCAGCTCATGCAGGGCCACCTCGTAGTCCGGCCCCAAAATTTTACCCAAAAAGTCTACCAGTAGGGTGTAGTGGCGTTTCATCTCTCTGTCCATAGGAACCTCCTGCGCTCCCCGCCATGGGAGCGACTATTCTTTGATGTCGTTGTTCTGGCCGTCATGAGGGGTGTCGGCCTTCTGAGCCTGCTTGGCGGGCTCGGGCTTGGCCGTGGGGTGAGCGGGCTTCTTAGGGGCGGGCTTTTTGGCCGCAGGCTTCTTGGCGGCACTGAGCTTCTCAGCCTTCGCCGCCTCGGCCCGCTTGGCATCCTCCTCGGCACGCTTAGCGTCCTCTACGGCCTTCTGAGCCTGTTTGGCGTTCTCTTCCTCCTCCAGCACACGGTAGGCCACCTTGCCCACCAGTGTCTTGGGCAGCTCCTCACGGAACTCGATGTCGGAGGGCATGGCGTACTTGGCGATGTGCTTGCGGCAGTAGTCCAGCAGCTCCTTCTTGCAGGCCTCCGTGGGCTGATAGCCGGGCTTGAGCACCACGAATGCCTTGACCCGCTGCATCTTGATGGGATCCTTGACGCCGATGACGCAGCTGAGGTGGACGTAGTCGTGGCCATCCAGAATGTTCTCCAACTGGGAGGGATAGACGTTGTAGCCGTTGGTGACGATCATGCGCTTGATGCGCTGACGGAAGTAGATAAAGCCCTCCTCGTCCATCATGCCCAGGTCGCCGGTGTGGATCCAGGTGAGGCCGTCGGCGTGGGTCTGCTTGGTCTGGGCCGTCTCCTCCGGATGGTTGACGTACTCCAGCATCACGGTGGGGCCGGACAGGCAGATCTCGCCCTCCTCACCGTAGGGGACCTCCTCCTGAGTGCCGGGCTTGACGATCTTGTAATAGGTGTCCGGGAAGGGGATGCCGATGGAGCCCTCCTTCTGCTTGTGGATGGGGGTCAGGCAGCTGGCGGTGACGCACTCGGTGGTGCCGTAGCCCTCCCGGACGCTGACGGTGGCGCCGTGGTCGTGGAGGAACTTGTCAAAGCGCTTCTTCAGCTCAATGGACAGACTGTCACCGCCGGAGAACACACCCTTCAGGCAGCTGAGGTCGGCCCCCTCGATCTCCTTGACCCGCAGCAGCGCCTCGAACAGGGAGGGGACGCCGGCGATGAGATTGGGCTTGTGCTTCTTGATGAGCTCGGCGTAGCTCTGAGGGGTGAAGCGGGGGATCAGGATGCAGTGGCCGCCGTTGGCCACCATGGAGTGGATGGACACGCCCAGTCCGAAGCCATGGAACATGGGCATGATGGCCAGCATCTTGTGACCCGGATGGAAGAAGGGGTTGGTGGCCACGATCTGGGCGGCCAGAGCGTTAAAGTTGCGGTTGGAGAGCAGGATGCCCTTGGTGACGCCGGTGGTGCCGCCGGAGTAGAGGATGGCGGCGGGATCGGTGTCCTTGCGCTTGATGCGGTAGATCTCCACGTGCTCGCCACGCTTGAGAAAATCCTTCCACAGCACCACGCCGGGGCCACGGGGGACCTTGGGGTTCTTGCGGCCCTCGGTGAGCTGATAGCCCACCCGCAGCAGGGGCTTGAGCTCATCGGCCACGGAGGTGACGATGAGGCAGGGCAGATCCACCGTCTTGCGGACGCTTTCAAACTTGGGGTAGAACTGATCCAGCGTGATGGCCGCCACAGAGTTGGAGTCCCGCAGATAGAAGGAGATCTCGCTCTCGGCGGACAGAGGGTGGACCATGTTGGCGATGGCACCCACCATGTTCACGGCGTAGAACATACACAGGGTCTGAGGGGCGTTGGGCATACAGATGGTGACCTTGTCGCCTTCCCGGATGCCGATGGCCTTCAGGCTCTTGGCACAGGCGTTGATCTTCTGCCACATCTCGGCGTAGGTAGTGGTTTTGCCCATGAATTCATAGGCGATGTAATTGGGGTACTGACGTACCATCTCCTCGACCCGGCCGCACATGGACAGGGTGGAGTAGTTCAGGGTAGAGGGTACCTCGGGATCCTTGGATGCCAGCCACGGGGTCTTGATCTGTACCGTCTCATTCATAGATAACTTCCTCCTTCATAGGTTTCTCCAGCTCCTCCGGGTGCTCCAGCAGATGCTTCAGCAGCCGGACGGACTTGGAATAGTAATAGCCGTCCGCCAAACGCTCGTCAATGGTGAGCCCCAGATCCAGCGTTTCCTTCATGGTCATGGTGCCGTCCGGGGCGTAGATGGGCCGCACGGCCTTCTCCCCGATGATGCAGAACAGGGAGCAGGTACCCCAGTTGGTCAGGTGGTGATAGCCGCACTTGAGCTTGATGGAGCCCAGATTGGAGATGACCACGGAGCTGTAATAGGGGTCCGTGGCGATGATGTCCGCCGGCACCCAACCGTGCTTATCCAGCCACATGAGGAAGTGGATGGCGGCCTTGCTGACGAAGCGAGGGATCTTGTTGAGGATATCCATGGCTCCGGTGGAGGGGTCTACCTTGTCCGACCGGCACTCCGTCACCTGACGGCGGATGTAGTCGTGGATGTCGGAGAGCGTGTACTCGTCCTTGCAGTGCAGGAAGGCCAGCGCCTCGGCGCCCTTATCGGAGAACTGCTTCTTCACCACGAAGGAGGCGGATACCTCGTTGCGCTGATAGAAGTTGCTGTTGACGATGAAGCGGTTCAGCTTGGGGCGCAGGGTGATGGTTTTCATCAGGGCTGCCAGCACCAGGTGGAACATGGTATAGGGAAACTCCGTCTCCGTCTCATTCTTCTTGGCGATATAGGCGTTCATGTTGGTCAGGTCGATGCGCTGGGAGATGTAGGCCTCGTTGTCGCATCGGTTGGGGTAGAGGATGCCGGTGACGTAGTGCAGGGAGTCCAGCTCCCGCATCAGGCGGCCGTCCTTGCGGTCGCCCCGGCGCTTTTTCTGTGTTTCCATTGGCTTCTCCTATTATGAAATATCTGTTTTTACAAGTTTATGTTGTGCCGCATATTAGATGCGGCCAGTAACAATTTGACCCCATAATAAGCTATTATAACAGACTGCCCAGAGAAATGCCACTTTTTTTTGCATTTTTCGCAGACGGGGGAGAGGGGGCCGCCGAGAAGAGAGAAATGTGTACAATTTTGCAATACAAAGTGTCTTCCTGCTGAAATATCAGCTGCCATATGCCGGAAGGGCCAAATAGCGCCTATGATGTGGGAAGGGGACTTTCACAGGCTTTTACCTCCGGCGGCCCACTGTTCCCAGTAGCTTTTTCTTTTATTGCCTCCGGCGGCATACTTTTTGTCAACAGCGACAAAAAGTATGCAAAAAGCGCCGCCAGAGACCAATGGTCTCTGGACTCCCTTTACCTTCAAGAACTACCGTTCGTTATGGGCCGTAGCGGGAACTGACTCAGCAACAGACCCGCTGCCGCTCCCACTCAGGCGAAGGAGCGTGTGGGTCTATGGTTTTGAGTACGGATTCCCACGCCGGGTCTACGCCCCGGCTCGGAATGACAGAATTATCTTATGAGAGAACTTCCAGCGGCCCCAATTACCTTCTACTTTCTTGATGTGGCAATCCGTGCCCCACGATAGAATAGCAAGCTTCTTCAACCTCCCAATGCAGCGGCAGCGTGAGTAGAAGCAGACCAATTCCCTGCTTCGGCAAATTTTAGGTAGCAACTCTTGCAAATGACGAAGGAAGTGCAGAAACCATGGGTTTCTGCTGGCGTTCTTTGGTGACTTTCTGCTGCTATTGGCAGAAAGTCACCCGTCGGAGACAAGACAAAAAAAGAAAAACTGCTGGGAAGAGTGATCCATTGGAGTCAAAAGGAAAAAGGGCGCCGGCCTACGCCAGCGCCCTCGATGCAGCTCTTTTATTGGAACGGCAAAAGCTTTGCATTGCCGTCAAAAGCCCGGAAGTGCATCAGAACTCCGCATCGCCCACGGTGCGGGGATGCAGCTCCACGTCCCGGATGTTGCTGACACCTGTCAGGTACATCACCATCCGCTCGAAGCCCAGACCGAAGCCTGCGTGCTTGCAGGAGCCGTAGCGCCGCAGATCGCAGTACCACCAGTAGTCCTCCGGGTTCATGCCCAGCTGGCGGATGCGCTCCTCCAGTACCTCCAGTCGCTCCTCGCGCTGGCTGCCGCCGATGATCTCACCAATGCCGGGGACCAGACAGTCCGCCGCCGCCACCGTCTTGCCGTCATCGTTCATCCGCATATAAAAGGCCTTGATCTCGGCGGGATAGTCGGTGACGAACACCGGGCGCTTGAACACCTGCTCCGTCAGGAACCGCTCGTGCTCCGTCTGGAGGTCGGTACCCCAGTCTACCTTGAAGTCGAACTGGTCATTGTGCTGCTTCAGGATCTCCACCGCTTCGGTATAGCTGACCCGGCCGAAGTCGGAGGTCATCACGTGGGTCAGGCGTTCCTTGAGCCCCTTATCCACGAAGCTGTTGAAGAAGTTGATCTCGTCGGGGCAGCGCTCCAGCACCCGGCGGATGATGTGCTTGATCATGGCCTCGGCCACATCCATATCCCCCGCCAGATCGGTAAAGGCCATCTCCGGCTCGATCATCCAGAACTCGGCGGCGTGACGCTGGGTGTTGGAATTCTCCGCCCGGAAGGTGGGACCGAAGGTATACACGTCACCAAAGGCCATGGCGAAGTTCTCGGCATTCAGCTGGCCGGACACGGTGAGGCTGGTCTTTTTGCCGAAGAAGTCCTTGCTGTAATCCACCTGCCCGTCTTCGGTCCGGGGAACGTCGTTGAGATCCAGCGTCGTCACCTGAAACATCTCGCCGGCGCCTTCGCAGTCGGAGCCGGTGATGATGGGAGTGTGGACATATACGAAGCCACGGCTCTGGAAGAACTCGTGGATGGCGTAGGCTGCTACGCTGCGGACCCGGAAGGTAGCGGAGAACAGGTTGGTGCGGGGCCGCAGATGCTGGATGGTCCGCAGGAACTCCACGCTGTGGCGCTTTTTTTGCAGAGGATAGTCCGGGGTGGACTTGCCCTCCACCTCGATGGAGGAGGCCTTTACCTCCAGAGGCTGCTTGGCCTCCGGCGTCAGCACCACGGCGCCACGGACGATGAGAGCGGCGCCCACGTTCTGCCCGGCGATCTCCTTATAATTATTCAGCTCATCAGCGGACATGACCACCTGCAAATTCTTGAAGCAGGAGCCGTCATTGAGCTCGATGAACCCAAAGGTTTTCATATCCCGGATGGTGCGGGCCCAGCCGCACACGGTGACTTCCTTGCCGTCCAGCTGTTCCTGGTCGGCAAAAAGGGCAGCGATCTTCATTCGCTCCATCGTGCGTTCCTCCTTGCACTAAAATCGGTATAACGTAGATTATAACCGCCCGTCGCCACTTTTGCAAGAGCCCGCCCCATCGGGAGCAAAAAAAGTTTTTCCGCCTATGGAAAAGGACTTGACACGGCGGGAACACATGGTATAATAAGCATATGATTAGAAAGTAAAGTTTTGCTTATGGAGGTGCGGCATGACCCAACGGGAACGGCAGATACTCAACTGGATCGAAGCGGATCCCATGATCTCCCAGCAGGAGCTGGCGGAGCGGGCGGGCATCACACGGTCCAGCGTGGCGGTGCATATTTCCAACCTGATGAAAAAGGGCTGCATCGCCGGAAAGGGCTACATCGTGACCCGCAGCCCCTATGTCACGGTGGTGGGCGGCATGAACATGGACATCGGCGGCTGGCCCAGTGAGGAACTGGTGGCACAGGATTCCAACCCCGGCCGGGTGCGGATGAGCCCCGGCGGCGTAGGCCGGAACATCGCCCACAACATGAGCCTGATGGGGCTGGATGTGCGGCTGCTGACAGCCTTCGGCGACGATGTGTACGCCCAGAAGCTGGCGGCGGTGTGCGGCGAGCTGGGCATCGATATCTCCCAGTCCCCGGTGATCCCCGGCGGTCACACCTCCACCTATCTTTTCATCAACGACCAGCAGGGGGATATGCAGCTGGCGGTGTCGGATATGGACATCTATCGGAATCTGACGCCCCGTGTGCTGGCGGGGCGCAAGCAGCTGCTGGAGGGCAGTCAGGTGGTGGTCATCGACACCAACCTCCCGGCGGAGAGCATCGCATGGCTGGCGGATAACTGCCACGCCCCTATTTTTGCCGACCCCGTGTCCACGGTGAAGGCCGAGAAGCTGCGGCCGGTGCTGGGAAAGCTCCACACCCTGAAGCCAAACCGGCTGGAGGCGGAGCTGCTGTCCGGCGTGCCTATCACCGGCACCGACAGCCTCCACCGTGCGGCGCAGACCCTGCTGGAGACGGGGCTGCACCGGGTGTTCATTTCGCTGGGGGCCGACGGCGTCTATGCTGCCGATCAGAGCGGCAGTGTGACCCTGCCCGCCCCCAAGGCGGAGATGGTCAGCACCACCGGCTGCGGCGATTCCTTTATGGCCGCTCTGACGTGGGCCTACCTGCAGGGCAGCGATCTGGAGAGGTCGGCCCGTGCGGGTCTGGCGGCCTCCTCCCTGACCATGGAGAGCGCCGAGACCATCCACCCCTCCATGAGCGAGGCGGAGCTGCTGCGGCGTATGGCCCTGTAAGTCATTCCTTACTAACTACATATATTTTCAATCGAAACAAATCGAATTTATCAACAGGAGGAACTGAATCATGCTGAATCGTTATCTGGACATTTCCACTGAGGTCAAAGAGGCTCTGGAGCAGGGCAAGCCCGTGGTGGCGCTGGAGAGCACCATCATCTCCCACGGTATGCCCTATCCCCAGAATGTGGAGACCGCTATGAACGTGGAGAAGCTCATCCGTGAAAACGGCGCTGTGCCTGCCACCATCGCCATCATCAAGGGCCGCCTGAAGGCCGGTCTGACCGCCGAGGAGATCGACTATCTGGGCCGTGCCGGCCACGCTGTGCCTAAGGCCAGCCGCCGTGATCTGCCGGTGCTGGTGGCCAAGGGCAGCGACGGCGCCTGCACCGTTACCACCACCATGATGATCGCCCACATGGCCGGGATTCAGGTCTTTGCCACCGGCGGCATCGGCGGCGTACACCGTGGCGCCGAGACCACCATGGACATCTCCGCTGATCTGGAGGAGCTGGGCCAGACCGACGTGATGGTGGTCTGCGCTGGGGCCAAGGCCATTCTGGACCTCCCCCTCACCCTGGAATACCTGGAGACCCACGGGGTACCCGTGCTGGGCTACCAGACCGAGGAGCTGCCCGCCTTTTACACCCGCACCTCCGGCCTGTCGGTGGATTACCGGGTGGACACCCCCCAGGAGCTGGCCCAGATTCTCAAGACCCACCACCAGCTGGGCCTGAAAGGGGGCATCCTGGTGACCAACCCCATCCCGGCGGAGTACTCCATGGACGCCGCCGAGATCAACGCCGTCATCGACCAGGCCATTGCCGAGGCCAACCAGCTGGGCATCCACGGCAAGGAGACCACCCCCTTCCTGCTGGCTAAGGTCAAGGAGATCACCGGTGGCGACAGCCTGCAGGCCAACATCCGCCTGGTGTTCAACAACGCCCGCCTGGCGGCCCAGACTGCCGTGGCCTACAGCGAACTGTAAGCTCCACGCCCTGCCCGAGAAGAAAGCCCTCACCGCTACTGGTGAGGGCTTTCTTGCGTCTTTTGGGTGCGGGCGGCTGGCTGCAGGGGGCGTGTCTGCCTTGCCGGTCTCAGGGCGCCAAGACGATCAGCGCGCCCTCGAAGGCGTCCCAGTCCAGGGCCTGGCCGCAGCGGTCGCAGAAATTTTGGTATTCCCGCTCCATGGTGATGTGGCAGCGCGGGCAGACGGGATAGGTGTCGCCGTTGCGCAGACATTTGATCTCCCGAATGGACATGGGCCGGCGAAAGGACACGGCCGACCGCAGTTCCCTCTCCTCCTGATTCCTTCTTTTCATGATAGTGTTCCCATTGCGACAGGGAGCGCGAAGGGATTTCGCAGCTCGACTTCCAGCACTTCCGCGATGCGCCACAGTTCGTTGATGGTGGGATTCGCCCTGCCGTGCTCGATGCGGCGAAGATAAGATACGCTGATCGCACACTCCAACGCAAGCTGTTCCTGTGTAAATCCTTTTCGTTTCCGAAGGAATACGATTGCATCCCCAATTTCATCAAAAATCGACATATAAATACCCCCTTGGAAAAACCATAGGGAATATTTTTGCGTGATACCAGACGATATAGAGGCGGTATGTGTCTTTAGTTTCGCTTTGCTTCGACAAAATACCGCCTTAGAAGTATTTAAAGCCGACCTGGTGAGAAACGCGGTAAGTTCTGCGCGCCTGCGGGGCAGCGATGCCGGAAGCGGGCTGGGATGCGCCGCGGGGATGGAACGGCCGCCCCGAGTTGTGGGGGATGGAACATGCTTCCGCGGGGGAGAGGCGGCGTCCCTTTCGCCGGGAAAGCGGGGCGTCTTTCGGCCCCGA
>ERZ773107.3345-NODE-3345-length-10461-cov-5.949933_pt1 | contig 10461 bp, 8 predicted proteins | sample MGYA00580571_ERZ773107 | MGnify/ENA primary metagenome ERZ773107 (study PRJEB29015, sample SAMEA2737843) | human gut metagenome | biome: human gut; feature: human-associated habitat; material: faeces | place: China | collected 2012 ... | reverse complement strand
CACATCTCCATTTCTCCGTTGGGAGAAACTCCGATGCACTCAACAGGCTAAAGCCACAAAAAAAGGAGATAGCCGCAACGGCTATCTCCTTTTTTAAACGCTTATCTATTATTCAGTTTGTAAAATAAAATCTGCTACGCTTTTGGGAATAGTATAATATTCAATATAATCTCTGTCCTGTGTACCATTATCTGGAATAGTCTCACTTATAAAATATTCATTATTAGATGCTTCATATAACATAATCGTATACATTGTGGTCAAAACCTTTTCTTTAGTTCTTCTCCTAAACGAATATGCTGATATATTACGCCTTAAAATCGCATCGTTTGGTATATCATCTATTGAACTCCAACTATCTGTATCTAAGCCTTCAATGAATGCCGTTATCTCTTCCTTGTTATCTATTTTTATATCTAATTCATCTTCATCACTTATAACTATTTTAGTGATTTTAGAAACAATTGTTTCATCATTATATGTTTTTTTCTTTGTTCCATAACTACTATCCGTATTATTGACAATTCTATTTTCCCAATTATCCAGAATATCTTCTGATATAGGTTGAGTTATTGTAATTTTATTTTCAATTGAATTCAAAAATTGCCCCGCGCTTTTTGGAATGGAAATAACATCACTATCTTGAATAATATAATAGTTGTCATCTACTTTATATAACTCATATGGGTCTTCCCTAATACAGTACTCTTCATCATCTTTTACAAATTCATAAGCTATAAATTTGTAAATACATTTACCAAAATCTTCTTTTTCTTCAATATATTTCCATTCTTGAAATTTCATTTCCTCAAAAAAAAATTCTAAATCATCCGAATTCACTATAGTTCCTATCTCTTTACCATTTGATGACTGTATCTCAACAAATTGATATACTCTTTCAATATCAAATCCTTTTGAAGTACATCCCAATAGACCTATCATACATATTACAATTATTAATAACCCTTTTATTTTCATACAAATCCTCCTCAAAATTCAATATTCTGTTGTTCTATAAACCGTCTATACAAAAGATTATTCTCAACCAAGTTAAGTACCTCCTAATTTTTTTATATTATAAAAGAGTTTTGAATAAAAACAATAAGTATGCCCCGATATACAGTTTTTCGCCCTAACATACGCAACTATTTCATAGTGTATTCTCACGATATATGTTATAATTTGTATTAGATTAGTTGCTTCCTACTACAAATATAATAAAAGAGGTAAAAATGTTTACTGTTGCTATTTGTGATGATGACAAGATTGTACTCAGTTCAATTCAAAAATGCATAGAAGAATTTGCCACCGAAAATAATATATCCATATCCGTTGATTTATATGATTCCGGCAAAAAATTGTTAGAAACATCACTAAAATATAACGTTATCTTCTTGGACATTATTTTACAAACAGAAAACGGCATAGATATAGGTACTCAACTCCGAAAATTGAATGCATTTACATATATAATTTATATTACAAATTATAAACAATATCATGAAACGGCACATAATAATGTACATTCTTTTGCATTCCTTACTAAGCCAATTTCAAAAAAAATCATTTATAAACAACTTAATGACATTCTTATTTATGAATCACAAAATAATGATCCCCTTTATATTGCGCGTTTCATAACTTATGAGCAAGGATTGACCGAATTTAATATAGATGATATATATTTTTTTGAATATATAAAGAAACGATATGTCAAGATATGCAGTAAAAGCGGTGATTATCATTTTAATGAAAAAATCGGAAAGATAGATATTGACATGGCGAGTTATAACTTTTTTATGCCACATCAAAGTTTTGTAGTTAATTTAAAATATGTAAAAGATATAAAAAACTACGAATTATTAATGACCAATGGGATAAGGATTCCTTTGTCTCAAAAACGTGCCGTACTATTCAGAAATGCTCTAAACAATTATTTAGAAAAAATGTTAATACTATAAAGGGAGATCCTTTTATGAATACTTATATCATTTACTTTGTTTCTGTAATTAATTGTTATGTTTCTGCACAACTAATTTTTGATCATTTTAAAATAAATTTTAACTCTACATATTCAAAAAAATGGATTTATAATATAGTTACCATTTCCGTCGGAGTCTTAATTGGAATTATAAATCTTTTTAATTACCCTATTTTAAATTTTGCAAGTTGGATTATCATTCTTACACCTGTTATATGCTTACTATTTTATGATCCATGGAGTTCAAAGAAAACTTTACTCCTGGATTTATACTTTTTCATATTTCTTTTAACTTTTTTTGAAACAATAGGGGTCGCTCTATATGAATTGTTTTTGATTTTTATTAAGTTTCCATTATGCGAACCAGCACATTCCGTTTTTAAAATGGCTATTTCAAAATTATTAATTATATGTTTATACCAGGTAACCAAGAATCGTTATTTGTCAAAACAGCATAGTGTACTTCCTATGAAACAATTGATTTTATATATTTTATTATCATTCTGTAGTATAGTAAACATTTGCTTAAACGCTAAAATAGGTTATTCTGTTACAATACCGGAGACTGACAAATATATAGGATATTTAACAATTATAATTACCGTATTTATTAATCTTCATATTATGTGGCTACTTGAATACATTATTGAAAATCAAAAATTAAAGTCTAAAATAGCCCGATCAGAGCAGCAAGCAAACTTACAACTTAAATATTATAAACAATTAGACGCAAACTATCAGAAATCGTTACAAATGATACATGACATAGATAAGCATGTTAATACGATAGAGCAACTATATAAAAGCAATGAATTTGAAAAAGCAGATAACTATATCAAAGCAATGGATAGACTTATATCAGATTTTGTATTATTCCCATACAGCAATAATACAGTTCTAAATCTTATACTGAACGAAAAAAAGATTTTTGCAGAACAACACGGCATTCTGTATAAATGTACCGTTGAACAAACTGATTTTAGATTTATGGATGACATTGACATCACAACTATATTTTCAAATTTGCTTGAAAACGCCTTATCTGCTAGTGCTCTTTGCAAAACCAATAAAGAAGTATCAGTAATAGTTAGTTCCCATAATAACTTTGTTATAATCAACGTCAAAAATAGTTGCAATTCATACACAAAATGCGGAACATTCTCTTCTAAAGACTATGGAACTGGTCTTTACAATGTTGAAAATAGTGTTAAGAAATATGAAGGTTTCTTAAAAATCAGCTACTCGCAAACCGAATTTAACTGCAATGTTGTTTTAAGTAATACGCACTAATTAATACTTAATTCCTTCATCAACACATATAATCCTTTGCAAATCAAAATACCGGCTGTCAGGAATTTCTATCTGACAAACGGTATTTCACTTTTTGTTTTCTATTAAAATAGAAGTCTTCCAATTTTTCTTCCCTTCTTTGTAAGCTATGAATAACACGCCGTCTACTCTTTTCCTAAATTCTGTTAAAACAGGAAACGATTAACATTTATTATCAATTCCTCTGCTACCTAAGTGGCAGGGGAATTCTATTTTCCGGAACATTAGATTCCACGTTAATCAGCCCTGAACATTTTTCCTTTATAAAGTCACTCCATGGCATCAGCTGCTCTATACCTGCGGACGAATTCATGTAATCCGGCATATACAGGAGTACCGTATAGAGGTACTGGAAAATATTCAGATTGTTTGCTTTTGCTGTTTCCACGATACTGTACATCACCGCACTTGCTCCGGCACCGGCTTCTGATGTGTGGAACAGGAAGGCTTTCCGTCCGATTGCATAGCTTTTGGCTTTTCGTTCAGCATGGTTGTTCGAGATTTCACACCGGCCATCCAGTAGATAATTCATCAGTTGTTCTTTTATGGCTTTTTACAGTTGTTACTGTTTCTTCCGGTTATAATGCTTTCAAGCACTTCCAGCCCTTTTTGTATTTCCTGTTCGTCCGGTTTTCCATATCCTAACAAGAGTACCGGTCTTCCCTCCGGCGGTGTGTGAATATAATGCTCTCTGATACCCATAAGGCGGATTCCGCACTCTGCGGCTTTTTTACAGATTTCTTCCTCTGTAAGCGTTGTATTCACCTGCACAAGCACATGCAGTCCTGCGTTATCCCCTGCAATATTCTGCACCCAGTTTTTTTTCTTCAATTCGCCGACTAAAAAATCATGCTTGTTTTTATAAATTCCACGCATTTTATTTAAATGTCTGCCAAAGTATCCTCCCCGGATGAATTCCCGCAATACTTCCTGCTGGATTTTTGAAACGGTTGTGGAATAGAAGCTGCATGATTCCTGATATTTTTTTAACAAATGCAACGGAAGAACCATGTAGCTGATTCGCAGGGACGGCGCAATACTTTTTGAAAAAGTACCCAGATATATCACCTTCTCCTCGTGGTCAATACTCTGTAACGACGGGATCGGCTTTCCTTTATAACGGTACTCACTGTCATGATCGTCCTCGATCAGATATCTGCCCTCTTTTTCCGATGCCCATTTTAAAAGTTCCAGCCGCTGTTTTAAAGGCATGACTGTTCCCAAAGGAAACTGGTGTGATGGCATAACATATAAGATATCTGCGTTTTCCCTGCGCACCGCCTCGATCGGCATACTCCCCTGCTCTGCCGGAATATTTTTCACCAGATAACCCATATTGGAAAAAGTGCGGTACGCCTGCAGATAAGTCGGATCATCCATCAGTACGGTCTTCTTTTCTCCTAACACCTGCGCAAGCAGAAGTTCTAAATATTCATTACCTGCGCCGATTATGATCTGTTCTGCGACACAATTCACACCTCTTGCCTGATGAAGATAATCTGCAATTGCCATGCGCAGTTCGTGATCTCCCTGTCCATCTCCCGACAAAAGAATTTCTTCCCTGTCATCCAGCAGGACATTTTTATGCAGTTTCCGCCAGACATTGTACGGAAAATTCTGCGTATCGATCGTGTAAGGGGAAAAATCAATTTCCTTCTGTTTTGAAGATCCTGCTCCATGTTTTATCTCAGTTTTCCATCCCGGCTGCCAGTCCTGCCCTGCCTGCAGTTTTTCCTGCATATGGTTCCGCTGTTCTAACTGATACAGCGCCTCAATATCACAGACAAAATATCCCCGGTATGGTTCTGCCTCAATATACCCTTCTGCCAAAAGCTGATCGTATGCCAGTTCCACCGTGCTGCGGCTCACAGACAGATTTTTTGCCAATAAACGGGTTGACGGTAATTTTTCCCCTTTGGAAATCTTACCGTCAACGATCTCATTTTTTATATATTCATATATTTTTTCATAAAGGGGCGCTTTCGCGCCCCCCTGCAGATCAATCATAATCTCGTTCATTGCAATCCTCTTACTCTTTGCCAATTCTGATGTCTGGTATCCCCTGCCGCCTTTTACGCTTTGGAAGTCTTAATTTCCCGGATGATCTCCTCTTTCAGATCGAATGCACGATCCTTCATCTTCTTAGAAGCAGAGCTTGTAGACAAGATCCTGGAAATACATTTGGACGCAGTATCGTAACGTTTGAAATGCTTTGACATAACAGCTAACAGGTAATCTACTGTTGTCTGATCCATGCCGCACATTGGAAACATCTCTGTTGATACTGCTTTTAAAAAGCCTTCATAAGCCTGATTATAAAATGCCTCCTGCTGCTCCAGACACTCCCTGCGTTCCTGTTCCAGCGAAGCATCCTTCTCATCCATGCCCTCTAACTTTCCACGATAGAGCCATGAAATCTTAAGACAGGTATATGCCTTCTCACTTGCTTTTCCTTTTTTTACCAGAGTATTAAACAGTGCGAGTTTGTAACGGTTAATTGCCGTATCATAATCATATACCGCCGGTTCTTCACCAGTCGGCTTAAAATTTGCACATATTTTCTCTTTGATCAGTTTGATCTGGACCGATGACAGATGTTCAAAGTAGCGGTTCATTGCTGTATAACCGCAGTTTGGACATGATGCAACATCATATTTTAAAGTATCAATATACATAAATCTTGGTCTCAGATCAAAATCCGGTTCGAGACGTTTCACTCTTCCGTTTTTGATCATTTTTGTTTTGAACACTTTATCGCACACAGTGCAGCGCACTGATTTTTCTAGCAGAAATGATTCCTCAGAAGGTATTTCTTCTTTTGCCTCTCCCTGCTCTGTTGATGCACTGGTTCTTTTTTCTTCTTCAAACAGATTTTCTGTACCCTCTGTCTTCAGACCGAACTTTTCCAATCCCTTGAATAAATTCATATCCGTTCCTCCAATATTGACTGCTTTTCTTGATTGTAAATTAGTTATTTGACGGCAATTTAAATGAACTCTTCAGCGAAACGATCCGGTTAAATACTAGATGTTCCGGTGTAGAATCTTTTGCATCTACACAGAAGAATCCCTGACGCACAAACTGGAAGCTGTCATAAGCCTTTGCGTCTGCAAGATTCTCCTCTACATAACAGTCCTTTAATACTGTCAGTGAGTTTGGATTCAGGTTCAGGCTTCCGTCCTCATTGTATACACCCTTCTCTTCATCCACAATATTTTCATACAACCGGATCTCTGCTTTTACATTCTTCTCAGCAGATACCCACTGGATCGTTCCTTTTACTTTACGTCCATCCGGGCTGTTTCCTCCGCGGGAAGCCGGATCGTAGGTACAGTGGATTTCTGTCACTTTACCGTTCTCATCTTTCACGAAGCTGTTGCATGTTACAAAGTATGCGTTCATAAGACGGACTTCATTTCCCGGGAACATACGGAAATATTTCTTTGGCGGCTCTTCCATAAAGTCCTCACGGTCAATGTAGATTTCCCTTCCAAATGGCACTTTTCTGCTTCCAAGTTCTTCGTTTTCAAGGTTATTCACAACATCCAGATATTCTATCTGTCCTTCCGGATAGTTATCGATCACTACTTTGACCGGATCAAGGATTGCCATCATACGTGGTTTCTTTAATTTCAAATCCTCACGGATACAGTACTCGAGCATTGCATAATCGACAGAACTGTTTGCTTTGGAGATTCCGCAAAGATCTACGAACATCTTCATGGATTCCGGTGTAAATCCTCTTCTTCTGAGCGCTGCGATCGAAACCAGACGAGGATCATCCCATCCGTCAACGATGCCTTCTTCTACCAGACGTTTGATGTAACGTTTTCCGGTTACTACATTTGTGAGGTATAATTTTGCAAACTCAATCTGTCTTGGCGGCATCTCATCCTTATTTGGGATCATATCTTTGCCAACTTCTTCCACTACCCAGTTATATAATGGTCTGTGGTCTTCGAACTCCAGAGTACAGATAGAATGGGTAATTCCCTCGATCGCATCCTCGATTGGATGTGCATAGTCATACATTGGATAGATGCACCATTTGTCGCCTGTTCTGTGGTGTGTCATATGTGCCACACGATAGATAACCGGATCTCTCATATTAATATTGGAAGATGCCATGTCGATCCTTGCACGGAGTACTTTTTCTCCATCGGCGAACTTACCATTCTTCATATCTTCAAATAATGCCAGATTCTCTTCTACAGAACGTGTGCTGTATGGATCTTCTTTTCCCGGTTCTGTCAAAGTTCCTCTGTATTCACGGATCTGTTCTGCGGAAAGGTCTGATACGTAAGCTTTTCCCTTTTTGATCAGCTTTACAGCTCCTTCATACATCTGTTCGAAATAATCCGATGCAAAGAACAGTCTTCCCTCCCAGTCAGCGCCAAGCCATTCAATATCAGACTGGATCGCCTCTACAAATTCTGTTTTCTCCTTGGTCGGGTTTGTATCATCAAATCGAAGATTGAACTTTCCGCCGTACTTCTGTGCCAGCCCGTAGTTTAAAAGAATGGACTTTGCATGTCCAATATGAAGGTAACCGTTTGGTTCCGGTGGGAATCTGGTATGAACCTCATGGCAGTATCCCTCCTCGATATCTTTATCAATCATCTGCTCAATAAAATTCTTGGAGACAACTTCATTTTCCATTTTGCCTATATCCTCCTGAAAACATTCTTCTACTATCATACATGATGCACCGTGATCCCGCAAGTGCTAATTTTTGAGTTTCTGCTCTTGACTATCCTCACAAAATCGATTACTGTTGAGAAAGATTCACAAATAATAAACAGAAAGGAACTTCTTATGGAAAAAATAGCAAGCTTTACCATTGACCACATGAAATTAGAACCAGGCGTGTACGTGTCAAGAAAAGACACAGTCGGATCGGAAGTCATCACCACTTTCGACCTGCGCATGACCTCCCCGAACGATGAACCTGTCATGAACACTGCTGAGATGCACACCATCGAGCATCTTGCCGCTACATTTTTAAGAAACCATCCGGTGTATGGTTCAAAGACCATCTATTTCGGACCGATGGGATGCCGCACCGGTTTCTATCTGCTGCTTGCCGGCGATTATGAATCCAGAGATATTGTCGGTCTGATGATTGAAATGTTCGAATTCATCCGCGATTTCGATGATAAAGTACCTGGTGCAAGCCCGAAAGACTGCGGCAATTACCTCGACATGAATCTTGGCATGGCAAATTATCTCGCCAAACGCTACTTAGACCACACACTATACCAGATTGATGAGAAGCATCTGGTTTATCCGGAATAATCTTCCCATTTTTCAAAAACCTCCATGAACTTCCAGGCGGGCATCTGCCGCAGAAGTTCATGGAGGTTCTATTTAAAAACATCCTGTTATTTAAATCTCATCAAAAGATTCCTTCAATTTATCCATGAATCCTTTTTTCTTTTTTCCCTTTTCTGAGGTGCTGTTACCAGCGTTTCCTCGGTTTAAGGAGTTGCCTGACAGTTCATCGAAATGACGCAGCGCCTCCTTTGCCTCTCCACTTAAGCCGGTCGGAGTCTGCACGACAAGTGTAACGTACTGGTCACCACGCACTTCCTTATTTCTCAGGGACGGAACACCTTTCCCTTTTAACCGGATCTTGGTGTCGGTCTGGGTACCCGGCTTTACTTCATATAATACATCACCGTCTACCGTATTGATACGGATCTCACCACCTAATGCAGCCTGTGCGAATGTGATCGGTGCTGTCGAGTAAATATTCATATCCTGACGCTGGAAGACCGGATGTCTGGACACTACCACCTCTACTAAAAGATCTCCTCTTGGTCCTCCGTTGATACCAGGCTCGCCCTTCTCACGGATGCGGACACTCTGCCCGTTGTCGATACCTGCCGGAATCGTCACCTGAATCTTTCTCTTTCTGGCAATATATCCTGTACCACGGCAATCCGGACACTTCTCCTTTACCACCTTACCGGAACCATTACATTCCGGACAGGTCTGTACATTCTGAACGGTTCCGAAGAACGACTGTTGTGAAAATACAACCTTACCTTTTCCTCCACACTTCCCGCATGTCTCCGGGCTTGTTCCAGGCTTGGCACCTGTTCCGTGGCAAGTTGCACATTCATCTTTTAAGACCATCTCAATCTCTTTCTCACAGCCGAATACAGCTTCCTCGAATGTGATCCGGACACTGGTTCTTAAATTGGCGCCCTTCATCGGACCATCATTCGCTCTCCGTCTTGAGCCGCCACCACCGAAGAAGTCGCCGAAAATGTCGCCGAAAATATCACCCATATCCATGCCGGAGAAATCGAATCCGCCTGCTCCTGCACCGCCCGTGCCATCAAATGCCGCATGACCGAACTGATCGTACTGCTTTCTCTTCTCCGCATCACTTAAAACAGCGTATGCTTCCTGTGCCTCCTTGAACTTCTCCTCACATTCTTTGTCTCCCGGATGCATATCCGGATGATACTTCTTGGCAAGAGTACGGAATGCCTTTTTTATATCAGCGTCACTGGCGTTCTTTGGAACACCGAGGACTTCATAATAATCTCTCTTCTCTGCCATAACTGTTACTCCTTGTTATCCTTTTTCTGTTCTTTCTCTATGACTGCATATAGGGTTTCCGGATCCCCGGAAACCCCTTCTGTATGCAGGATATCTGAATCCCTCTTCATCTTATTCAGATTTCAGTAGTGCTCTCAGATTCACTGCCTCTTTTCTATTTAGACTTCTTTGAAATCTGCATCTACGACATCATCGTCTGCTGCACCGGTATTTCCTGTCTGGGCACCACCCATGTTGCTCATGTCAGGACCTGCGCCCTGTGCACCCTGAGCTGCCTGTGCCTGCTCATACATCTTTGCAAATACCTTCTGTGCGCTCTGTGTCAGCTTCTCCTGAGCAGCTTTCATCTCAGCTACGTCAGCTTCTGTCATCTCTTCTGCATTCTGGTGTGCATCCAGGAAAGACTTTAATGCATTCATATCAGCCTCTACAGCTGCCTTATCGTTTGCATCTAAGCTTGCTCCAACCTGATCTAATGCCTGCTGTGTCTGGAATACGAAGGAATCTGCATCGTTTCTCGCATCGATTGCTTCTTTTCTCTTCTTATCCTGAGCTTCGAACTCAGCAGCTTCCTTAACTGC
>ERZ773107.3342-NODE-3342-length-10468-cov-6.209162_pt1 | contig 10468 bp, 6 predicted proteins | sample MGYA00580571_ERZ773107 | MGnify/ENA primary metagenome ERZ773107 (study PRJEB29015, sample SAMEA2737843) | human gut metagenome | biome: human gut; feature: human-associated habitat; material: faeces | place: China | collected 2012 ... | reverse complement strand
AGCAGAACCACTGCTCGGTAGCGCGGAAGATGATGGGATGATGGCAGCGCCAGCAATGCGGATACTGGTGGGTGATGTGCTGCACGCCCATCAGATGGCCGCTTTCCTTGATGTGCTCCAGAATGACCTTGTTGGCATCCCAGACCTTCAGACCGGCGAACTTTTCACCGGCTTCAGCGGTCAGGCGACCAGCGTCATCGACAGGAACCACAACGGGAACCTGCGGATAGTGGTTGACGCAGACCTCAAAATCCTCCACGCCGTGGCCGGGAGCCGTGTGGACGCAGCCAGTGCCGCCTTCCAGCGTGACATGGTCGCCCAGAATGACCAGACCCTTGCGGTCGAGGAAGGGATGCTGATACTGCATCAGCTCCAGCTCGCTGCCCAGAACGGTCTCAGGCAGGATTTCATACTCGTCGATGTGGCAGCCCTTCATCGTGGACTCCACCAGCTCGCGGGCCATGATGTGGTAAGCGTCGCCAATCTTGACGAAAGCATATTCCAGATTGGGGTTCAGGCAGGTGGCCACGTTGGCGGGCAGCGTCCAGGTGGTGGTGGTCCAGATAACAATCCAGGCCTTTTCCAGCGGGATGTTGTGCTTGGCCAGCACGCCGTTGGGGTCGTCCGTCAGCTTGAAGCGGACGTAGATGGAATCGCACTCGTCCTCGGCGTACTCAATCTCGGCCTCGGCCAGCGCGGTGCGGTCCTCGGGGCACCAGTAGACAGCCTTCATACCCTTGTAGATGTAGCCCTTCTTGGCCATCTCGCCGAAGATTTCCACCTGACGGGCCTCAAACTCGGGGCGCAGGGTCAGATAAGGGTTCTCGAAATCGCCCTGCACGCCCAGACGCTTGAACTGCTCGTTCATAACGCCGATGTGCTCGGTGGCAAATTCCTTACAAATCTGACGCAACTCCAGCTTGGAGACGCCCGCCTTCTTGTCACCCAGAGAGCTGAGTGCCTTCAGCTCGATAGGCAGGCCGTGGGTGTCATAGCCGGGCACATAGGGTGCCTGGAAGCCAGACATATTCTTATAGCGGATGATGATATCCTTGATAATCTTGTTCAGGGCCGTACCCATATGGATATTGCCGTTGGCATACGGAGGGCCGTCATGCAGGATATACTGCGGCTTGCCCTCATTGTTTTTAATCATCTGCTCGTAGACGTGGTTTTTCTCCCAGTCCTCCAGCATTTTGGGTTCCTTTTTCGGCAGACCAGCCCGCATTTCAAATGGGGTCTGCATCTTGTGGATGGTGTCATTATAGTTCTGCGCCAAGGTTTCCTACTCTCCTCTATTTTATGGATTCTTCAGGCCATACCACATAATTCTAAGTGTCGATGCAGCAAGCGAGAAGTACAAGCTGCTAAGCAAAAAGCACTGATAATACTGGAGTATTATCGAGCATTTTCGCAACGCAGATTGTGCTTCACAGCCGCGGCAGCGGTGCTTAAGCCGTCAGGCGCGAATTGTGCGGTGTTGCCATAGTTATATCACATTCGGTGTCAGCTGTCAAAGTCAACGCCTTCAAAGTTATCGAACGCCGGGGAGTTCAGCTCCTCCTGGGGTTCGGCACTTGCTTTTTTGCGGGTGGTGCGCTTGGCCGTGGTGCCGGTCTTGCGGGTGCGGCGGGTAGGTTTTGCCTCCGGCTCGTCATACAGGCCGGACACATCCTGAAAACGGCTCTCGTCAATGGCGGGCTCCTCCGGGGCGCTGTAGGCCGGGGCCTCGTCCGGCTCCTCCGGGTGGGGCGCAATGGCAAACTCCACCGTGTCCACCTTCTCGGTGTTCAGCGGGGTGCGCTGCGGCTCTGCCGCAGGCTGTGCGGCGGGCTCCTCATAGTAGGCCGTGGGCTGCTCCTGCACCGGGGCAGGCTCGGGGGCAGGCTGAGCGATTGGCTGCGCGTAGACAGGCTCCTGCGCAACAACCTGCTGCACGGGAGCAGCCTGTGTAGCGGGCTGTACCGGTGCTGCTGTCTGCTCCGGCGCAGGCTGGGCCGGGTGGGCAGGCTCTTCCTCGGGCTGCGGGGTGTAGTCCGGCAGCTTATTGATGAGGTTGATGTGCTTGCGGTACATCTCAATCAAGGAGCGCTTGAAGCTGTCCGCCTCACTCTTGAGGGTGACAATCTCCTGCTTGGCCAGCTCCACATCATCGCGAGAGCGCTGCTCACGGTCCTCCGCCTTGATGTTGGCGGCGCGGATAATCTCGGCTGCCTTCTGCTTGGCCTCGCGGATGACATTCTCGCCCAGACGCTGGGCGTTAATCATCGTGGTGCTCAGGGTATCTTCCATCGTGCGGTACTGTTCAATGCGCTGGGCCAGCACAACGAGCTTTTTCTGCAAATCATCGTTCTGGGCGGCCAGATCATCCATCGTCTGCGCCACCTCTTTCAGATAAGCATCCACGTCCTCACGGCGATAGCCCTGAAACGCCTTGTCAAAGGTTACATGGCGGACATCCTCAGAAGAGATCATGATTTTCCTCCTGTATGCAGGGCGCGGTGCCCTGTTATTCCCGGCCCGCGGCCTGCGGGCAGATCATGCGCTCAATATTGGTAAAAGGATATGAACAGGCGGTCCTTGCGACTTTTGCCGCCAATGGCCGCCAGCTTAAAGCGCCCCACACCCCGCACAGTGAAGATATCCTCAGCGTAGGCGGTCTCGTGGGCGGCCTTCAGCGGCAGATGGTTGATTTCCACCCGGCCAGCCGCGATATATTCCGCGGCGCGAGTGCGGGAGGTGTGCAGCATAACCGCCAGCACAGCATCCGCACGCAGGGAGGGCACGGTTGCCTCCTGCAGAGGGCGCTCCGGCCCTGCGGCCAGCTGCGGCGGCAGGGCGTCAAGACAGTCGGTATGCACCGCGCTGTGGCCTGCGCTGGTCAGCTCGGACGCGATAAACGCCTGCTTATCGGCCAGAACCACCGCATAAAACGTGTCCGCATGCGCAGGGTCTGCCAGCAAATCTCCCACACAGGTGCGCTCAAGCCCCAGCCCCAGAATGGAGCCAAGATAGTCCCGGTGGGTGGGCAGCTTATCGCCGTAGGCTGTAAACTGCAGATAGGCCAGCGGCTCTTCCTGCCAGGCGTCGGGCGGCTCAATGCAGAGCACCCTGCGCTCGGCGTCCGGGTAGCCGCCCCAGAAGCGGATGGCGGTGCAACCGGCCTTGTTGCAGGCGGCCTGCGCCAGACCCTGCTCCCGGTCCGAGAGAAAGCCGGTATAGCGCGGGATACCGCGGGCCTCGGCCACATGGCAAAGCTCTTCCACACGGTGCATCAGGCGGCGCTCATCATCATTCTGCGGCGGCACAAAGCCGCGGCAGGCAGACTGCGGGGTATCAGAAGAATACACCGTTATTCTCCAGCTCGTCGATGAGGTCGCCCATAATATCAACGTTGTACGGCGTGATGATGAAGGTGCTGGTGGCCACACGCTTAATCTGGCCGTTGTTGGCGTAGGCCACGCCGGACAGGAAATCAATCAGGCGGCGGGAAACCTCCTTGCCGGTGGATTCCAGATTCAGCACAACCGTGCGCTTGGCGTTGAGCTGGTCAGCGATGGTCGAAGCATCCTCAAAGCGTTCTGGTTTGACCAGAACAACCTGCAGCTGGGTCGTGGCATTGATGTTCACGACCTTATTGCTGTGCTGTTTGACCTCCTGCTGGTTATAGTCCTGCGCGGCAGCACCCTGCCCGCCGGGGAAAATTTCATCTTCGGTATCATCCACATAGGAATCTGCTTCGGGGTCAATACCGAGCTTGCTTTTCAAACTGTCAAACATGGACATGGTCGTAAAACTCCTTTAAGAAAGTAGCGCTGTTTACGTCAACGCGCTATTACAGCGATATATACTAAATATTATCTGCTATTTCGGCGGTCTTGTCAATACAAAATGCCGTAATTTCGTCACAATAGTTTGCCGTCCTGCAGATTTGTGCCCTCCACGATAATCTCATCGTAGAGACGCACCTCATTTTCGGTGCCGATTTTGCCGTTTTCGGGAATCAGAATATAGCTGTCATTCTCGTACAGCGTTGTGATTTTCAAAAAGCGCTGCAGATTGCCGTACTTGACATAGACACCGCGCTGGCCGTTCACAATGTGCAGTGCCTCCTTGTCGATGCGGATGCCCTCATAGGTTTTCAGGTCAACCTGTACGGTCTCCTGCCCGAAGCTCAGAACCTCGGCATTGATGGTCTGGCATTGCAGAACAATTTTGGCAAGGCCCGCGTCCTTGTCCTCCACAATTTCCTCCACCGTGGCGGCCAGCGGGGTGTTCTGCTTGCCCGGCACGCTGATTTTTACAGAGCTGATGTTGTCAAACCTCGCTGCCGTATCCAAATCACAGACGGCATAAAAGCGCCACGAGAAGCCGGTTGTAATCTGCCCGGCACGGTCGGTAGAGGCCGCAGGAAAGCCATTCTGGAGCAGCTGCTGCAGCGCGGCAGGGTCGGCGTCCTCCAGCGTTTGGCGGTCAACCGCAATGGCGGGCGAGGCCGCTGTGCTGCTGAAATAGCCGTTTGTGGTGGCCGTGATGGTCTGCAGCGCGTCCAGCTCGCTTTTTATCGCATCATACTCTGTCTGCAGCGCTGCAACGGAATCTGTGAATCCCGCCGTCTGGCCGGTGCTGATCTGCAGGCGGTTCTGTGCCAGCAGGAAGTTATCCTCGGCGTCCGAAATGCCGCTGTACTGTGCGGTATCCAGCTTATCCAGCAGATTGTACAGCGCCTGTCGGCGCTGGCTGGCCAGCACATTCAGGTCGCTGCCGGTGGAATTTTCGGATTTGGTCAGCAGCGTTATCGTGCGGTCCAGCCGGTCCAGACGCTCCCGCTGCAGGCCCTGTGCGTCATCGGTGTAGCACTCCGCCACAACCGTTCCGTTTGTCACGCGCTCACCGTCTTTGACAAGATAGCCAAGGTTGCCGCTGCCCGGCACATCCACCGCGTCAAAGGCAACCACACCATCGAGATTGATGCTCTCGGCCAGTGTGTACGTGATGGCGGTTTCCGTCTTGTAGGAATGGTGAAAAATCACGAAGCACTGTACAATAATGTAAATTGAGACAAGCGCCAGTGCCAGCAGACCGACTGCATGAAGAATCTTTTTTGCCGCAGGGCGGTCATTTTTCACTGTGCGCTCACCTCCTTACTGCTGCAGAAATTCCCGCACCAGTTCACAGGCGCGGTCGAGGACATTTTCCTCATCAATATAAAGCCAGACGGCATCGTTCTGGCGGCGGAACCACGTCAGCTGGCGCTTGGCGTAGTTGCGGGTAGCCTGCTTGAGCCTTGCGGTACATTCGTCGAGACTGCCTGTGCCTTCAAAATACGGAAAAAACTCCTTGTAGCCGATGGCCTGCGCCGCAGTACGGTAGGTATCGCGGTGGTCATAGACCTGCTTTGCCTCCGCAAGGACGCCGTTTTCCACCATCAGATTCACCCGGCGTTCAATGCGGTCATAGAGCACTGCGCGGTCGCGGCAGGTCAGGCAGAGACAGAGTGAACGATACGGCGGCTCTGCTGGCCGTGCGTTCACGCGCTCCTCGCTCATTCTGCGGCCTGTGGCCGCATACAGCTCCAATGCGCGGATTACACGCGGCAGATTATTGGGGTGTACCTGTGTGGCATAGTCCGGGTCAATGCTCTGCAGCTCGGCATACAGCGCCGCGCCGCCCTCTGCTTTGGCCCTTTCCTGCAGGCGGGCGCGGATGGCCGGGTCCGTCTTTTCGGGGGTAAAGGCCATGCCGTTCAACAGACTTGTAATATACAGCCCTGTGCCGCCCACCACAAGGGGCAGCTTGCCCCGGGCGGTGATTTCCTGTATCAGCGGGTCAGCGGCGGCGGTAAAATCCGCCACGCTGTAAGGCGTCTCCGGCGGCAGGAAGTCAAGAAGATAGTGGGGTATCCCCTGCCGTTCCTCTATGCTCGGCTTTGCCGTGCCTACGTCCAGATTCTTGTAAATCTGCATCGAGTCTGCGTTGATGATTTCTCCACCGAAGGCTTTGGCAAGCCCTATGGAAAGTGCGGTCTTGCCGCTGGCCGTGGGCCCGCCGACCGCGATAACGCGGGATTTAGACAAGTCGGCCAAACTGCTTTTCCAGCTCCTTCCGGGTGATTTTCAGCACGCAGGGGCGGCCATGCGGGCAGAACGGCGGCACTGTGCCGTCCATAATGTGCTGGGCCAGCGCCAGCATTTCTGCAGCATCGGTGCGGTCGCCCGCCTTGATAGCCGCACGGCAGGCAATGGAATGTAACACCCACTCAGTCTTTTCGCGCAGGGCATCACGGCCGCCGTCCGCCAACTTGGCGGCCAACTCCACCAGCATATCCTCCACATCATCCACCGGCACATCGGCGGGCACGGCGCGGACAACGACCGTAGAACCGCCAAAGTCCTCGGCCTCAATACCCGCATCGGTCAGCAGATCAAGATTCTGCAGAACCGCCTGCTTTTCTGCCGCGGTCAGGTTGACCTGCACCGGCACCAGCAGCATCTGGGACGGCACATTGCCGTAGTCCTTCGCCAGCTGTTCAAACAGCAGCCTTTCGTGCGCGGCGTGCTTGTCAATCAGGCAGAGCTCCCCGCCGCGCTCGGTGATGATATAGGTCTTGAACACCTCGCCCACAAGGCGCAGTGGCTCGCTCTCCGGCGGCGGGGTCAGCGTTGTCTGCTCGGGGCTCGTTATGACTTTGTCCGGCAGCGCGCTGAGAGCGTGCAGGTCATTCTGGACGTATTCCGTCTCCGGGTCAGGCTGCACCGGCTGCGGTGCCGGGGGCTCGTCCGGCATATCGGGCAGGATATCCAGCAGGGTGTCATCCGCCGCGGCGGGCGGCATCGGCTGCGGTGCCGGGAGGGTGATTTTCTCTACCGGCGGCGGGGTCAGCGGCTTCGGCGCGGGCCCCGCATCGTAGGCAGGCTTTGCGGATTCCACCGTCACCACGCCGGGCAGCGGCCTTGCGGGCACAGGTGCCGTCAGACCGTTCAAGGCGCGGTATTCCGCAGCAGAAAGCGTTGTAAAACCGCCCTTTTTCGGCAAAACGGACGGCCCGGCCGTAGGCTTGGCGGGCGCTGCGGGCGTTACAGGCTTTGCTTTCTCCTGCGTCTGGCTCTCGCCGGGTGCGGTATGGCCCATTTCAAACCGGCACTCACCGCTGCCAGGGGTGGCCAGCGCCGCACGCACAGCGCAGTAGACAGCGTCAAAGACGTCACTTTCCTTGGCAAAGCGTATCTCGGTCTTGGCCGGGTGAACGTTGACATCCACCATATCGGGCGGCAGCTCCAACATAAGCACCGCGCCGGGGAACTTTCCCTGCATCATCGTGCCCTTGTAGGCGTTTTCCAGCGCCGCCATCATGGTGCGGTTCTTGACATAACGGCCATTCACAAAGAAATGCTGTGCGCCGCGGCTGGCACGGCAGGCGCGGGGCGGCGTAATCAGGCCGGTGACATGGTACAGGTCACTGCCGCCCTCCACCGCCAGCAAATCGCGGGCAAATTCCCGGCCCAGCACCGCATAGACCGCACTGCGCAGGTCGCCGTCACCGGGGGTCACATACTGCTGCTTTCCATCGCGGGTGAAGCGGAAGCTGATTTCCGGGTGGGACAGTGCCGCGTGCAGCACCGTCTCGGCCACAAAGGTGCCCTCGCTGGCGTCCTTTTTCAAAAACTTCATGCGGGCGGGGGTGTTGTAGAACAAATCGTTGACGGTGATAGTGGTACCGACCGGCCGTGCACCTGGCTCCATCCCCTGCGGCTCGCCGCCTTCGATGCGGTAGCAACAAGCAAATTCATCCGCCTCGGTGCGGGTCAGCACCTCAACCCGGGCCACGCTGGCAATGGAGGCCAGCGCCTCACCGCGGAAGCCCAGTGTGTGAATACGCCCCAAGTCCTCCGCCGTGGCAATCTTGCTGGTGGCATGGCGGATAAACGCCTTGTCGATATATTCCGCCTCAATGCCGGAGCCGTTGTCCACAATCTGCAGCTGCTGGATGCCGCCCCGCACCGCCGACAGCGAAATCTGCGTTGCGCCCGCGTCAATCGCGTTTTCCAGCAGCTCCTTCGCCACGGAGGCAGGCCGTTCCACAACCTCGCCTGCCGCAATCAGTTCCGCGGTATGCTTATCCAGTACACGAATTTCCGCCATACTCTCACCTGCCTTTATGCTTTATCCAAAGTATTTTTGAGTTCATACAGGAAGTTCAGCGCTTCCAGTGGGGTCAGCGTCTCAATGTCCACGCTGTGGAGCTTTTCGACAACCTCACTGGGTACGCTGGGATTGTTATACGCCTCGACCGTTTCAAAATCGAGCTGCATCGCGTTATTGTGCCCGGGGGCGTTGGCCTCCAACTGGCGCAGCACGGCGTGGGCGCGCTTGGTCACGCTGCCGGGCAGACCCGCCAGCTTTGCAACCTCAATACCGTAGCTGTCATCGGCAGGGCCTGCAATGATGCGGCGCAGGAAGGTGATATCCTCGCCCCGCTTCTTGACGGCAATGTTATAGTTTTTCACGCCGTGGATATCCTGCTCCATGCTGGTCAGCTCATGATAATGGGTGGCAAAAAGTGTCTTGCAGCCGATGTTCTCGCAGATAAATTCTACCACACTGCGGGCGATACTCATGCCGTCAAAGGTCGATGTGCCGCGGCCGATTTCATCCAGAATGACAAGGCTGTCCTTCGTGGCGTTTTTGAGAATTTCCGCCACCTCGGTCATCTCCACCATGAAGGTGGACTGTCCCGCAGCCAGATCATCCGACGCACCCACGCGGGTGAAAATGGCATCCACCACACCGATGTGGGCGCTGGCGGCGGGCACAAAGCTGCCAATCTGCGCCATCAGGGCAATCAGCGCGTTCTGGCGCATATAGGTGGACTTACCAGCCATATTCGGGCCGGTAATCAGCAGCATACGGTTTTCGTTCTCGTCCAGCAGTGTATCGTTAGGCACAAACAGGCTGCCCTTGAGCATCTGCTCAATGACAGGGTGGCGGCCCTCTTTTATCTGCATCACACCGCTTTCATCCACGGTAGGCATCACGTAGTTGTTCTGCAGCGCAGCCTCCGCAAAGCCTGCCAGCACATCCAGCTGAGCCACAGCCGATGCTGTGCGCTGAATGCGGACAACCTCTGCCGAGATGCTTGACAGCAAATCTGCAAAGAGCTGGTGTTCCAGAACGAGCAAGCGCTCATTGGCGCCGAGGATTTTATTTTCCAGTTCCTTCAGTTCCGGCGTGATGTAGCGTTCCCCCGTTGTCAGCGTCTGCTTGCGGGTGAAGGTATCGGGCACGGAGTCCGTGTAGGAACGGCTGACCTCAATATAGTAGCCAAACACCTTGTTGAAGCCGATTTTCAGCTTGGGGATGCCGGTTTCCTCACGGTAGCGGGCTTCCAGATTGGAAAGGAAGCCCTTGCCGCCGTGCATGATGTCCCGCAGCTCGTCAACCTCACTGCTGTAGCCCTCGCGGATGGCGCCGCCGTCCTTCATATTGGCGGGCGGTTCATCCACCAGCGCCTTCTGGATATTCTGCAGGACATCCTCCAGCAGGTCAATTTGGTCGGCCAGACGGCTCAGCAGCGGTGCGCCGCAGGCCGCGGCCTGCGTCTTGACCTGCGGCAGCATGGCACAGGTATCCCCCAGCGCCTTGACCTCCCGCGGGGTGGCAGAGCCGTACAGGATGCGGGTTGTCAGGCGCTCAATGTCAAAGACATGACCAAGGGCCTCTTTCAGGTCGGCACGGGCCATACTGGCACTGTAGAGTGCCTGCACAGCGGCAAGGCGCTCGTTGATAGCGCTTGCATCGACCAGCGGCTGTTCGATCCAGGAGCGCAGCAGGCGCTTGCCCATTGAGGTCTCGGTCTTATCCAGCACCCACAGCAGTGTGCCGCGCTTCTCGCGGCCGCGCATCGTCTCGGTCAGCTCCAGATTAGCGCGGGTCACAGGTGAAAGGCGCATATACTGTGCGTCCGCGTAGTTCTGTATCGCCTTGATGCGTTCCAGACCGTGCTTCTGCGTCTCCTGCAGATAGTTGAGCAGCGCCGCCACCGCGTAGGGCACCAGAGTGTCCTTCTCATAGTGCAGGCTCCCACGCCAGTCTGTGCCGAACTGCCCTGCCATCGTGGCTTCCATCACAGAATCCTTGAAGCAGGCATCCTCCCGCAGCTCCACAAGTGCGTTGGTGTGCTGCTTGATGTAGGTGGTCACGTCCTTGAAGTCGAGCATCGGCGGGCAAATCAGAATTTCGCTGGGCATATAGCGGCACAGCTCGGTGATGATAGCCCCGCCGATTTTTTCCGCATTCAGCTCAGTGGCATAGGCCTCGCCGGTGGAAATATCGGCAAAGCAGATGCCTGCACGCCAGCGGCCGCGGATGCGCTTGCAGTAGATGCTGGCCAGATAGTTGTTCTTGTCCTCATGGAGCATACTGCTCTCAATGACGGTGCCGGGCGTGACCACGCGGATGATGTCGCGCT
>ERZ773107.3330-NODE-3330-length-10496-cov-7.521406_pt1 | contig 10496 bp, 9 predicted proteins | sample MGYA00580571_ERZ773107 | MGnify/ENA primary metagenome ERZ773107 (study PRJEB29015, sample SAMEA2737843) | human gut metagenome | biome: human gut; feature: human-associated habitat; material: faeces | place: China | collected 2012 ... | reverse complement strand
TCCAGCCCCTTTGGGGCGTGAAAACCGGGACACTTCCTCGAAATCGCCTCGCTTTTTCCGCCACCGGCGGCGCTTCGGCGATTCGGAACACCGTTGTGTCAGCCGGTTTCCAGCCCCTTTGGGGCGTGAAAACCGGGACACTTCCTCGAAATCGCCTCGCTTTTTCCGCCACCGGCGGCGCTTCGGCGATTCGGAACACCGTTGTGTCAGCCGGTTTCCAGCCCCTTTGGGGCGTGAAAACCGGGACACTTCCTCGAAATCGCCTCGCTTTCTCCGCCACCGGCGGCGCTTCGGCGATTATCCTTGCATTTTCCCGCCGATGTGCTATACTAAACCCATCACACATACAAAGGCAGAGTAGGGATCTGCGTGTCGCCCCCATGGGGGCACAGTGCCGGCGGAACGGGGAGTTGTCCGCCGGACGAAATGGCATCGCCTTGCAGTGCAGATCTCGCATCCCGCTGCCGCATAGCGGCTATCTCCGGGGCAGCACGCCCCGGCGCTCCTCTGTGCGGCTGTCCGGCCTGTCCGGTCTGCCAAATCAGAGGAGGTTTTTTTATGCCGCTTTATCCCCATCCCCTGTCCCCCGGCTACTGGCGCAGCGCCGCCGGGGAGCTGAAGGCTCTGCGCCGTCTGGTGTTCATGGCCCTGATGATCGCCGCCTGCATCGTCCTGAGTCACTGCTCCATCCGTCTGGGCGAGAGCCTGTCCCTCAGCATCACCTTTCTGGCCAGAGCCCTCTGTTCACTGGTCTGCGGCCCGCTGGCGGTGATCGTGTTCGGCGCCGCCGAGGATACCCTCAGCTTCTTCCTGTCCTCCGGCGGCTACCCCTATTTCCCCGGCTATATGCTGACCACCATCACCGGCTGCATGATCTACGCCCTGTTTTTCTACCGGGCCAAGATCACGTGGCGGCGCATCATTCTGGCCAAGCTCCTCACCAATATCCAGAATGTGCTGCTGGGCGCCCTCTGGAGCGCCATTCTGTACAGCAAGGGCTACCTCTACTACCTGACCCAGAGCGCCGTGAAAAACGCCCTGTATCTGCCGCTGCAAATTCTGCTGCTGGGCTTCCTGTTTCAGGCGGTGCTGCCGGTGATGCAGCGCCAGCACTGGCTCCCGGAGCAGCTGCCGGGCGGTCGCCTGCGCTGGTAAGCGACGTGTTTACAAATAATTAAAATTGCGGGTATTGACTTTACCTGCCCACGGTGGTAAACTCCATTTAGCACTCAGGAGATAGGAGTGCTAAATGGAGTTTTATCATGGAATTGACAGACCGGAAAAAGCAAATATTAAAGATCGTGGTGGACGGCTATGTGGCCACGGCGGAGCCGGTGAGCTCCAAGGCCATTGCCGAGAAGATGCCCGGCAAGATCAGCTCCGCCACCATCCGCAATGAACTGGCGGATCTGGTGGAGATGGGCTATCTGGAGCAGCCCCACACCTCCGCCGGCCGGGTTCCCTCCGCCAAGGGCTACCGGCTCTACGTCAACGAGCTTATGGAGCGCCGTGCGCTGCCGGAGGCGGAGGCCGAGAGCATCCGCCTCTCCCTCACCGGGAAAATGTCTCAGGTGGATCAGGTGATGGCCCAAGCGGGCCAGATGGTCTCCAGCATGGTGGGCTACCCCGCCTATGCCATGGCGGACCACACCCAAGCGGTGACGGTGCAGCGGTTCGACCTCATTGCCGTGGACGATGACAGCTTCATCGCCGTGGCCATGCTGTCGGACAGCCGGGTCAAGAGCCAGCTGCTTCGCTGGCAGCTGCCGGTGGAGCGGGAGGCCCTGACGGAGATAAGTCACCTGCTGAACACCCACTTTACCGGCCTTGGGCCGGAGGAGATGAACGCCCGGCTCATGAGCCTGTCGGATCAGGTGTCCGGCAAGTGGTTCCTGCTGCTGAATCAGGTGTGCGAATACGCCGGACAGCTGTTGAAGGACGCTGCCGGGCAGGAGGTCTATCTGGGCGGCACCACCCAGCTGCTGAAATTCCCGGAGTACCGGGACGCCGACAAGGCCCGTGACCTGATGACCTTTATGGTGGACAACAAGCAGAACCTTCCGGTGCCGTCAGGCAACGCCCCGGTGCAGATCCTCATCGGGCCGGAGAATGTGGATGCCGCTCTGAAGGAGAGCAGCGTGGTCATTGCCAGCTATGATATCGGTGACGGTATGCGTGGGCTGGTAGGGGTGGTAGGTCCCACCCGCATGGACTATGCGTCCGTGGCGGCCCGGCTTACCTGCTTTGCCGAGAGCCTGAGTCATATGTTTGAAAAGCGGCAGCTGCCGCCTACCAAGGAGGAACAGTCATGAGCGAGAAGGAAAAGAAGAACGCCCCTCAGGAGGAGCAGCCGCAGGCCAATACCACTCCGGAAACGGAGCAGGCTGCGGAAGAGACCGTCGAGGAGGAGACCTTTACCGTCACCCGTGAGCAGATGGAGCAGATGGAGCAGCTGGCCAAGATGGTCAGCGATGCCAGCGACAAGTATCTGCGTCTGGCGGCGGAATACGACAACTACCGCAAGCGCACCACCAAGGAAAAGGAAAACGTCTACGCCGATGCCAAGGCGGACACCGTCAAGGAGTTTCTGGGGGTGCTGGATAACCTGGAGCGTGGCCTTGCCCAGTTTGACGAGGGCGACCCCCACCGCCAGGGCATGGAGCTGATCTGTCGGCAGTTTCTGGCAGTGCTGGAGAAGCTGGGTGTCACCCGCATCGAGGCACAGGGCCAGCCCTTCGATCCTCAGAAGCACGATGCCGTGATGCACGTGGAGGACGAGAACGTCGGTGAGAACACCGTGGTGGAGGTGCTCCAGCAGGGCTACCAGCTGGGCGATAAGGTCCTCCGGTTCGCCATGGTCAAGGTAGCCAACTGAAAGGAGAAGCATCATGGAAAGAAAGAGACTGTATCGCAACGTCAACGATAAAATGCTGTGCGGCGTGTGCTCCGGCCTTGCCGACTACTTCAACATCGACCCCACGCTGGTGCGTCTGGCTTGGGTGCTGCTGGGCCTCATGGGCGGCAGCGGCCTGCTGGCCTATATCATCGCTTCCATCGTGATCCCCGTGAACCCGGACCAGCAGTAACGATCCGTAAAAAATCAATCTATATATATCTTATCAGGAGGCAATCATTATGTCTAAAGTTATCGGTATCGACCTTGGTACGACCAATTCCTGCGTCGCCGTCATGGAGGGCGGCGAGGCTGTTGTCATCCCCAACGCAGAGGGCAACCGCACCACCCCGTCCGTGGTGGCCTTCAGCAAGAGCGGCGAGCGTATGGTGGGCCAGACGGCAAAGCGTCAGGCCATCACCAATCCTGACCGCACCATCGCTTCCATCAAGCGTGAGATGGGCTCTGACCACCGTGTGAACATCGACGGCAAGAGCTACACCCCGCAGGAGATCAGCGCCATGATCCTGCAAAAGCTGAAGAGCGACGCCGAGGCCTATCTGGGCCAGCCCGTCACCGAAGCTGTCATCACCGTCCCCGCCTACTTCACCGACGCCCAGCGTCAGGCCACCAAGGACGCCGGCAAGATCGCCGGTCTCGACGTCAAGCGTATCATCAACGAGCCCACCGCCGCCGCTCTGGCCTACGGTGTGGATAAGGAGCAGACCCAGAAGATCATGGTCTACGATCTGGGCGGCGGCACCTTCGATGTCTCCATTCTGGAGATCGACGACGGCGTCATCGAGGTGCTGGCCACCGCCGGCAACAACCGTCTGGGCGGCGACGACTTCGACCAGTGCATCATGAAGTATCTGGTCAGTGAGTTCAAGCGCACCGACGGCATCGACCTGTCCGGCGACAAGGTGGCTATGCAGCGCCTGAAGGAGGCCGCTGAAAAAGCCAAGATCGAGCTGTCCGGCGTCACCAGCAGCAACATCAACCTGCCTTATATCACCGCCGATGCCACCGGCCCCAAGCATCTGGACGTGACCCTGACCCGTGCCAAGTTCAACGAGCTCACCGGCCATCTGGTGGATGCCACCATGGGCCCCGTGCGTCAGGCCATGTCCGACGCCGGTCTGAAGGCCAGCGACCTGTCTAAGGTGCTGATGGTGGGCGGCTCCAGCCGTATCCCCGCCGTGGTGGAGGCCGTGAAGAAATTCACCGGCAGCGAGCCCTTCAAGGGCATCAACCCTGATGAGTGTGTGGCCATGGGCGCCGCCCTGCAGGCCGGCGTGCTGACCGGCGACGTCAAGGGCCTGCTGCTGCTGGACGTCACCCCCCTGTCCCTGGGCATCGAGACCATGGGCGGCGTCTGCACCCGCCTCATCGAGCGCAACACCACCATCCCCGTAAAGAAGAGCCAGATCTTCTCTACCGCCGCTGATAACCAGACCTCCGTGGAGGTCAATGTCCTGCAGGGCGAGCGTGAGATGGCCGCCGCCAACAAGAGCCTGGGCCGCTTCCATCTGGACGGCATCGCCCCGGCCCGCCGTGGCGTGCCTCAGATCGAGGTGACCTTCGACATCGATGCCAACGGCATCGTCAACGTCTCCGCCAAGGATCTGGGTACCGGCAACGCCCAGCACATCACCATCACCTCCTCCTCCAACATGAGCAAGGATGATATCGAGCGTGCCGTGAAGGAAGCCGAGCAGTATGCCGCCGAGGACGCCAAGATCAAGGAGAAGGTAGAGGTCCGCAATCAGGCCGATCAGATGGTCTATCAGGCGGAAAAGACCCTCAGCGAGGTGGGCGACAAGGTACCCGAGAGCGAGAAGGCCCCCATTCAGGCCGGTATCGAGAAGCTGAAGGAGACCCTGAAGGGCGAGGACACCGACGCCATCAAGGCCGCCACCGAGGAGCTGACGCAGGCCTTCTATAAGATGAGCGAGAAGCTGTACCAGCAGCAGGCGCCTCAGGGCGACGCTGCTGCCCAGCAGCCCGGCGGCGACACCGGCGCACAGGGCGGCCAGTATTACGACGCCGACTACAAGGTCGTGGATGATGACGACCAGAATAAGTAAGCATCCTGCGCCCCGCAGCGCAGCTTGACCACCGGAAAGGGGCAGGGCTTCCTGTCCCTTCCTGTGGCGTTTGGAACCAGATGATATCCGGCCGTCTTTCCGGCCGCCGGATATTCCCGGAGAAGGGAGAAACGCCGGTATGGCAGAAAAACGAGACTATTACGAGGTCCTGGGCGTAGACAAAAACGCCAGCGAGGACGAGATCAAACGGGCCTATAAAAAGCTGGCCCGCAAATATCACCCGGACATGAACCCCGGCGACAAGGAGGCCGAGGAGAAATTCAAGGAGATCAACGAGGCCAACGAGGTCCTGTCCGACCCGGAGAAGAAGGCCCGCTATGACCAGTTTGGCTTTGCCGGCACCGATCCCAACTATGGCGCCGGTCAGAGCGGCGGCTTCGGCGGCTTCGACTTCGGTGATCTGGGGGACATCTTCGGCAGCTTCTTCGGCGGCGGCTTCGGCGGCCAACAGCAGCGCCGCAACGGCCCTCAGCGGGGCGAGAGCATCCGGGTCAGCGTATCCCTGAGCTTTACGGAGGCCGCCTTCGGCTGCGAAAAGGAGCTGACGGTGGAGCGCATGGAGCAGTGCGCCACCTGTAAGGGCAGCGGCTGCGCCCCCGGCACCACGCCGGAGGTCTGCCCCGAGTGCCACGGCAGCGGCGTGGTGCAGACCCGCCGTCAGACGCCCATGGGGGTGTTCGCCTCCAGCAACCCCTGCCGCAAGTGCGGCGGTACGGGCCGCATCATCCACCAGCCCTGCCCCGACTGTCACGGCGGCGGCTTCACCCGCAAGCGCAAGACCATCAAGGTCTCCATCCCCGCCGGCATCGACCACGGCCAGACCATCTCCCTGCGGGGACAGGGCCATGCCGGGAAGAACGGCGGCCCCGCCGGCGACCTGCTGGTCACGGTGATGGTGCAGCCCCACGACGTGTTCCGCCGGGACGGCACCGCCGTGTTCTGCGAGGCCCCCATCACCTTCACGCAGGCGGTGCTGGGCGCCGAACTGGAGATCCCCACCATCGACGGTAAGGTGAAGTACACCATCCCGGAGGGGACGCAGACCGGCACCGTGTTCCGCCTGAAGGGCAAGGGCATCCCTGTCCTCAACGGCCGGGGCCGTGGCGACCAGTACGTCACCGTCATCATCGAGACGCCCCGGAATCTGAACCGGGAGCAGAAGGACGCCCTGCGGAAATTCAGCGAGACCTTGAACGAGGGCAACTATGAGAAGCACCGCAGCTTCTTCAAGAAGAAGTAACGCCTATGTATCTGGCAGATTATCACGTACATTCCACCTGCTCGCAGGACGGCCGGCAGACCATGGCACAGGCGGCACAGGCCGCCGTGGCCGCCGGAATGGATGAACTGTGCCTGACGGACCACGTGGACACCGTCTACTGGGGCCCGGAGCAGAAGCCCCGATGGGACTTCGACTGGGACGCCGTCCGCCGCCAGTTCCGTCAGGCGCAGGAGCAGTGGGGCCACCGCATTACCCTGCGGCTGGGAGCGGAGCTGGGAGAGGCCGCCATGAGTTTTCAGCGGGCGGAGCATCTGATGCAGAATGCCCCTCCGCTGGACTTTGTCATCGGCTCCATCCACATGGCGGGAAAGAAATTTCACCACAAAGATCTTTATTATATTGAAAAAGCCGACGAAGCGTATTATGATAGTGTCATCGACAGCTATCTGGAGGACGTGCTGGCGCTGGCCCGATGGGGTGAGTTTCAGGTGCTGGGCCACTTGACCCTGCCCCTGCGGTATATTAACGAAAACTACGGTGAGCACATGACCTTCGCCCACCACATGGATCAGGTGGAGGAGATCTTCCGTACCATCATCCCCAAGGGGCTGGGCATCGAGTGCAACACCAACCGTGGAAACGAGCCATTGCCCGGCGCCGATATCCTGCGGCTCTACCGCCGTCTGGGGGGCGAGATCATCACCTTGGGCAGCGACGCCCACCGCCCGGAGGATGTGGGCTGCTTCATCCGCCAGCGGCAGGAGCTGCTGCGGGAGTGCGGCTTCCGCTACTTCACCACCTTTACCGGCGGAAAGCCGGAGTTCAAAGAATTGTAAGAGGAGAATACACCATGAAAATTGCCATCGGCTGCGATCACGGCGGCTATCTGCTGAAGCAGGACATTCTCATCTGGCTGGAGGAGCACAACATCGACTTCGAGGATGTGGGCTGCTACTCTACCGAGAGCGTAGACTATCCCATGTACGGCGAGAAGGTAGGCCGCATGGTGGCCTCCGGCCAGTGCGATAAGGGCATCGTCATCTGCACCACCGGCATCGGCATCTCCATCGCCGCCAATAAGGTGGCTGGCATCCGCTGCGCCCACTGCACCGACCCCCTGTCCGCCGAGATGACCCGCCGCCACAACGATGCCAACGTGCTGGCGCTGGGCGCCGGCATCACCGGCCCCAATCTGGCCAAGCGCATGGTGGAGGTCTTTCTGAACACCGACTTCGAGGGCGGACGCCATGCCCGCCGGGTGGCACAGCTGGATGCCATCCGACCCTGAACCTGAGAAAAAGGAGGTATCGTCATGGCAACCAGAGGTTATCAGAGCTACCGTGGCCGAAACCACGGGAAACTGGCGCTGGTCATTGTGCTGGTGCTGATCCTGCTGGCCGCCGTGGGATATCTGGTGGCGCAGGAGTATATGGTCTACGATGACGAGGGCCACCGGCATCTGGAGCTGCCCTTCCTGAAAAAGGGACAGACGGAGCAGCCCCAGCAGCCGGAGGACACCACGCCGGATGACGTGAACCTCATCATCGATGAGCCGGAGCGCCCTCTGCTGAAGGAGCTTCACGCCCGCCAGCTGCCGGACACCGTGCTGACGGAGGATCCCTCCGCCGTGCTGGCGGAGCACCCGGAGGCGGTGGTGATCCCGGTGAAGCTGCGGGACGGCACCGTCACCTATGACACGCAGACCGCCGCCAGGGACACCGTCACCACCGGCGGCCCGGAGACGCTGACAAACCTCAGGACCCTCCTCTCCGGCGACACATGGACTGTGGCCCGCATCGCCTGCTTTGCCGATATGGACTTTGCCAACGCCCAGCCCGACCAGGCGGGGCTGCTGCGGACCGGTGACGGCTGGCTGTGGTACGACGATGACGCCGCCTGCTGGCTGGACCCCGGAAAGGCTGCTGCACGGGAGTATCTGGTGCAGCTGTGTAAGGAGTGCGCCGAATTAGGCTTCGACGAAATTCTGCTGGACTACTGCACCTACCCTGTCCACGGCCGTCTGGACCGCATCGACTACGGCTCCGTCACCAACCTCACCGACACCCTCAGCGTGTTCGTGGAGGGGGTGCGGGAGGCCCTGCCCAAAACCACCGCCCTGTCGGTGCTGGTGCGGGATCAGGTGACGACGGATGCCAACGACGGCGGCGTCACCCTCGCCCTGCTGACGGAGCACTTCGACCGCATCTATGTGGACACAGACACCGTGGACGCAGCGGCCCTGCAAGGGCTGCTCCCGGCGGACTTTGACCCTGTGACCCGGCTGGTGCAGGTGGCGGCGGAGGCCGCCTCCTCCGGCAGCTATGTCACCCGGTAAATTTTCCTGTTGCCAAGCGGGAAAAGTTGTAGTAAAATAGTAGCCACGACCTCTCCTCCGCTGACAGCTGCGGAGCCGGTCTCACGCAATGGATACCCACGAATCATGTCAGGCGGGGAACCGAGCAGCATTAAGAGGGACCATCCATGTGCCGTGAGGGCGCCGGCTCCACAGCTGCCAACGGAGGAGAATTTTTGTTTTTTCGGGAGGAGGAGATCCATGTATCAGGCGCTGTACCGCAAGTGGCGGCCCAAGGTGTTTTCCGAGGTCGTGGGACAGGAGCACATCACGGATACCCTCCGCCGTCAGGTGGTCGAGGGCCATACCGCCCACGCCTATCTCTTCACCGGCACACGGGGTACCGGCAAGACCACCTGCGCCCGGATACTGGCCAAGGCGGTGAACTGCCTGTCCCCGGTGGACGGCGAGCCCTGCGGCCGCTGCGAGGCCTGCCGGGCCGTGGATGCCGGCACCACGCTGGATATCACGGAGCTGGACGCCGCCAGCAACAACGGCGTGGATCAGGTCCGTGCGCTGCGGGAGGAGGCGGTGTATACCCCTGCCGTGCTGAAAAAGCGGGTGTATATCATCGACGAGGTGCATATGCTCTCCACTCCGGCCTTCAACGCTCTGCTGAAGATTCTGGAGGAGCCGCCGGAGCATCTGATGTTCATTCTGGCCACCACGGAGCTGCACAAGGTTCCGGCCACCATTCTCTCCCGGTGCCAGCGCTTCTCCTTCAAGCGCATCCTGCCCCGTGATATGGAGCGCCAGCTGCTGCACATCGCTCAGGCCGAGAAGATCGACCTCACCGCCGACGGAGCGGAGATCCTCTCCCGCATGGCGGGGGGCGCCCTGCGGGATGCCCTGAGCCTGCTGGATCAGTGCCGTGTGGCGGAGGGCCAGCTCACCAGCCGTGCCGTGCTGGACGTGCTGGGCCTTGCCGGCAGCGTCCAGACCCAGCAAATGATGCGCTGTATTCTGGACCGTCGGACGCCGGATGCCCTGCTGCTGCTGGATCAGCTGTACCGCAGCGGCAAGGACGTCTCTGCCCTGCTGGGGGAGCTCAGCGATCTGGCACGGGAGATGACCATTCTCAAAGCCGCGCCGGAGGGGGGCAGCGCCCTGCTCTCCGGGCTGTACGATACCAAGACCCTGACGGGCCTCTCCGGAAACGTCTCCATGCAGCGGCTGCTGTACCTGACGGAGACGCTGCAAGGGACCCGTGCCGCCCTGCCGGACAGCTTCCAGCCTCGGACGGACGTGGAGCTGTGCCTGCTGCGGCTGTGTGACGAGAGCCTCTGCGGCGACCTGACGGCCCTCAGCGCCCGGCTGGACCGGGTGGAGGAGCTGCTGAAAAAGGGTGTCCCCGCCCGCCGGGAGCGCCCCGCCGCTCAACCGGCGGCAGAGCGTCCCACTGCCCCGGAGTCCCGCCCCTCAGTGGATTCAGAGTCCCGCCCCGCTGCGGCGGAGAAGCGTCCTCCCGCCCCGGAGGAGGTCCCGTGGGAGGAGCCGCCTCTGCCCGACGAACCGGCGGGCCGGGAGCGTGTCTTTGACATCCCGGAGGAGCCGCAGCGCTCCTCCGCCCCAAAGCCCACTCATAGAGTTCCCCGCAGGTCTGCCCCCGCAGACCCGGCCCCCTCGGCCCCCGTCGGCGACAGCCGCCTGTGGACCCAACTGCTGGATCAGTTCAAGGGCCGCCTGCCGGTGAACCACCGGGTCTTTCTCAACATGGCCTCCGGCACCGTGGAGGGTGACTGCCTCACCGTCCACTGCCGCAACGATTTCGTCCGGGACTCCCTGAATAACCGCACGGTGCTGGCGGTGCTGGAGGAGGTCACCTCCGCCGCCGTGGGAAGCCCCATCCGAGTGATGCTGACGGTGGGCGGCGAAACGCCATCTGCCCCCCGGTCCACCCGCTCTGCCCCGAAGCCCCCC
>ERZ773107.3298-NODE-3298-length-10600-cov-4.902039_pt1 | contig 10600 bp, 9 predicted proteins | sample MGYA00580571_ERZ773107 | MGnify/ENA primary metagenome ERZ773107 (study PRJEB29015, sample SAMEA2737843) | human gut metagenome | biome: human gut; feature: human-associated habitat; material: faeces | place: China | collected 2012 ... | reverse complement strand
TTTAAGCGTGGCAGCACAAGCGTCAGTCTTACTGATGAGGGTATGCTTCTACGAAAAAGAGCAGAAGATTTACTGGCCTTAGCTGACAAAATCACAAACGAATTTCAGGCAATGGATGATATCACAGGCGGTGATATTTATATTGGCTGTGCAGAATCTTATCTTGTAAAGTATCTTGCCCGTGCTGTAAAAAAGTTAAGCAGCATTTATCCCAATATTCATTATCATGTTACCAGCGGTGATACCGAACAGGTAACGGAACGATTAGACCGTGGTCTTCTGGATATGGCATTTATTGTAGAACCGCCAGATTTATCAAAATACAATTATCTTGAAGTTCCTGAATACGATACATGGGGTGTTCTGATGAGAAAGGACTATCCATTAGCCACAAAAGAGGCTATTATCTTTGATGACTTATTGGATATTCCTATTTTTTGTTCGGAACAGTCTGCTAAAATGGATTTACCCCGTTGGTGTTCCGATAACCTTGACCGACTTAATATATTAGCGACATTTAATCTCTGCAATAACGGTGCCGTTTTTGTCCGTGAAGGGCTGGGGGTTGAGCTTACCTTTGACAAGTTAGTAGAAACAAATGCAGAAAGTGATTTATGCTTCCGTCCGATTACACCGCCCCTCCATACAAAAATGTATGTTATATGGAAAAAATATCAAATATTCACTCCTGTTGCTAATCTGTTACTGGAAGAAATAAAAAAGATCATCGTTTTACCATAATCGTGAAACGATGACCTTTTTGTGATTTGAACACAGCAAGACAAACTTCGATTTAGATTTCACCTGTAAAGTGTACCCTTTGTCAAGGACACTTTAAATTTATAAGCTGCTTTCATATTTTTAAACACGGACATAACCAGTAGATGGACCTGCACCAACTTTTGCGATATACCCACTCTTAACCAGATTCGTCAAAGTCCTTTCCACGGTAATTTTGCTTATATCAGGACAAAGCTCCATGATTTCTTTCTTTGTAATTTTGCCAACCTTGTTATCAATAACCGCTTTAATTCTATCAGGCTTAGAAAGACTCCGATGCTTCAAATGCTCTACACGGCTTTCGAATTCATTGTATGCTTTCAACATGATACCCAGATAATATTTAACAAAAGGCTCATAGCTGTTTTCTCCCTCATGCCAGCCAGTAGAACTTGCTTGAAGGGCTTCATAATATGTTTCCTTTGTCTTTTCAATCAACATTTCCATACTGATATATTTTCCAACGATGTATCCCGCCTTATAAAAAAGCAATAAAGTGAGCAAACGGCTCATCCTACCATTTCCGTCATTGAAAGGATGGATGCACAGAAAGTCCAGAATGAACATGGGAATCAAAACCAGTTTATCAATGCGGTCAGCTTCCCATGCTTCAAGGAAGCGAGCGCAAAGTTCTTCCATCGCTTCAGCAGTCTGAAATGCGGGAACTGGAATAAAACGTGCCTTCTGATGACCCTCGGCATCTGTTTCTGCAATTACATTATCGGAATTCTTATAACTTCCGCCAGCAGACCCCTGTGAATAGGAGTACAGATCTCGATGTAACTGCAAAATAATGTTCGGTCTTGGGTTGATATATTCATAGCCTTCGTGAATTGTGGAAAGTACTTCACGATAACCAGCAATTTCCTGCTCAGATCGGTTGCGGGGTTCTGCTTTTTGACTTACCAATTCTTCCAAACGCTTATCGCTTGTAAATATACCTTCGATTCGGTTGGATGCTCCCGTACTCTGAATCAATGCAACTTCTAAGAGTGTTTTCAATTCATCTACATTGGCTTCGAGAAATAATTCCTGTTTGCCTTTATGTTCATGGATGCTGCTAACCATCTGAACAATTTCAGGTGTTAACAACTTCGCAGGACTTACAATAAAATCAAAGTCTCTCATAGGAATCTCCTTCATTTCAGATTTATCTCCATCATTCTATCATCAAATGATGGAGATAGAATATCCATATACACAATAAATATCCTCATTTCATCCATATATTATATCGTTTTATGAATCGTTTTTTCACTAAAATTACACTATTTTTTCACTATTTTTCATTACTTCATCGTTTTCGCCAACGAATTGAGCAACGCCCGCCTCTCTGGATTCAGATTCTTTTTCTCATAAAATGCTTCTTTAAAAAGCTCTGCATTTTTCCTTTGGTCATCATCCGGAATATGAGAGTACGCATCCGTAATCATATTGACCTGTGCATGGCCGGAATCACCCTGTACTGCTTTGATATCAGATAATGGTACACACAAGCACGGAAAACACTTTATGCAAAATCTTCCACAGTAAAATCTATAAATAATCCGCAAAGGCAAAGGAAACCGACAGTTTACCATGTTTGGAATTATGGCAGTTCTTTTAGGAAGTGGAGATGCATTCCATCTGGTTCCCCGTGCAGTAGCGCTTTGTACAACTGGACTTGAGAACTTTACTGTACAGATGGGGTTAGGAAAGTGGATTACCTCTATCACTATGACTATCCTAAAATCATCCCCGCCTCAGAATTTGCAACAAATTGTTGCAAATTTTCTATATCCTTTTATTTTACAGAAGTACTTATTTTTAACTTTTTTCCTTCAGATTTTTATATTGCAAAAATCATATCACCATCTGCAGTATATCCTCTATATGTTCTGCATAATAATCAGCCCCATTCAGTTCCCCTTTCTCACCATATCCATACAGGCATCCTATAAAAGGGCTTTTGCAGGACCTGGCACATTCCAGATCCTGTCTCCTGTCTCCGACTACCAGATAAGGGCCACTATATTCCCGGATGATTTCCTGCACAATTTCTGTCTTTGGACGGAATCTGTATGATTCACAGTCATAAAAACGATCAAACCATCGTTCCATCCCAAATTCCTTCCAGTGTGCCTCACGATATGAAGCTTTACAGTTACTTAAGATCACAAGGTGATATCCCCGGTTCTTCAAAGCTGTTAGCATCTCCTCTGCTCCCGGATACCACACTGCCTTATGTTTCCTGATCTGTCTTACCATCAGATCTCCTACCATCCTGCTTGCCTGCTCTTTATAGCTCTGATCCAGTTCCGGCAAAAATGTATTCCACATCTCCTTACTGTTAAGTCCCAGCCAGCCGGCAATTTCCACCGAGCCTATCTCCCGTTCTTCGGTAACCTTCTGTTCTGTCAGCCACTGATAGGTTTCACGAAATGCCGGTTCATAGATTCCAAGGGTATGATGGATCGTTCCATCATAATCGAATATGATCGTTTTTGTCATCATTTATTTTCCTGTCTTTTAGAGCTGCTTCATCAGATTGACCATCTCAATCGCAGATAATGCACAATCATAGCCTTTATTTCCCGCTTTGCTTCCTGCACGCGCAATAGCCTGCTCGATATTTTCAGTCGTGATCACTCCGAATAAAACCGGGATTCCTGTTGCAAGTTCAACCTGTGCGATTCCCTTGGCAGATTCATTACACACCAGATCATAATGTGAAGTATCTCCACGGATGACAGCTCCAACGCAGATAATTGCATCATATTTTCCTGACTGTGCCATCTTCTGTGCTGTAATCGGAATCTCAAATGCTCCCGGTACCCATGCTGCAGTAATGTTCTCTTCTTCTACTCCATGTCTTACCAGTCCGTCGACTGCCCCTCCCAATAATTTATTCACAATAATTTCATTGAATCTCGCTGCCACGATACCAACCTTCATTCCCTCCGGTGCTACTACTTTTCCTTCTACTAAATTGATCTGTCTCATTTTTTCTTCCTCCTGATATTTGCTGTTTTTTATAAATTTATTTCTTTAAAAATATGACCCATCTTTTCCTGCTTCGTCTTCATATACTTCCGGTCATACTTTTGTGCCGGAATCTCCAGAGGTACTCTCTCATTGATCTTCAGTCCGAATTCGCCAAGTCCATAGACTTTATCCGGATTATTTGTCAGTAATCTTAATGATTTCACACCAAGGTCTGACAGTATCTGTGCCCCGACCCAGTACTCTCTGAGATCCGGTGCAAACCCTAACTTCACATTAGCCTCCACAGTATCGTATCCCTGCTCCTGAAGCGCATATGCTTTGATCTTATTGATCAGTCCGATTCCTCGGCCTTCTTGTCTCATATACAGAATGATTCCTCGGCCTTCTGCTTCTACCTGGCGCATCGCTGTCTGCAGCTGCAGGCCACAGTCACATCTGAGCGATCCGAATGCATCCCCTGTCAGACACTCCGAATGTACCCGGCAAAGCACATCCTCACCATCTCCCAGATCACCTTTTACCAGTGCCAGATGATGCTCTCCTGTAATATCATTGATATAACCATACATTTTAAAATCACCGTACTGCGTTGGGAGGTTTGCAACGGCTTCCTCCTTTACATGCTTTTCATGTATTCTTATATAATCCTGCAGATCACGGATCGTAATAAATGTAAGGTTATGCTCTTTTGCCATTTCCCATAGCTGTGATGTACGCATCATAGTTCCATCTTCTTTCATAACTTCACAGCACACGCCGCATTCTTTCAGTCCGGCAAGTCTCATAAGATCTGTTGTTGCCTCTGTATGGCCATTTCGTACCAAAACCCCGCCTTTTCTGGAAATAAGCGGAAACACATGTCCCGGTCTTCTGAAATCCTCCGGTTTTGACTGATCATCCACACACTTCATGATAGTATAGGAGCGCTCTTCCGCAGAGATACCTGTGGTTGTATCTGCGTGATCTACTGCCACGGTAAATGCTGTACTGTGATTGTCCGTGTTCTCCGCAACCATCGGCGGAAAGTTCAATCTCGCCGCAATTTCTGCACTCATCGGTGTACAGATAAGACCCTTTGCATAGGTCGCCATGAAATTAATATTTTCCCTGGTCGCAAACTCTGCCGCACATATCAGATCTCCCTCATTTTCTCTGTCCGGATCATCTGTGACCAGAACTATTTTTCCTTCCTTAAGATCCCTAAGTGCTTCTTCAATTGTGTTGTACTGATAATTTTGTGACATAGTGTATATCCTCCTGTTCTAAAACCCGAATTCTTCAAGAAACTCCATCGTAATTCCGGATTCTTTTTTCTCTTCTTCGTTTTTTCTGATGCCAAGCAGTTTTTCTACGTATTTTCCGATCACATCATTTTCCAGATTAACCAGATCCCCCGGCACCTTTTCCAAAAGAGTGGTTTCTTCTCCTGTATGTGGAATGACCGACACCTGAAAACCAGCTTCATCAACCCTTGCAACTGTCAGGCTGATCCCATCAATACAGACGGATCCTTTTTCCACAATCAGATGCAAAATCTGTGGCGATGTCTCAATTGATACCCAGATGGCATTTTCTTCCCGGAGCATGGAACGTATCACGCCAGTCCCATCAATATGGCCGCTTACTATGTGTCCCCCGAACCTGCCGTCTGCAGCCATTGCACGTTCCAGGTTTACCTGGCTTCCGGCCTTGCAGCTGCCAAGACTGCTTCTTCTGATCGTCTCTGCCATCACATCGGCAGTAAATCCGTCCGGCTGAATCGACGTAACTGTCAGACACACACCATTCACAGCGATACTGTCACCGATCCTTGTCCCTTCCAGGACTTTCCGGGCTTTCACTGCCAGGATCCCTGATTCCCCTGTCAGCTGTATATAACGGACTTTTCCTTTCTCTTCTACGATTCCTGTAAACATGATTCCTCCTGTTTTTTATCACACACCTGACATTTTATCCGGATATCCTCACCGATCTGGCAGATATCTGTATATTTCAGTTCCACTGCTTCAGACGGCAGTTCAACTCCAATACCCTCTACCGGTGTCTTCCCAGCCACACCGCCAAACAGCTTTGGTGCCACAAAAGCCTGTACTTCCTTTACAATTCCAGCTCGCAGTGCACTGTCATTTAACGTACCTCCTCCCTCCAGGAGGATGCTGTCAATGCCTCTGTTTCCAAGATCTGCCATCAGCTTCTTAAGGTCTATCTGATTCTTTTCGTCGGGACAGTAAATGGTTTCAACTCCCATGGTATGTAATATTTTTATTTTCTCTTTTGCATTTTTCTGTTCTGCATAAGCCACGATCGTCCGGTACTTTTCCGCACTTTTTACAATCTGACTGCCCGGCGGGATCCTGAGCTTACTGTCACACACAATCCTGACAGGACTTTTCCAGCCTTCTACCCGGACGTTTAACATCGGATCATCTGCAAGCACAGTTCCAATACCAGCCATGATTCCCATGTACTGATGCCGCATATGCTGTACTTCTTTTCGTGCAGATTCTCCGGTGATCCATTTTGATGCTCCTGTTTTCGTTGCGATCTTCCCATCCAGTGTCATGGCATACTTCATTACCACATAAGGAGTCTTCGTAGTAATATAATGGAAAAACACCGGGTTCAGCTGATCACATTCTTCTCTCATAAAATCTTCAACTACTGTTACACCGGCTTCCCTTAACATCTGTACACCTTTTCCTGCCACTTTCGGATTCGGATCTCTGGAACCGATCACCACTTTTCTGATCTTCTGTTCAATGATCGCTTCCGTACATGGAGGTGTTTTACCATGATGACAGCAAGGCTCCAACGTGACATAAATCACCGCACCTTCTGCTGATTCTGTAAGAGAAGCAATTGCATTACGTTCCGCGTGAAGTTCTCCATACTTTTTATGATAGCCTTCCCCGATGATCTTTCCGTCTTTTACGATCACTGCCCCTACCATAGGATTGGGATTCGTCCAGCCTTCTCCTTTTTTGGCCAGTTGAATAGCCCGAAGCATATATTCCTGATCCGTCATTTCTATTCCTTCTTTCTTATTCCTGTTCTTTGCCTGGGCTACGCCGAGGCTTTTAAACATGTGCAATCGGATTCACAGACAAGTGAATGGTATAGTTATTTCGAAAACGATGTACCAGATACAAAAAAAGCCTGCAGAAATATCTGCAGGGTGGAATTGATCTGTTACATATGATTGATAAATGAATGTCTGATTTTCCTATATAAAAAGCTCTGAAATGGATCACCATCTCAGAGCTCTGATACTACATTCATTCATACAAAAAATCAACTGTACTATCATCTTCTTCCATCCAGACTGTACTGTCGGCCCCGGAATCTCACCGGATCATGCCTCTCGGCTCGCGGGCTTTACCGCCGGTAGGGAATCTCACCCTGCCCTGAAGATATCTTTTTGTTTATTTTAATACTTTATCTGTTGTTTGTAAAGCAGAATTTTTATTTTACTTAGTTTACTGATGGAGATAGAATATCCATATACACAATAAATATCCTCATTTTATCCATATATTATATCGTTTTATGAATCGTTTTTTCACTAAAATTACACTATTTTTTCACTATTTTTCATTACTTCATCGTTTTCGCCAACGAATTGAGCAACGCCCGCCTCTCTGGATTCAGATTCTTTTTCTCATAAAATGCTTCTTTAAAAAGCTCTGCATTTTTCCTTTGGTCATCATCCGGAATATGAGAGTACGCATCCGTAATCATATTGACCTGTGCATGGCCGGAATCACCCTGTACTGCTTTGATATCAGATAATGGTACACACAAGCACGGAAAACACTTTATGCAAAATCTTCCACAGTAAAATCTATAAATAATCCGCAAAGGCAAAGGAAACCGACAGTTTACCATGTTTGGAATTATGGCAGTTCTTTTAGGAAGTGGAGATGCATTCCATCTGGTTCCCCGTGCAGTAGCGCTTTGTACAACTGGACTTGAGAACTTTACTGTACAGATGGGGTTAGGAAAGTGGATTACCTCTATCACTATGACTATCCTAAAATCATCCCCGCCTCAGAATTTGCAACAAATTGTTGCAAATTTTCTATATCCTTTTATTTTACAGAAGTACTTATTTTTAACTTTTTTCCTTCAGATTTTTATATTGCAAAAATCATATCACCATCTGCAGTATATCCTCTATATGTTCTGCATAATAATCAGCCCCATTCAGTTCCCCTTTCTCACCATATCCATACAGGCATCCTATAAAAGGGCTTTTGCAGGACCTGGCACATTCCAGATCCTGTCTCCTGTCTCCGACTACCAGATAAGGGCCACTATATTCCCGGATGATTTCCTGCACAATTTCTGTCTTTGGACGGAATCTGTATGATTCACAGTCATAAAAACGATCAAACCATCGTTCCATCCCAAATTCCTTCCAGTGTGCCTCACGATATGAAGCTTTACAGTTACTTAAGATCACAAGGTGATATCCCCGGTTCTTCAAAGCTGTTAGCATCTCCTCTGCTCCCGGATACCACACTGCCCGGTGCTTCCTGATCTGCCTGACCATGGAATCTCCCACGATCGCACTCGCCTGATCTTTGTATCTCTGATCTAATTCCGGCAGAAATGTATCCCACATTTCTTTGCTGTTTAAGCCCAGCCAGCCTGCGATCTGCGCCGTCTCTATCTTCTGTTCCTCTACAACATTCTGTTCTGACAACCACTGATAAGCTTCCCTGAACGCCGGCTCATAGATTCCAAGAGTATTATGTATCGTTCCATCATAATCAAAAATGATTGTTTTCACCATCGGCTGCACCTGATTAAAGCTGCTTCATCAGATTTACCATCTCAATTGCGGACAATGCACAGTCATATCCTTTATTTCCTGCTTTACTTCCTGCACGTGCGATAGCCTGTTCGATATTCTCTGTTGTGATCACTCCGAATAATACCGGAATTCCTGTTGCAAGTTCAACCTGCGCGATTCCTTTGGCCGATTCATTACACACCAGATCATAGTGGGAAGTATCCCCGCGGATAACTGCTCCCACACAGATGACTGCATCATACTTTCCGGACTGTGCCATCTTCTGTGCAGTCAGCGGAATCTCAAATGCTCCCGGTACCCATGCAGCCGTAATGTTCTCTTCTTCTACCCCATGTCTTACCAGCCCGTCGACGGCTCCGCCCAATAACTTATTCACAATGATCTCATTGAATCTGGCAGCCACGATTCCGACTTTCATTCCCTCAGGTGCTACTACTTTTCCTTCTACTAAATTGATCTGTCTCATGATTTCTTCCTCCTGTTATTCATTAAATCTTTTTATAATTCTATTTCTTTGAAAATGTGTCCCATTTTTTCCTGTTTTGTTCTCATATATTTCAGGTCATATTTCTGCGGCGGAATCTCCAGCGGTACTCTTTCATTGATCTTCAGTCCAAACCCACCAAGTCCATAGACTTTGTCCGGATTATTGGTCAGAAGTCTCAATGACTTCACTCCGAGATCCGATAATATCTGCGCTCCGATCCAGTACTCTCTGAGATCCGGTGCAAATCCCAACTTTACATTGGCCTCTACCGTATCATATCCCTGCTCCTGCAGTGCATATGCCTTGATCTTATTGAGCAGCCCGATTCCTCTGCCTTCCTGTCTCATGTAAAGAATGATCCCTCTGCCTTCTGCTTCTACCTGACGCATCGCTGTCTGAAGCTGCAGACCACAGTCACATCTAAGCGAGCCAAATGCATCACCTGTCAGGCACTCCGAATGTACCCTGCAAAGTACATCTTCACCGTCTCCGATATCACCTTTTACCAGTGCAAGATGATGTTCTCCTGTAATATCATTGATATATCCGTGAAGTCTGAAATCTCCATACTGCGTCGGAAGGTCTGCAACCGCCTCTTCTTTTACATGTTTTTCATGGATTCTCATGTAATCCTGAAGATCACGGATCGTAATAAATGTAAGATCATGCTCTTTTGCAAGTTCCCACAACTGTGGTGTACGCATCATTGTGCCATCTTCTTTCATAATCTCACAACACACGCCGCATTCTTTCAATCCAGCCAGTCTCACCAGATCAGTCGTTGCCTCTGTGTGTCCGTTCCGCACCAGGACTCCGCCTTTTCTGGCAATGAGTGGAAATACATGTCCCGGTCTTCTGAAATCTTCCGGTTTTGCATCGTCCTCCACACATTTTAAAGCAGTAACAGAACGCTCGTATGCTGAAATGCCTGTTGTTGTATCTACATGGTCAATGGAAACTGTAAACGCAGTCGCGTGATTGTCCGTATTTTGTTCTACCATTTGAGGCAGACCTAATTTTTGTGTAAACGCTTTGCTCATTGGCATACAAATAAGGCCTTTTGCCTGCGATGCCATAAAGTTTACATTTTCTGTCGTTGCAAACTCGGCAGCGCAAATCAAATCGCCTTCATTTTCTCTGTCCTCGTCATCTGTTACCAAAATGACTTCACCGTTACGCAAAGCCTGCAAAGCTTCTTCAATTGTATTATATTGAAACATATGGTACATCCTTTCTGATAATTGATTATAAAAATCCATGCTCCGCCAAATAGGAAGAGGTAATGGCGATTTTGGAGGTTTGTTCCTCCGTTGTCTGTTCAAAGTGAAGCAGACGTTCTACATATTTGCCTAGCATATCGCATTCCAAATTTACCGTATCACCGGCTTTTTGCGTCAGCAATGTCGTTTCCTCAGCTGTGTGCGGAATAATAGATACTCGAAAACAAGTATCATCTACATATGCTACGGTCAGACTTATGCCGTCGATGGCAATGGAACCTTTTTCAATAATATATTTTAATACAGTCGGTT
>ERZ773107.3291-NODE-3291-length-10619-cov-3.272529_pt1 | contig 10619 bp, 6 predicted proteins | sample MGYA00580571_ERZ773107 | MGnify/ENA primary metagenome ERZ773107 (study PRJEB29015, sample SAMEA2737843) | human gut metagenome | biome: human gut; feature: human-associated habitat; material: faeces | place: China | collected 2012 ... | reverse complement strand
TATATTAAAGAATATGTAAACAACGGACTCAGGGATCTTTGAGAAAAAGGATTTCGGATTCCGTTGTTTCTTCTTTCACTGCCGCGTCCCCGGAAGAACCTGACGGTGGCAGGTTTTGCAGGTGTATCTGGAAGAAACAGGAGACAAATTCGTTAAACTTATTTCAATTGACACTATAACGGCCTATTGGTAAAATGGAGATAGCGACATTAAATAAAGAAAGAAGAGGAGAAAAAGATGATTAAGGTAGGAAAGTGGATTGCAAAACACAAGATACTGATCATTATCATCGGAATTGCATTGCTGATCCCTTCATATCTCGGTATGGCGGCGACCAGAATCAACTACGATGTACTGAGTTATCTGCCGGATACCCTTGAGACAGTTGAGGGACAGGACATTATGGTAGATCAGTTTGGGATGGGAGCCTTTTCCATGATAGTGGTGGAGGATATGGAACTGAAGGATGTAGCTGCTCTGAAAGAGAAAATCGAAGCAGTTGATCACGTGAAAAAAGTACTGTGGTATGACAGTGTCCTGGATGTTTCCGTTCCTGTAGAAATGCTTCCGAAGGATTTAAGAGAGGCATTTTTTAACGGAGATGCAACTATGATGATCGCGTTGTTTGATAATACAACATCATCAGAAACTTCCATGGAAGCTGTGACGCAGATTCGTAAGATTACTTCAAAGAACTGTTTTGTCAGTGGAATGACAGGCATTGTTACTGATATCAAACAGATCGCACTTAAGGAAATGCCGATTTACGTTGTGATTGCTTCCTGCCTTTCTCTGATAGTGTTGCTCCTTGCAATGGATTCTCTGGTAGTTCCGGTTTTGTTTTTGCTCTGCATTGGTGTTGCAGTCTTGTATAATCTTGGAAGTAATATTTTTCTTGGTCAGATTTCATACATCACTAAGGCACTGACAGCAGTCCTGCAGCTTGGTGTTACCATGGATTATTCCATTTTCCTGTTGAACAGTTATGAGGAGAATAAGAAGCGGTTTGAGGGTGATAAAGAGAGGGCTATGGCACATGCCATCAATGCAACCTTCAAATCTGTAATCGGAAGTTCTATTACAACAGTAGCCGGATTTATCGCACTTTGCTTTATGACCTTCTCACTTGGACGTGATATGGGTATCGTAATGGCCAAGGGAGTTGTTATCGGTGTTCTGTGTTGTGTTACTTTGCTCCCTGCTCTGGTGCTTACTTTTGACGGAGCCATTGAAAAAACAACACATAAGCCGCTGCTTCCAAGCTTTGATAAGGCATCTGCTTTTATTACAAAGCATTATAAAGTATGGCTGATCATTTTCCTGGTAATGCTTTTCCCGGCAATTCATGGAAATAACAATCTGAAGAATTACTACAATATTGACAAGTCACTTCCTTCCACGCTGGACAGTAATGTGGCAAATGCCAAACTTCAGGAAACCTTTAATATGAATAATGTTCATATGGTGTTATTAAAGAAAGGTCTGACATCAAAAGAAAAAACAGAAATGCTTGACCAGATCAAGGATGTTGATGGTGTAAAATGGGCACTTGGAATGGACTCTTTCGTAGGTGCGGCATTCCCGGATACTATGATCCCAAGTAATCTGAAGAAGATGCTGGAAAGCGATGAGTACGAGATGGAATTTATCTGTTCCAAATATAAAACAGCTACAGACGAGGTAAACAATCAGATTGATGAGATCCAGAAGATTGTAAAAGGATACAGTCCGGAATCTATGGTAATCGGAGAAGCACCTCTGACCAAGGATCTTCAGGATGTTACGGATGTGGATTTAAAGACTGTAAATACTATCTCTATCCTGGCAATTTTCATTATTATCATGGTTGTGTTTAAATCCATTTCGCTTCCGTTTATTCTGGTTGCAGTTATTGAGTTTGCGATTTTTGTCAATATGTCCGTTCCTTATTATCAGGGAAAGGAAGTGGTGTTCGTAGCAAGCATTGTTATCGGTTGTATCCAGCTGGGAGCTACTGTTGACTATGCAATCCTTATGACCAGCAGATACCAGAAAGAACGTGGTCTTGGAAAGAGTAAGAAAGAATCCATTGCCATCGCACATAAAACTTCCATGAAGTCAATTGTGATCAGTGGCGGCAACTTTCGGAGTTGGTCTTTATACACAGGTAGATATGATCGGAAGTATCACAAACCTGCTTTCACGTGGAGCTGTGATCAGTACACTGGTGGTATTGTTTATACTTCCGGCTATGTTTATGATATTTGATTCTCTCATCTGCCACACATCTATTGGATTTGCCAAGAAGAAATCGGCAAAAGAGAAGAAACAGTGATTCAGGATTTTTAAAAAGAAGCTTATTGTAAAGAGATAGAATAAAGGAGTAAGTTATTATGAATAGAAACAGAAAGAAAGCAGCTGCAGCAACGCTTGCAGCAGGAATGGCTGTAGTTCTCGGAGCAGGTACTGTAATGGCAGCTGCTTCAACAGGTGATAATGGATTGCAGAAAGAAGAAACCGTTTATGTAAATACAACTGCCGGAGGAGAAGTAACGGATGTCACAGTATCTGACTGGCTGAAAAATTCCGGAGACAGTTCCAATTCTGAGGTGAAAGATGCCTCTGATCTTCAGGATATAAAAAACGTAAAAGGTGATGAAACATTTACTCAGAACGGAAATGATCTGACCTGGAGTACTGATGGAAAGGATATTTATTATCAGGGAAAGACAGAGAAAAATCTCCCGGTTTCCGTAGGAATTAAATATTATATGGATGGAACTGAGGTTTCTCCGGAAGCTCTGGCAGGAAAGACAGGACATCTGAAAATGGAAGTGACATATACAAATACTTCTAAAACAACCAAAACAGTGAATGGCAAAAAGACTGATATTTATTCACCCTTTGTTATGGTGACAGGAATGATCCTTTCTACAGATAATTTCTCCAATATTACAGTAGATAACGGTAAGGTTATTTCTGACGGAAGCAGAAATGTTGTTGTCGGTTTTGGTATGCCGGGAATGAAAGAAAGTCTGGATATGTCTTCTGATATTGCAGATGAAGTGAATATCCCTGAAGGATTTACAGTGGAAGCAGATGTTACAGACTGTGAGATGAATTCTACATTTACCGTAGCACTTACAGATATTTTCAAAGATATTGATCTGAATGATGTGGATGGACTGGATGAGCTGAAGGATTCAATGAAAGATCTGACTGATGTGGCTGGACTGGATGAGCAGGGCTGCGATTATATTCCTGTTCCGGTTACGATTGATGGCCGTGACAATCAGTGGCACAATTCAGGCGGGGCATTTAATGAGTCGAGCGGTCTTGCAATTACAACAAGCTGTGAAGATGTGGAAGGAGCATTACAGTTTGTAAATGATCTTCTGGATCAGGATATTCACAATCTCAGATTTTGGGGTGTAGAGGGTACCGATTATGAGGTGGATGAAAACGGAGAATTCTACCGAACAGAGGAAGAGCGGACGAAACAGTCTGATACCGCGTACAAAGCATCTCATACCTGCCCATATTCCTACTTCCCACAGTACACTGGAACCAGTGATGATGGAATTAACGCCAATAAACCGGATGGACAGGCAAGTGAGTTCTTTGATGGATTAAATCAGGATGTAAAAGAAACCTTTGAGGCTTATGGTGTTGAGACTTATGTTGAGATGCTTGGAACAAATGAGGCACCTGGAGACTGGTATCCGATGTGGTCCTTCTCTAACAATTTCACAACAGATACACCTGGCGGAGTTGCATGGAACAAAATTGCAGATGTAAAACATGAGCAGCTTCCGCAGGTTGTTATGGCAAAAGATTTTGACGCGGCATGGGATACCTACATGGATGCTTACAATGCATGCCACCCGGAAGACTTTATCAGTGAACTGCAGACTGAATTAGACACAAGAATGGAGCAGGCAGCGAAGTTCAAATAAAAAATGAAATTTTGAAGCGGGCAGATGTGAAAAATTTCATCTGCCCGTTTTTTTAAGGAGTGAGGTCATGTCTTTAGCGAGAACAAAATCAAAAACAAAAGAGCCCAGAACAAAAATCACATGGAAAGAAATCAAAAGACAGAAAGTCCTGCTTTTCTGGGCAGCAATTATCGTAGCATATGGTGTGATTTTCTATTACCTTCCGCTTGCTGGCTGGGCAATGGCATTTCAGAACTACAAACCGAAACTAGGAATCCTGCATTCAGAGTTTGTAGGATTAGAAAAATTCCGGACACTGTTCTCAGATATGACGTTTATCCGTGTTATCCGGAATACTCTGGCAATGGGAGTTATCAATCTTGTTGTAACTTTCGTAACGGCAATTGCGTTTGCAATTTTATTAAATGAAATCAGAAGCCATATAGGAAAAAAAGTGGTTCAGACCATTTCCTATCTGCCGCATTTCCTTTCGTGGATTATTGTAACCGGTATTCTGCATGATATGCTTTCCGGAACTGGTATTGTAAATGAAGTTCTGGTGAATCTGCATATCATCAAACAGCCAATTAACTTTTTTGCACATACGAGCTACTTCTGGCCTATTGTTGCTTTTGCAAATGTGTGGAAGGAAACCGGCTGGAATGCCATTATTTATCTGGCAGCAATCACAGCAATTGATCCATCTTTATATGAGGCGGCATCCATAGACGGCGCCGGAAGGTGGAATAAAATTAAGTACGTGACACTTCCTGGAATCAAACCGACCATTATGATTCTTCTCCTGATGAACGTAGGCAACGTTTTGAATGCCGGATTTGAAATTCAGTATCTTTTAGGAAACGGCCTGGTACAGAGAGTATCACAGACCATTGATATCTACGTATTGAAATGGGGTATCAGCCAGGGCGATTATGCAATCGGTACGGCAGCAGGTATTTTCAAGAGTGCAGTCAGCATTATACTGATTATGATCGCAAACCAGATTGCAAAACGCAATGGCGAAGAGCGATTGTTCTAAGGAGGTTCATCATGGCAAAAAAAACTGGAAAAAAGACCGGAAAATTGGATCTGTTTCCGATAATAAATGGTATTATCATGGTACTGTTTATAGTCATTACACTGTATCCGGTATTAAATACACTGGCAATATCATTAAACGATGGTACAGATGCCCTTCGCGGAGGAATTTATCTGCTGCCAAGAAAATTCACATGGAAAAACTATATCACCGTTCTTCAGAAGGATAACCTGATCACGGGCGCATATATCACAGTGGCGCGAACCATCATCGGAACGCTGCTGGCACTGGTAGCAAATGCAATCCTGGCGTTTATTGTAAGCAGAAAACGCTTTCTGTTTAAAAAAGAATTATCCTTATTCTGGGTTATCACCATGTATGTCAACGGTGGAATGATTCCTACATTCCTGCTGTACAAACAACTTGGCCTGACAAACAGTTTCGGGGTATATGTAATTCCTGGAATGGTCAGTGCGTTCAATATGCTGGTAATCCGTACCTATATGAACGGAATTTCCGACAGTCTGGAAGAGTCCGCGCAGCTTGACGGTGCAGGATATACCACGATTTTTCTGAAGATTTATTCACCGCTCTGTAAGCCGGTATATGCAACCGTAGCATTATTTGTGGCGGTAGGACAGTGGAACTCCTGGTTTGATGCGATGCTGTACAACAGAATGAACAGCAATCTGACGACCCTTCAGTATGAGCTTATGAAACTCTTATCATCGGTTACGAATCAGGGAACCTCTGTGGAAGCAATGAAAAATGCAGCCGGTTCGGTCACACCGACGTCGGTCCGTGCAGCAGCAACCATTATTACCATGCTTCCAATTATTTGTATTTATCCATTTTTACAGAAATACTTTGTTGCCGGGCTTACTCTTGGCGGAGTAAAAGAATAAAGATACTGCATTTTATCCAGGGTCATGCTGTTTTGGCATGACCCTGAAATATTATATGAGGAGAGAGCATATGAAGATAGCAGGAAAAAATCCAATTACAGAACTGGATTATCCGGATCCAGATGTCATCCGGGTAGATGATACGTATTACATGGTAAGCACTACAATGCACTTTATGCCGGGGTGTGAGATTCTGCGGTCGTATGACCTCATTCACTGGGAACATCTGAGCTATGTGTATGAAAGACTGGACAGCACAGAGGAACAGAGGCTTGTTGGTGAGAAAAACTGCTATGGAAAAGGCATGTGGGCCGCATCGCTCCGATACCATAAAGGGATGTATTATATTTGCTTTGTGGCGAATGATACCGGAAAAACATACCTTTATACTGCTGATGATATCGAAGGACCATGGGAAAAACGCATCATAGAAGGCTTTTATCATGACTGCTCACTTTTGTTTGAGGATGATCATGTTTATATTGTTTCCGGCAATAGAAATGTTCGTCTGCAGGAATTGAAAAAAGATCTGGGCGGTCCAAAGGAAGGCGGACTGGATCGGATTCTGGTCAGTGATAGTCGGAATCCGGGGCTTGGTTTTGAAGGAAGTCATTTTTATAAAATCAATGGAATGTATTATTTATTCCTGATTCATTCCCTTCCGGACAGGTGGATGCGGACGCAGGCATGCTATGTATCAGACAGCCTGACGGGAGAATTTAGAGGCGGAGATGTGTTGTGTGATACCATGGGGTATTGCGGCCAGGGCGTTGCGCAGGGAGGAATTGTGGATACGCCGGATCATAAATGGTACGCCGTACTTTTCCAGGACAGAGGTGCTGTCGGCAGAATCCCGGTTCTTGTGCCAGTAAAATGGGAGAAAAATGTCAGAGTTACCTATATGCCGGCGCCGGGCGAACAAAAAGAGCAGATCATAAAAGAAAATTATCCGGTATTGGGTGATTCGGGAAGGGCACTCTGTGAAGTGGAAACAAAAAGCACAAGACCGGAGGAACAGTATCATTCGCTTGTGGAGAGTGATGATTTTTCAGAATGGAATCCGGACCAGAAACGGCTGTTTGGAACGTTTGGATGGAAGAGCTGCTGGCAGTTCAATCACGAACCGGAACTTTCCTGGATTGAGAATGATGCAGAAAAAGGGTGCCTCCGAATGAGCTGTAAAAAGCAGTGCAAAAATGTCACGCAGGCAGTAAATACGATCACCCAGAGGATGAAGTTTCCGATGTGCATAACAGAAGTAACCGTTGATGCGGAAAGACTGAAGGACGGAGATTATGCAGGTATGTGTGCATTACAGGGATGTTACGGCATGGCGGCAGTTACAAAGCGTGATGGACGGATGTTTCTGGTTATGAGATCTCTCGAAGCGGAAAATGACAGCCTGGAAGGAAATCAGGGCAACAGTGAAGAAAACGAATGGGAAGCAGTGGCGGTTGAATCATCGAAAATAAGAATCCGGATGGAAGCGGATTTCCAGAACCAGCACGATAAAGTCCGGTTTTTATATTGGAGCGATGAAAAATGGAAACAGATCGGACCATGGCATCAGCTCTATTTCAAAATGGATCATTTCACAGGATGCAGAGTTGGACTGTTTGCCTATGCAACGAAAGAAGCAGGGGGAATCGCAGAATTCGGCAGATTCCGATATTTTTAACAAAAAGTTCCCGCCCCGGCATTTATAAGTGAAATTCCGTTGAATTTCTGGAAACTGCTGGTGATCTTTCTGGAGAGAACCATCATTGCCATTCCGCTGATCGTATTGTTTGCAAATATGATCGGGCTGTAAATACAGGAAAATACAAGATCTCCGATTTGGCACTTTTGTGCTGAATCGGGGATTTTTTGGCGTAAAAACGCAGGTAAAGGATTCGTAGATTGACAAAACAGCCTATTTTCGCCTATTCTGAGACTGTAAAACGCTCCGCTGGGCAACATGAGACGGTGCGGGAACAGCAGGAGGAAGGGACACGACGTGGAAGCGAAAGAGTTCGGGCGGTTTATTGCCGGAATGCGAAAAGAGAAAAAGATGACGCAGGCAGAGCTTGCGGAAAAGATTCATGTGACGGATAAAGCCGTCAGCCGGTGGGAGCGGGGACTTGGCTTTCCCGATATCCAGACGATTGAGCCGCTGGCTCAGGCACTTGGGATTTCTGTGCTGGAACTGATGCGCTCCGAACGGCAGGAGAAGGCGAAGGAAGAGGCGGCGCCGGAAATTCAGTATACTCAGAAGGAGGTGGCCGAAATGCTGCAGAACGCAGGTGACATTTCAAGGCAGCAGAAAAAACAGGACCGGAACGCAAACGTGATCGCGGGATTTCTGGTGATCGGTGTGGCAGCGGCAGCGTGGGCGGCAAAGATCGTAAACGTGGGCGGCGGCCTGATTCTAGGCGGTCTGGTGGCAGCAGCGTTTGTATCGCTGTGGTATTTCTTCCAGAACCTCGATGATGAAGAAAGCCGGAAAGTCTATGGGGCAGCATCCATTCTGTCTATCGGCATTCTGGCATCCCTGGTAAATTTCGTCTGGGGCGATCAGCTGGCAGAATTCATTCCCGGCGGTCTGGAACGAAAAGAGCAGATCTTCTGGACCCTGTGGTATCTGTTTGTTCTGGTAATGATGATGATCGGAACCATTCGATGTATCCGCCGGCAGAGACAGAAAAAAGAAAAGAAATACAAAACCGTTCTTTTCACGGCAATTATGGCGACGATCATGTTTGTAACACTGTGGCAGTATCAGAACACCATGCAGAACCGGTACAAAAACACAGGAATCTGGAGCGGCGCACAGCAGTACGCCGAGGTGCTGCTGAAAAGAAACAAAAACCTCGAAAACGACTGGCTGATCGGCGATGAGTCCTGGCGCGAAGGAAACAAAAATACTTTCGAAATTCGCCTTACCTATTACGCTGATGCCGATGACGCAAAAGAGGGACGTGAAAGCGAATATCAGTACAAGATTCATTTTGATGATGTTGACGGCTACGTCATCAAATCAGAAGGCGTACCAGAGAAAGAGATTGTTTTCCCGGAAAATAAATAAGAAGTGAGAAACGGGATTCCATTCTTGCGCCTCCCACAGAAAAAGACTATACTCATAGTATCAGCATGTACGCTCGGAATCTTTCTGTACTTGCTTTTGCGACCGACGGAAAAGCATCTCACAAAATCAAGCACAGAAAGATTCTGAAAGCACATGTAGCATAAGAAGGAGGCCGTAAAACATGGGACAGTTTTTAAACAGCAGGGAACCATACGATAAATACAGAACTGTTATCTCGAACTGAAGGTAGATCATACACCGGAAGAAGCGATTGCGCAGATTAAAGAGAAAGAATATGCTTTGCGGTTCAAGGGAAAGATGGCGGAAACGGAACGATATACCGGGCGTATACTGGCGGTTGGAATCAGTTATGATAAAGAAACAAAAGAACATGCCTGTAAAATAGAAGTATTGTGATGATTTGCAAGCTGTGGAAAAGGGATATCGTGTGTGTAAACGGAGGAGAGCAAGTAAAAATAGTAATCTTTACTATTTTTACTTGCTTTTTTCTCCATCATAGGATAATATAAAAATATACGGTTCGGAGCAGGTTCCGGGCAGGAAAAAACAAGATGGAAAGGATATGGATTTTTATGAAGATTACAGAGGATATTATCTACGCGGGAGTCAACGATCATCAGGTAGACCTTTTTGAAGGTCAGTACAGAGTGCCGAACGGCATGGCATACAATTCTTACGTAATTCTCGATGAAAAAACGGCAGTTATGGATACCGTAGATGCAAACTTTGCGGATGAATGGCTGGCAAATGTTGCGAAAGCACTGGATGGCAGAAAACCGGATTACCTGATCGTGCAGCATATGGAGCCGGATCACTCTGCGAATATTGAAAACTTCGTAAAAGCATATCCGGAAGCAACCGTTGTTGCAAACACAAAAACCTTTGCCATGATGAAAAACTTTTTCCCCAAGATGGATCTCGCCGGAAAGAAACTGGAAGTAAAGGATGGCGAGTCCCTTACGCTTGGAAAACACGTTCTGACCTTCGTATTCGCTCCGATGGTACACTGGCCGGAGGTTATGGTTACATACGACAGCACGGACAAGGTTCTGTTCGCAGCAGACGGTTTTGGAAAATTCGGTGCACTCGACCGCGAGGAACCATGGGATGACGAAGCACGCCGTTATTTTATCGGTATTGTCGGAAAATACGGTTTGCAGGTACAGAAGCTCCTGAAAGTAGCAGGTACGCTGGATATCCGGAAAATCTGTTCCCTGCACGGTCCAGTTTTGACGGAAAATCTTGGCCACTACATTGAAAAATACGATATCTGGTCTTCTTATCGTCCGGAAGAAGAAGGCGTTGTAGTTGCCTATACTTCTGTTTACGGCAATACAAAAAAAGCTGCCGAATTGCTTGCGGCTAAGCTGAAAGAAAAAGGCTGTCCGAATGTCGTTATTTACGATCTGGCAAGAGACGATATGTCTCTGGCTCTCTCCGACGCCTTCCGCTACAGCAAACTGATCCTTGCCACCACAACCTACAACGCAAGCATCTATCCGTTCATGAATGACTTTATCACCAGACTGGTAGAGCATAATTTCCAAAACCGCACGGTAGGAATCATCGAAAACGGCTCCTGGGCTCCTCTGGCAGCCAAAGTCATGAAAGAAATGATGGCTCCGTGCAAAAAGATCGACTGGTTAAAGAACAACGTCCACATCTGGTCCGCTGTA
>ERZ773107.3286-NODE-3286-length-10625-cov-6.989782_pt1 | contig 10625 bp, 9 predicted proteins | sample MGYA00580571_ERZ773107 | MGnify/ENA primary metagenome ERZ773107 (study PRJEB29015, sample SAMEA2737843) | human gut metagenome | biome: human gut; feature: human-associated habitat; material: faeces | place: China | collected 2012 ... | reverse complement strand
CAGGCGGGTCTGCTCGCCGCCGGAAAGCACCCCCGCCAGCTTTGTCCACGTTTGTGCCGGAAAGCCCATACCGTTGAGCACCTTTTTAATCTGGGTGTCCATATTGTAGGCATCCATGGCATCAATGACCGCTGTGCAGTGGGCGATTTTCTCGGCCAGGGCGGCATCATGCGGGGCGGCTGCCAGCTGCTTCTGCAGCGCTTCCATCTCCTGCATGGCGTCCAGCGCCGGGGTGAATACCAGCTTCATCGTGGCGTAAACATCCAGCGCCGGGTCCAGCCGGGCATTCTGCTCCAGATAGCCGGTGGTCACCCCGGCTCCAAAGGCGGCATCGCCCGCGTCTGGCAGGCACTCTCCGCAGAGAATCCGCAGCAGCGTGGTCTTTCCGGTGCCGTTTGCACCAATGATACCGATGCGGTCACCGCGCTCCACACCGGCATTTACATCCTGCAGTACCTCGTGTTCGCCGAAGCTCTTGCCTAAATTTTGAAGTTCCAACAACATAACGGTACGTTCCTCTATTCCAAAATGATGCCGCTGCCTTTCGTATGGGCAGCGGCAGTATACCCCTGCCTTGCTCAGAGCAGAGCCTCGTTGCTGTGGCGGCGGTTGCGCACGCCCAGATTTTCCAGTTCCTCCGGTTCCATCACAATGCGGTACAGCTCCTCATAGGAGCCGACCGTATACTTCGGCGTGATGCCGGATTTATTTTCCTCGTTCTTGGGGTTGAACCAGCAGGTGTCCACCCCGGCATTCTGGCCGCCCTTGATGTCTGCCAGCAGGTCATCGCCCACCATCAGCACACGGCTTTTGTTCGTGATGCCAAGGTCGCGGAAGGCGTGCTCAAATAGCTTCGCGCTCGGCTTGGCTGCGTCGACCTTTTCCGAGATATAGATGCCGTCCATATAGCGGCCAATGCCGGAGGCCGCAATGCGGGACTCCTGCACGGCAAGGGCACCGTTGGACACAATGGCCAGCGTTGCCACCTCACCCAGCTCCTCCAGGGCGGTCAGGGCGCCCGGCAGCAGGTCGGCATGGGTGGCCAGCAGCTCCTCATAGCGGTCATTCATTGCCTTGCTCTTGCCGTTGTCCGGCAGCTGCATGGCCTGCATAAAGCGACTAAAACGGATCTGGAACAGCTTCTGCTTGTTCAGCTGGCCCTTGGCCAGAGAATCCCACAGCTCACGGTTCACCTTGTGGTAGACCGCGCAGGCATTTTCATCGTGGGGCAGCTCATACTCCGCCAGCATATCGGTCAGTGCCTGACGCTCCGCGGCGTCAAAGTCCAGCAGTGTATTGTCAATGTCCAGCAGGACACAGGTATAAATTGCCATTTTCTTACCTCTGTAAAATCATTCCCCCGCAGGCTAGTCAGTCGAGGTCGAAGTCGACTCCGGTGTCGGGGCCGGGGTCGGTGTCGGGGCCGGGGTCGGGGCCTGCGTGGGTGCCGGGCTTACGGTCACCGTAAAGACGGCATCCACATTGTTGTTGACCGCGTGGATGTGGTAGGTGCCAGCCTCGTTGGCGGTAAAGGTAACCTGATTGCCGGTCATACGCCAGGAGGTTTCCTCACAGCCCCAGACGGTATCGCCATTGCCGTTCGTGACAGTGGCGGTCAGGGTGGTGCTCTGGCCGACGGTCAGCGTGTTGCTGCCGCTGATATTCACGGTTGTGGGGTCAGCCGCCACCGTAACCACCATCTGCGCGGTAGAGAAGGTGCCGTTGATTTCAATCCCGGCCTTGATGGTGTAGCTGCCCGCATTGTCACCGGTAAAGGTGAAGCTGCTGCCGTTCTGCTCCATCTCGCTGTTGACGGACCACTGGACGTTTGTAGCGTCATAGCTCTTGCCGCCCAGCTTGACAGAGGCGTTGATGGTCAGTTTCTCGCCCTTCTTGATGGTGGTGTCCGCCTTATCCAGCGTCAGCTCCACGCGGGCATCGTTGAACATAGCCTTGACGGAGATATCCTTTGTGATGTTGTCATAGCGGGTCGCCGTGGTGACGCCGTCGCTCCATTTGTAGAACACGAAGCCCTCCGCTGCCACGGCCGTAACGTTGACGCTGGTGCCGGAGGCTGCCTCAATCTCCAAGCTGGAGGCGCCGGTCTGGCCGTTGCCGGTCAGCGTGCCCTTGGTCGCGTCCTCCACCTCATAGCTGGCGGTGAGCTTTTCCGGGGTAGCTGTCGGCTCAGCCGTATTCCCGCCGGCGGACTGGGAAGCACGCTGCGGAATATCACTGGTGTCGGGGCGGCTGTCCATTGTGTTGTAAGCGTGGCTCTTGGCGTATTCCAGCACAACACGTGCGCCGGAGGCACTGTAGCCGCTGCCCTCAAAGTACGTGCTTTCCGCGTAGCCGTCGCTGTTTTTCAGCACCTCGGCGGTGTTCAGGTACTTGACGTCCAAATCGCTGCAGGCCGCGGCCAGCGCCTGATTGAACTGGTCAATGTAGGTCTGAATCTGGGCGGCATCGGTGCTGTCCTGCTTCACCGGGGGCACCGCCACGGCAATGATATCGCAGTACGAATAGGCAGACCGGATGCTCTGTAAAAACTGCTTGTAGTCCGCAATGTAGGAATCCACACTGACCGTGCCGTCTACATCATTGGAACCAAGCTGTACAAAGACGCGGCGTGCCTTCATCTTCGGGATGGCCTGCACGATGGTATAAGTGCTGGAATCCGAGGCAAAGTTCACGCAGGAGGTGGAAAGGGCCTTTGCGGTTTTCAATCCCTCCTGCCCGACAAATTGGTTCAAGGTAATGCGGCTGTCCTTCTGCAGGCTGACCGCATACTGGTCGCCCGCAAAGACACTGGCCGTGATGTAGGCATCATCCGCCGAGGCCTGCGGCAGGATGCAGTCCAACGTGGTATCCAGCGGGAATGCCTCCGGGTCATAGGGGTCCTTGGAGCCACCGAAAAGCCCTAGCTTGCCCGGCAGCACCCACGCCACCAAAATACTTAAAATGAGTGCCAGTGCACAAAGGGCCAGCACCACACACGCCTTGCGCTGTATAGGGCTCAGGCCAACTCTTTCCTCTTGACGTTCGCGGCTCATAGGAAAGCCTCCTCCTTTGATATGTGAATGGGGAGCTGACCACAGGCCATATCCCACCTAGTATACATATTAGGAATTATATCATATTTTCAGAGCTTTGAACACCGTTTTCAAAAAATTGTCACGAATTACAATTTTATTACAAAAAAGCCCGGGAGGCAATTTTCCCGGGCAAAGCATTTTATGAGAGCAACATTCTGTCATTGGCAAAGCCGCCGTCGCTCACCTGCTCAAAGCGCTTGAGCAAATCGCTGACCTGTAGGTTCTTCTTCTCTTCACCGCGCACATCATAGATGACGTGGCCTTCATACATCATAATCAGGCGGTTGCCGTATTTGATGGCATCCTTCATATTATGGGTAATCATAAGGGTGGTCAGGTGGTTTTCCTCCACGATTTTTTCCGACAGGGTCAGCACCTTGGCCGCCGTCTTGGGGTCAAGGGCTGCGGTGTGCTCATCCAGCAGCAGGAGCTTGGGCTTCTTCAGGGTGGCCATCAGCAGCGTGACCGCCTGACGCTGTCCGCCGGAGAGCAGGCCCACCTTGCTGGTCATACGGTTTTCCAGCCCCAAATCCAGCGTTTTGAGCAGCTCATAGTATTCCTCATGCTCCTTTTTGGTGATGCCGGTTTTCAGCGTGCGGGTCAGACCCCGGCGGGCTGCCAGCGCCAGATTTTCATCAATCTGCATGGTTGCCGCCGTGCCCATCATCGGGTCCTGAAAAACGCGGCCGATGTACTTGGCGCGCTTATGCACCGACAGGCGGGTCACGTCCTGTCCGTCAATGATGATTTTGCCCATATCGACCGGCCAGACACCCGCAACCGCGTTCAGCATAGTGGACTTGCCCGCGCCGTTGCCACCGATAACCGTGACAAAGTCACCGTCCTCCAGCGTAAGGTTCAGATCCTTCAGTGCTACCTTTTCATTGACGGTGCCTGCGTTGAAGGTCTTGTACACATTTTTGATTTCAAGCATTGTCCTTGCCTCCCTTTTTCACAGGCGTCTTGGTGAAGTATTTGCCCTTCCAGTACGGAATGGTCAAGAATACAGCCACAACCAGTGCGGTGAGCAGCTTGAGGTCATCGGTGGACAGACCCATGCGCAGCACGAAGTTCATAACAATGTAGTAGATGATAGCGCCAATGACGGCCGCCAGCAGCTTGAGTGCGAAGTTGCGGAAGATTTTGCTGAAGATAACCTCGCCGATGATGACCGCCGCCAGACCGATAACGATTGCGCCGCGGCCCATATTGATATCCGAGAAGCCCTGATACTGCGCCAGCAGGCCACCGGACAGTGCAACCAGACCGTTGGAAATCATCAGCCCCAGCACAATGGTGACATTCGTGTTGATGCCCTGTGCGCGGGCCATATGCTGGTTTGCGCCGGTGGCACGCAGCGAGCAGCCCATTTCAGTGCCGAAGAACCAGTACAGAACACCAATCAGGATAGCGCAGAAAATGACCAGTACAATAATCGGGTTATTCGCCGCCAGCGCACGCACATAGCGGGCCGAAACCAGCAGGCTGTACTTGTCCACGCTGATAGGCAGGTTGGCTTTACCGCCGCCGGTGCCGGTACCCATAATGCGCAGATTGACCGAGTAGAGCGCCAGCTGTGTGAGGATACCGGCCAGAATAGCCGGTATACCGCAGGCGGTATGGAACAGACCTGTGACCAGGCCTGCCAGCATGCCGACCAGCGTAGCCGCCAAAAGCGCCACACCCACCGGTACGCCGTTCAGAACCAGCACAACACAGACCGCGCCGCCGGTGCCCAGAGAGCCGTCAACGGTCAAATCGGCCACATCCAGAATACGGTAGGTAATATAGACGCCGATGGCCATAATGCCCCAGATGAGACCCTGTGCCACAGCACCGGGCATGGAGTTTATCAAAGAGGTCAGGAAATCCATAAAACATCCTCATTTCATAGGCACCAAAACAGCGGGGAAAGAGAACAGCACTCCCCTTCCTCGCTGTTATGATGATTTTTTGCTGCTGCTTTCGTCTTAGCCGATGGCCACGTAGTCAGCCGGCGGCGTGATGCCGAGGGCCTCGCAGTTGGCAGCGTTGTACTTTTTGGTAACGTTGGGTGCATACTCAACCGGCATGGTGGAGACGTCTGCACCCTCGGCCAGAATCTTGGCGGCCATCTCACCGGTGGCGTAGCCCAGATCGTAGTAGCTGATGGACAGCGTAGCAACGCCGCAGCCGTTGCAGATGCCTTCCTCACCGGCCACTACAGGAACCTTGGCAGGAATGACCACGTTGGCGATGGCCTCGGTGTTGGAGGCTGCCGTGTTGTCCGTGGGGATGTAGATAACGTCAGAGTTGTCGGCGGCAGTCTGTGCCACAGAGGTAACGTCATTCGTATCGGTGAAGGCATAGCGGGCCACGGTGTAGCCCTCCTCGGTCAGGTAGCCCTCAATGACGTCACACTGGTAGACGGAGTTCGGTTCGGCGCTGCAGTAGAGCAGGCCGACATTCTTGGCGTCCGGGAACAGCTCCTGAATCATAGCAGCCTGCTGGTCCAGCGGCGCAAGGTCAGAGGTGCCGGAAATGTTGTTGCCGACCGTGCCGGTCCAGCCACTGATATCCAGCGCCGTGGCGTAGTCCGTGACAGAGGTGCCCAGCACCGGGATGTCTGCGGTAGCCTGTGCAGCAGCCTGCAGCGGTGCGGTGGCATTGGCCAGAATCAAATCCACATTATTGGAAACAAAGCCGTTCACGATGGTGGCGCAGTTGGCAGAGTCGCCGGAGGCGTTCTGCTCGTCAAACTTGACGTTGACCTCGCCCAGCTTCTCGGTCAAGGCGTCTTTGAAGCCCTGCGTAGCGGCGTCCAGTGCCTCGTGCTGGACAAGCTGGCAGATGCCGACGTTGTAGACCTTTCCATCCGCAGCGGCGGTGCTGTCGGCGGCGGCTTCGCTGCTGGAAGCGGCGGTGTCAGCGGTGGATGCTGCGGTATCCGTGGAAGCGGAAGAGCCGCAGGCGGCCAGGCCCATCGTCAGGGCGGCGGCCATCATGAGAGAGACTGCTTTTTTCATTGTATATTCCTCCAATGCACCCGCTGCGTACCTTTTGTTTCAGGTGTACACCCACATTCCCTCACGTGGGTCCCTCCGCGCAGCCGGTTTAGTGCTTTAAAGTATAGCACACTTTAGTGGTTTAAAGCAAGTGCAAATCCGTATAATACAGCAGCAAAATCTTATATTGTTTTGTGCAAATCGACGGTTTTGTCTGAACTTGCAGGCAAAAAATATCCCGGCCACATTGGGCCGGGATGGGTTTACTCTGCAAAGCAGGCGTTTTCGGTTTTGGCAATCAGCTCCACAAAGCGTTGGGGGTTGCTGGCGGTGCGCAGAGCCTCCGTCAGCTCACTGCGGCTGAGCAGATTCACCAGCCGCGCCAGAATCTGTAAATGCAGGCTTTCGCTTCCCGGCGGAACGGCAATCATAAAAATCAAATCCACCGGTGCCCCATCAGGTGCGCCCCAGTCCACACCGCGGCGCAGTAGCACCGCCGAAATGCCCGGCGCGGACACCCCCGCGTTGCTGGCATGGGGCAGCGCAATGCCGCCGCCTATGGCTGTGGTTCCGCCAAAGCTCTCCCGCGCGGAGACAGCCTTGTAATAGGCGTTTCCGTTTGTGATAACGCCTATTCCCTCCTGCAGCTCCACCAGAATTCCCAGTGTATCGGCAGAATTATCTATCTTTGCCTGGAGCAGTACACCCTTCGGGTTCATGAATTTGCTGACTTTCATCGTCATGCCCTCTTTTACGCTTCGGCCTTGCCAATCAGGCTGTACAGGTACTCGCCCACTGCGCCCTCGGCACAGGTGCAGGTCGTCACGTGATCGGCGGCCGCCTTGACCTCCGCCGGGGCGTTGGCAACCGCCACCGCATACCCGGCCTCCCGCATCAGCTCCAGATCATTGTAGTAATCACCGATAACCACCGTATTTTTCATGGATTTGCTCATCAGTGCGCAGAGGTCATGTAGGCCGCTTGCCTTGCTGACACCGCCAGGCATAATTTCCAGATAGATGCTGTTGGTGGCCAGGAAATAGTTATCCCTGCCGTAATATTTCGTCTTGGCGTACTGGCCCAGCTTGCGGATACTCTCCGGGTCGGAGGCGAACACCACCTTGACCCAGCCATCCGGCACGGACTCCACCGGGCAGGCAATGCTGCCCAGCTGCTCATCCACCTGATGGGCGTGGGTCACCTCGTTGGCGTGAATCACGTACATTTCACCGTTGCCCGCCATAACCTCAACACCCATGCGCGGGAATTTGTTCAAAATATCCAGAATCGCCGTGGTGGCCTGCTCCCGGTTCAGCGTGGAACGGTGGAGCACCGAGTCCGTGGAGAAATCATACAGCAGCGCACCATTGCAGGAGATAGCCGGCAGAGACAGCTTGATGTCCCCCAGCGCCGCACGGATGGACTCCGGCGGGCGGCCTGTGGCCACTGTAAAAAGCCCCCCCATGCTGGTGTACAGCTGGATGACAGCCCGGTTGCAGGCAGGGATGCCAGCCTTGGCCGTCAGTAGGGTGTTATCCATATCACAGATTACAAGGGTATCGCTGAGGGGTGCTTTCATGTGCGATGTTCCTTTCTTAACCGTGTCAGAAAATCTGTAAAATAAGGCGGCAGGGGTGAATCAAACTGCATCCACTGCCCTGTTTTCGGGTGGACAAAGCCCAGCTCCTTCGCGTGTAAGCATTGGCCGCCCAGTGCCTTGATGCAGTTTTTGGGGCCGTAGACGGCATCCCCCGCCAGCGGGTGGCCTGTGGAGGTCATATGTACGCGTATCTGGTGGGTACGCCCGGTTTTGAGCTTACAGGCAATGTAGGTGAAGTTGCCGTACCGTTCCAGCGTCTGCCAGCCCGTATAGGCATACTTGGCCCCCGGCGCGTTCTCCGGCAGGACCGCCATTTTCTTGCGGTCTCTGGGGTCGCGGCCCAGCCACGCTTCCACATAGCCCTCGTCCTCCTTCAGGTTGCCGTAGACAACCGCGTGGTAGACGCGGTGGATGCTGTGCACGCTCATCTGTTCACTGAGCGCATGGTGGGCTGCGTCATTTTTGGCCACCACCAGCAAGCCGCTGGTGTCCTTGTCAATACGGTGCACAATGCCGGGGCGGATGGCGCCGCCAATGCCGGACAGCTGCCCCGCACAGTGGTAGAGCAGCGCATTGACCAGCGTGCCGTCCGGGTTGCCGGGTGCCGGGTGGACAACCATCCCCTTCGGCTTGTTGACCACCAAAAGGTCCTCGTCCTCATAGACAATATCCAGCGGGATGTTCTGGGGTACGGCCTCGATGGGCTGCGGGTCGAGCAGGTCAATGGTATAGACAGCGCCGGGAAGAACCTTTTCCTTTTTGTTGACCGGCGCGCCGTTCCGCGTCACAAGGCCCTGCTCCATCAGCCCCTGCAGCGCACTGCGGGACAATGTCGGGCACTGCCCTGCCAGCCAGGCATCCAGGCGGCCTGTGTCACCGGGCGCAGCCGTAAACTCAAGCCGTTCCATCGTCCTCCGCCTTCTGCTGTGTCGGCGCATCCTTTTTGGTGGAGTCCAGAAGCAGCACCAGCATCAGCAGGCCAACGCCCACACAGACGCAGATATCCGCAAAATTGAAGATGGCAAAGTGCATAAACAGCACATTGATGTAGTCCACCACAACGCCGTTGAGCACGCGGTCAATGAGGTTGCCCACGCCGCCGCCCAGCACCAGCGTCCATGCAATGCGCTCTGCCAACGGCATTTTACGCACAAACAGCATAACCAGAACGGCCACCAGCATAACGGATGTTACACCAATCAGCAGCCCCTGCTTGCCCGCCAGCATCGAGAACGCCATACCGTCATTCAGGCAATAGCGCAGCTCCACAATGCCGGGCAGTACCTCCATACTGCCCACCGGCAGCAGCGCCGCCGTGACCCAGTGCTTGATAAGCTGGTCCAGTACGACCAGTACGGCCGCCCCCAGCAGAGATAACAAACCAGAAATCATACGTCACCTTATCCGAAAAAATCAGCGGTGCTTACACGTATAAGCACCGCTGACGGGTAAAACTTACTGTTTCAGAACCTTAGCGCAGCGCGGGCACAGACCGTCCTCGCCAACGGAAGGCTCATACTTCCAGCAGCGCAGGCACTTGTTGCCGGCCGCATGGGCAGCACTGACGCCAAGACCCTCAACCAGGCCCTTGACGCCGCCCTCACCCTCAACGAGATCAACGTGAGAGACGATGAACAAATCAGCCAGCTCATCCATCGGGATGGCGTTCAAGAAGTCATAGACCTCCTTGCTGCAATAAAGCGTCAGGCTGGCTTCCAGCGCAGAGCCAATGACCTTATCGGCACGGGCCTGCTCCAGAACCTTCTTGACATCGTCGCGGATGGCCATGATGCGATCCCACTTGGCCTCAAACGCCTCATCGGCAGCAGCCTTTGCCTCGGGCATCTGCTCAAAGACAACATAGTCCTTCATGCCGGGCAGCTTCGGGATATAGCTCCAGATTTCCTGGCTGGTGAAGCACAGGATGGGTGCCAGCAGCTTGGTGAAGTCCACCAGAATGCGATACAGGGCACTCTGGGCGCAGCGGCGGGCATGGTCATCGGCGCAGTACAGGCGATCCTTGATGACGTCCATATAGAAGTTGGACATATCAATGACGCAGAAGTTGTACAGTGCGTGGTAGGCGCGGCTGAAGTCATAGTGGTCATAGGCATCGCGCAGGTTGGCGGTCAGCTTGTTGCAGGCCTCCAGTGCCCAGCGGTCAATCTCAAACAGCTGATCCTCCGCAACCATATCCTTGGCGGGGTCAAAATCGTTGATGTTGCCCAGCATGAAGCGGGCGGTGTTGCGCATCTTGCGGTATGCCTCGGACAGCTGGCGGAAGATTTCCTTACCGGCGCGGACGTCAACAGTGTAATCGCTGGAAGCAACCCACAGGCGGATGATATCCGCACCATAGTCGCGGATAATCTCGCTGGGCTCCATGCCGTTGCCGGCGGATTTGTGCATCTGCTTGCCCTGTGCGTCCACAACCCAGCCGTGGCACAGAACCTCACGGTACGGCGCAACGCCCTGCGTGGCCACACTGGTCAGCAGGCTGGACTGGAACCAACCGCGGAACTGGTCGGCACCCTCCATATACATATCGACGGGCCAGCGCAGCTCAGGACGTTCACGGCAGACAGCGCTCCATGTGGAACCGGAGTCAAACCAGACGTCCATGATATCGGGGTCCTTCTCCCAGTCGGAAGCACCGCACTCGCAGACCTCGGATTTCGGCATGATGTCATTGGCATCATACTTGTACCAGGCATCGCTGCCTTCCTTGCGGAACAGGTCAGAGACAGCCTTGATGGAGGCGTCGGTGATGTGGTACTTGCCGCACTTCTTGCAGTAGAACACCGGGATGGGCACGCCCCAGACGCGCTGACGGCTGATGCACCAGTCACTGCGGTCGCGCACCATGCCCGCCATACGGTCATGGCCCCACGCCGGCTGCCAGTGCACGCTGTCGATGGCCTTGTAGACATCCTCCTTGAAGGCGTC
>ERZ773107.3283-NODE-3283-length-10634-cov-5.142452_pt1 | contig 10634 bp, 4 predicted proteins | sample MGYA00580571_ERZ773107 | MGnify/ENA primary metagenome ERZ773107 (study PRJEB29015, sample SAMEA2737843) | human gut metagenome | biome: human gut; feature: human-associated habitat; material: faeces | place: China | collected 2012 ... | reverse complement strand
TGCGGCGGACGGTGGACAGGAAGCCGTCGGACGGGCCGGCGGTGATGATGATGTCCTTCTTACGGCCGGTGATCGTAATACGTCCCTCGTCGTCAATCGACGCCAAATCACCCGTTTTCAGCCACCCATCCTCGGTGAACGCTTCCGCCGTCTTCTCAGGCAGGTTGTGGTAGCCCCTGAACACGTTCGGGCCCTTCACCTGAAGTTCGCCATCATCGGAAATGCGCACAGACGATCCCGGAGCCGGTTGGCCGACAGTGCCGATCACATTGTCGGTGACGCGGGTCGCGGCGAACGGTGCAGCTGTTTCCGTCATACCGTAACCCTGAATCATCGGCAGGCCGATACCGTTGAAGAAATGCGCCAGAGACACGTCCAGAGGAGCACCACCGCATGCCACGTAGCGGATGCGCGGGCCGAGAGCGCTACGCACGGTACGGTATACGGAAGCCTCATACGAAAGATGCTGCGCGATCTGCTTGGCGGTCGGGCGTTCGCCGGCCTGCTGCATGCGCGACCAATCGCGTGCGGCTTCGGCAGCCTTGAGGAACAGGCGTCCCTTCCAACCCGTGCCGGCCTTGCGGGAGGCCGCGTTATACACCTTCTCGAACACTCGTGGTACGCCCAGCAGATATGTCGGTTCGAAGGAACGCAAATCGGGCAGCAGCGTCTTTGTGTCCGGCAGATAACCAACCACGCCGTCGTCGGAAGCAATCGACGCGTACTGGATGAACCGTGCGAAACAGTGGGCGAGCGGCAGGAAGAGAAGCAGTCGCGGATGATCTTCGAGAACGATCTCATGCAACGCCAGACTGCCTGCGCGCGTGATCGATATGAAATTGCGGTGCGAAAGCTCGGCACCCTTTGGAGCTCCCGTCGAACCGGACGTGTACACGATGGTGGCCAGATCGTCTGCATGCACCGAATCGATGCGCGCTTCCAGCTCCTCGTCGGACACGGTGACGCCCAAGCCTTCCAACGCGCCCATGGCGTTGGAATCGAGCATCAGAATGTGCTTGAGAGACGGGCAGCGGTCGATTACGGAGTCGAGACGGTCGAAGCGCTCGCGATTGTCGGCGATGGCCAGTTTCACATCCGAATCGTTGAGGATACGCTCGGCCTGCGCCGCGGAATCAGTGTCGTAGATCGGCACGTTCACCGCGCCGATGGCGGCCAGTGCGAAGTCGAGCACGCCCCACTCGTAGCGGGTGGTGGAGAAGATGGTGACGGCATCGCCCTTGTTGATGCCGAATGCGATGAGGCCTTTTGCGGCGGCGAGCACGGCATTGTGGAATTCGCCGGTAGTGACCTTCGTCCATTGGCCGGGGGCGGTTTTGCGTTCCGCGATCACGGTATCTTCGCCAGTGCGCGCTATGCGTCCAGTAAGCAGGGAATAGATGGATTCGTCGTCGCGCACCTCAACGGATTCGCCCGGGGTGGTGTACTCGGTGAGCATGAAGCGTTCTCTTTCTCGCGGTTTTTGCGTTGTTTCCGCGTATTTCTGCTTGTGATGCGTGCGGGAGCGATACAAACCGTGTGTCCGCGTTTCCTACCCCTTGCGCACCTTGCATATTCTAAGTTACGGGGCCGTAAGTCTGCATTGTGAGAAGCGACAAGAAATATTTCATCAACTTTGTATGAACTGACAAATGGTGCTATTCCGTCAAAAATCAAGTGTTTGGTGTCGCGCTGTATCCGTTCGAAAAAAAGGCTTGACGTAACGGTTGCGGGGGAGCCGCCATGCTTCCCATATATCCCCGAAAGGACCGTAAAACCAGCGAAATGCGAAGAAATGGTGGTGCGAGCGTTTTTTATCGAGTACACTCACGAGTGACGCAATTTACCCCTTGCGTCAGAGGGCTGCCTGCTCAACGGCGAACATCCAGCCTTTTTATTCTTTCGCCGTTTCGCTGGTCGTGTGGCATGCTCCGCACTTGCTTGGTTCGTGTGTTTTTGCTGAAGATGCGTTTGTGATTGCGTTTGCGATTGCTATGTGCGATGAGCTCTTGACGTTTCTGTTTCCGGGCGGATAGGCTGAATCGAGCGACATGGTGATGCGGGCGCGCAAATTGAACCGCGCGAATGTGAAGGAAAGGATTTCGATGTTTGACAAACGGCTGTTTTCCCTCGCTCCCGGCGTGGGGCGGTTGGTTGCGGCGAAAGTGCTCTGCCAATGGGTCGGACTGCTGGCCAACGTCGTGTTCGTGGTGACGGTGGTGGTCATGCTTTCGCCGGCGCTTGCCGTGGTGGAATCGGCGTTCGACCCCATGTTCTCCATGGGTGATAGTGGCCTGATTTCCCGCCTATTCATCGGCTTTGGCTACGGCGGATTCAGTGCGGAAACATACGTCGGATGCGTGCTGGCGATCGTGGTCTGTGCGGTACTGCGTTTTCTGATGATGCGCGCAGCGGCCTATTTCGGCGCGGAAGCGGCTGAGCGTGTCAAACTCGCGTTACGTGAACAGCTTTTTAATAAAATGCTTGCGATCGGACCATCATATTCGCAACATATCAGCACTGCCGACGTGGTACAATCCGCCGGTGAAGGCATCGAACAAATCCAAAGCTTCTTCGAATTATTCCTACCGCAACTGTTTTATGCGATTCTCGCACCGGTAACATTATTTTTTATAGTTGCGCCGATTAATATGCCGACGGCTGTTACATTGCTTGTATGCGCGCCTTTGATTGTATTGATTGTTGGCATGGTCGCAATGCGCGCAGCCCGAGTATTCAAAAAATATTGGGGAAAATACACCGACATGGGATCTGTGTTTCTTGACAATGTACAAGGTCTTGAAACGCTGAAAACTTTTGACGCGGATGCGCATGCCGCCAAGAAAATGGACGAGCAAGCGGAACAATTCCGCGTAATGACCATGAATGTTCTGCAAATTCAGCTGCGCTCGCTCACCGCCATGGACGTCGTCGCATACGGGGGTGCCGCGGCCGGCGTGGGCGTATCGATCTGGCAGTATGCGAGTGGTGCCGCATTGCCGCTTGCCGGCGTGCTGCTGATAGTGCTTCTTTCCGCGGATTTCTTCATTCCGCTGCGCCAATTGGGGTCGTTCTTCCATGTTGCGATGAACGGCATGACTTCGACCAAGCGTATTTTCGCATTGCTTGATACGCCGATTCCTGCGCATGGGATGCAGGAAATGCCGGAATTCGGCGCTTCCGATAACGGTGTGGACGTGTGCTTTGATGACGTGTCGTTCCGATATGTGGACGTGAATACGGATGCTGCGGCGGCTGTGAGTGTGGCTGCGGATACGGCTGTGACGGCGGATATGGAAACTGGAAAAACTGGACAAATCGGGGGAAAGTCCGGTGTGGTTGGTGCTGGAAAAACAGGCATGTCGAAAGATGATGATGGTTCGGTCGTCGCATTGCATGGCGTCTCTTTCACTGCGCGGCGCGGGCAGGTGACCGCCATCGTCGGTCCGTCCGGATCCGGCAAATCCACCGCCGTCGAACTGCTCTCCGGAAATCTTTCCGGATATGAAGGATGTATGTGGCTGCAATCCGGAAACACAGGAAACAACTCGACGCAACGGTACCAAATCAACGATCTTTCCATCGAATCCCTTACGAGGGAAATCGCCATAGTGGCGGCGCAAAGCCACCTTTTTGCAGGAACGTTGCGTGACAATCTGCTGATGGCCAAGCCGGATGCCACCGAAAGCGAACTGTGGCAAGCGCTGGAAGCGGCGCATATCAGCGATTTCGTGCGTGCGCAATCGCAAGAACTTGACCTGGCCATCGAACAGGGCGCAAGCAACCTGTCTGGCGGCCAAAAACAGCGCATCGCCATTGCGCGCGCATTGCTGCGGGAGCCTGCCGTCTACATTTTCGACGAAGCCACCAGCAGCGTCGATGTGGAAAGCGAAACCCTGATTCTGCAAACCATTCATGCGCTTGCGGATCGGGGCAAAACCGTGATCATGGTGACGCACCGCATGGCGAATGCAGCCGACGCCGACCATGTGGTGGTATTCGAACACGGGCGCGTGGCGGAACAAGGCACGCATGCGGAACTCATGCGTGCCAACGGAACATACGCCAAACTGTTCCACGCCCAACAAACCGTGGAAAACATAGGTCTACGCAATAACGCAACCCATTCCACCTCTGCATCCCACGCACTTAAAGCGTCCGATTCTGCAGAATCAGTCACGCAGCGTGCGGAAATGGGTCTCCAAGTGTCCGATTCTGCAGAAACGGACACGCAGCGTGCCGAAACTACGTCTCGGATGTCCGATTCTGCAGAAACGGACGCACAGGGTGCGAAAACGGGCGTTCGGATGTCCGATTCGACAGAATCGGACGCGAAGACAATGCCCACGTCTCGCCTTATTGCGCGCCTGTTGAAGGAGGTTGGGCCGCAGCGCAAGTACATGATCGTCGCGTGCGTCTGCGGCACGCTCGGCCATCTCGCCGCCACTTTCCTGCCGGTGTTCGGCATCGCGGCGGCCTTCGCTGCAGTCGGCTCGCCGGTCTGGAACCTCAGCGTTCCCGCGGCGCTCGCAGCCATGGCCGTATGCGCGCTGATCCGCGGCGGCATGCGTTACGCCGAACAGTTCATGAACCATAACGTGACGTTCCGTCTGCTTGCGCTATTCCGTGCGAAAGCCTTCGCGGCCCTGCGCCGTCTCGCCCCCGCCAAGCTTGCAGGCAAAGGCAAAGGCGACCTGATCGCACTGGTCACCACCGACGTGGAACTGCTGGAAATCTTCTTCGCACACACCATCAGCCCGGTCGTCATCGCCATCGTGACTACCGTCGTCTACGCGCTCGCGCTACTCACCCTCAGTCCGCCCCTCGCGGCGACGCTCATCATCGCGCACCTCATTATCGGCGTCATACTGCCGAAACTTTTTGCATCCGCGGTGCGCGGCATCGGTCCGGAACTGCGCAAGGAGTCGTCCGCCCTCGATGACGAAATGCTTGACGATATGCGTGGCATCGGCGAAATCATCCGCTTCGGCCAAGGCGATGCCCGGCTTGCGTCCATTCAGCGTTGCACGCGCTCGCTGTGGGTCAAACGTGTGCGTCTGAGCGTGAAAAATGGCGATTTTGCAGGATTTGGCGCGGTATTGGTGATGCTGTTCACGGCGATTGCGGCTTTCCTTGCGATGACGTTGTGCACTGCGGTTTCCACTGCCGCCGATATGTCGGAAGGCCTGATGTGGATGGGTTCCGTGGGATCGAACGCCCCAGCGTTGGTTGCGGCTTTCGTGCTGCTCGCCAGCTCGTTTGGGCCGACGCTTGCGTTGAGTGCGTTGCCGGCGAATCTGACGCAAACGTTTGCTTCGGCACGCCGCCTGTTCGCGTTGATGGATGAGGCTCCCGCTGTGGTCGAGCAGGGGAGCGAACGCCCGGAATATCAGGGCATGACAATGCGCGATGTCACATTCGGCTATGGATCCGGCGCCCGTATTTCCGTCGAACGCACGCCAAACGGGCGGTCGGAGCATGCGACTGGCGTGAGTTCGGCACGCCCCGCGGAAGCGCAATCCTCCGGCGAACAAGGTGCCGGCATCGCCTCGCAACCGGTGCTCGACCATGTTTCACTCGATGTTTCACGGCAGGGCATTCTCGGTATTCAAGGCCCGTCCGGGCGTGGAAAATCAACGATGTTGAAACTGCTGATGCGCTACTGGGATCCGGATTCCGGCACGATTTCGCTGTCGGATGTTCCATTGCCGCAGGTTGACGCCGGATGGCGTCGGCGCGTGCAGACGATGATGGGGCAGGAGACGTATCTGTTCGACGGAACGATTCGCGAAAATCTCGCTATTGCCTGCAATGACGCCGATTTTTCGGATTCTGACAGTAATTCTGGCAGTAATTTCTGTAGTAATTCCAGCAGTAATGCTGGCGGTGATTCCGCTGATTCCTCCGATTCGGACCTCGCGCACGACATTCCCGATTCCGTATTGCGCGAAGCCCTCGCCAAGGCGTCCGCGCTCGAACTGGTCGATGCGCTGCCGAACGGCTTGGATACGCAGGTCGGCGAGCTGGGTGGCCGCCTTTCGGAGGGTGAGAAACAGCGCATCGGATTGGCCCGCATGTTCCTTCGCGACTCCGATTTGGTGCTGTTCGACGAGCCGACGAGCCGTCTTGACGCCTATAACGAGTCGGTGATTCTCGGGTCGATCAATGATCTTGCCGAGCGGGGGAGCGCCGTCGTGCTGGTGTCGCACCGCGATTCCACCATGCGCATCGCTGATCGCATACTGCGTATGTAGTGCGCAATACGCGAATCCATCTGCACCCCCGTCCGCAATGTGGTCGTATGAAAATCATGCGTCATTCGTATTTCTTATAGCGTGCATCGAAAGTGCGGTCGAAAGGAGCCGTGCGCGCGAATCGAAAGCGAATGGCGCATATCAGGCAAGAAAAGCGAATGAAATTGCGGAATCGTCGGCAGAATCGAAATCGTAAGAAAATGAAACAATCATGAAAATGATAGTCAGAATTTAAGAAAAGCAACTTTTTAAGACGTGCAAATATTCAGTTCACATGATTTTGTAACGAAAAATCGTTAGTATCTGTGTCAAGAGATATCCGCTCTGCAGCAGGGTGGAATACGATTCGACGAAAGGCTGGCGATGGCCAACAACAGGAACGAACTGAACAAGAATCTGGCGCAGATGCTCAAGGGTGGCGTGATCATGGACGTCACCACCCCGGAGCAGGCGAAGATCGCACAGAACGCGGGCGCATGCGCGGTGATGGCTCTCGAGCGTATTCCGGCCGATATTCGTGCTGCCGGCGGCGTTTCCCGCATGAGCGATCCGGCCATGATCAAGGGCATTCAGGAAGCCGTGTCCATTCCGGTCATGGCAAAGGTTCGTATTGGACATGTTGCCGAAGCCCGCATTCTGCAGGCCATCGAAATCGACTACATCGACGAATCCGAAGTGCTGAGCCCCGCCGACGACGTGTACCACATCGACAAGAACCAGTTCGACGTGCCGTTCGTGTGCGGCGCGAAGAACCTGGGCGAGGCGCTGCGCCGTATCGCCGAGGGCGCTTCCATGATCCGCACCAAGGGCGAGCCGGGCACCGGCGACGTGATCCAGGCCGTGCGCCACATGCGCACCATGAACAAGCAGATCCGCGAGCTCGTCTCCCTGCGCGACGACGAGGTGTATGAGGCCGCCAAGCAGCTGGCCGTGCCGTACGATCTCGCCAAGTATGTGCACGACAACGGTCGTCTGCCGGTCGTCAACTTCGCCGCCGGTGGCGTGGCCACTCCGGCCGATGCCGCGCTCATGATGGAACTGGGTGCCGAAGGTGTGTTCGTCGGTTCCGGCATCTTCAAGTCCGGAGACCCGGCCAAGCGTGCCGCCGCCATCGTGCAGGCCACCGCCAATTGGCAGGATGCCGACCTGCTTGCCCGCCTTTCCGAGAACCTCGGCGAGGCCATGGTCGGCATCAACGAAGACGAGATCGAAACCATCATGGCCGCTCGCGGCGAGTGATTGCGCTGTCATTTCGTGCGCTGTGCGCTGTGCGCTGCGTGCGGCTGTCGGCATGTCTGTTCGATGCGCCACGCGCAGCCCGTTTCGCATGATTCGCGATGGTTCGGGTAAGGAGATCCGATGGTTGTTGCCGTTGAATACATTTCGAAGGAAGAATCGACTGACGTTGCCGAAGGTGCGGCTTCTGCGCAGCATGGCGTGACCGGCATCCTTGCGGTGCAAGGCGCGTTCGCCGAGCATGCGGCGATGCTGGATCGGCTTGGTGCGCCGTGGAAACTGCTGCGTGCCGCCGAGGATTTCGACGATTCGATCGACCGCGTGATTCTGCCTGGCGGCGAAAGCACCACGCAGGGCAAATTGCTGCGTTCGACCGGCTTGTTCGAGCCGATCGCAGCGCATATCGCCGCTGGAAAGCCGGTATTCGGCACCTGCGCGGGCATGATTTTGCTCGCTCGTCGTCTCGATAACGACGAGAACGTCTATTTTGGCGCGTTGGATGCGGTCGTGCGCCGCAATGCGTATGGACGTCAGCTTGGTTCGTTCGCTGCGTCCGCCGATTTCGGCGCTTCCGACGATGCGGATGCTGTGGTGGTTGCGTCGGGGGAGTCTGTCTCTTCTGCGATTTCCGCGGCTGCTGGTGAGGAGGGGGCTTCCGAGGCTTCGGATACGTCGGTGGTGCTCAAGGATTTCCCTCTGGTGTTCATTCGCGGACCGTTCGTTGCCGAGGTCGGCGAACGGGCCACGGTCGAAACGTCGGTCGACGGCAATGTGGTCGGTTTGCGTCAGGGCAAGATTCTCGCTACGGCGTTCCACCCCGAACTGACCGACGATACCCGCATTCACGAGCTGTTCCTCAGTTTGTAGGCTTACATCGAGCGGTGCGGAGTCCGTCTCTTCGTCGTATGCGTTGTTTTGGGAGGTTTGCGATTCGCAGACCTCCTTTTTATATGTTCTTTATATGTTTTCTCTTGTGAGGTAGCTTTCTTGCGATCCATTTTTTGGTTGAGATGCGCGGACAATCGCAGATTATTGTGCAAACGATGTCATTCTGTTTGTGCGAAACGCCGATGATTTCGTTGGCGCTTCAATAGCGCACAACAGTTGCAGGGGGGCTATCGAACCGGTTTGCTTGACACCTTGATACAACCGTGTATCATCGGAGCTAATGGTACACGGTTGTATCAGAAAGGAAACAAAGCCATCCTACCAGTCCAAACATCACCACGGGGGTATTGTTTGGTAGGTCGCGAACATACAAACATCACCAAGTGGAAAGCACGGCATGTGCATTCCGCGGCGGATGTTCCGAAACATATGCGACCGACATGCAATCAGCATGCGAAGCGGATGGCAGAAAGGGAAAAGAACATGCGCAACATGAAGAAGGCTCTCGCAACGGTAGCAGCAGTGGCAACCCTCGCCAGCCTCGCGGCCTGCGGTGGCAGCGACGGCGGCAACGACGCCAAGGCCAACGCCGGAGACGCAGACAAGGCGGATCTCGTTTTCTGGGGCTGGGACACCGGCAACACCATGAAGGCCCTGATCGCCGACTTCGAAAAGGCCAATCCCGGAATCACCGTCAAATTCAACAACACCGGCACCGCATCCGACACCCAGACCGCACTGAGCAACGCCGTCGCGGCAGGCAAGGGTGCCCCCGACGTGGTCATGCTGGAAGACCCGACCGTCACCCAGTTCGCGGTTACCGGCGACCTCGTTGACCTCACCGCCTACGGTGCCGACAAGCTCGAAGACGACTTCTCCGCAGGCCCGTGGAGCAAGCTACAGTATGATGGCAAGCCGTATGCGCTGCCGATTGATTCCGGCCCGGAAGTCTTCTTCTACAACGATGCCGTGCTCAAGAAGGCCGGCGTCGACGGCTCCCAGATCAAGACTTGGGACGATTATTACGAGGCAGCCAAGAAGGTCAAGGCCATCGGCGCCTACATGACCAACAATTCCGGCTCCTCCATGGAATACCAGCCCTTCACCGCCCAGGCATGGCAGGCCGGTGCGCAGCCGTGGAAGGTTGATGGCGAGAACATCACCATTGACATGACCAAGGATTCCGGCATGAAGAAGTACATCGAATTCCAGCAGAAGCTCATCGACGAAGACCTCGTCGACACCAAGATCGCCAACTGGTCCGACGACTGGAACCGTGCGCTCAACGAAGGCGACATCGCCACTCTCACCATCGGCGCATGGATGCCGGTTAACCTCATGAACGGCGCTCCTGACCAGGCCGGCAACTGGCGCGTGGCCCAGCTCCCGCAGTGGAACGAAGGTGACGAGGTCTCCGCTGAAGACGGCGGCTCCGCACTCGCGGTCGTCTCCCAGTCCAAGCAGCAGGCCGCGGCCTACAAGTTCGTCGAATACTTGACCCACGGCGACGGCGCCCAGACCATGGCCGACACCGGCACCTTCCCGAGCCTGAAGAAGATCCTCTCCTCCGACTCCTTCACCGATCCGAACACTGAAGCCAACAAGAAGGTCAACGACTACTTCGGCGGCCAGAACGTGAACGAGATTCTCTCCGAAGCCGCCCAGCGCAAGGTCTCCGCCTTCCAGTACCTGCCGTACAACCCGTACGCGCAGTCCACCTTCGGCGATCAGATCTCCAAGGCCTACAGCGAGGACATCACTCTGGAGGAAGCCTTCGTCAACTACAGCAAGGCGCTCACCGATCACGGCAACCAGCAGGGCTACACCGTCACCAGCAAGGACTGACGGCGTCCAGCCGCTGCCGTGCGGCACAACGAAAAACGCGATAATGCGATCCGACATACGCAACGCACCATCGCAACCATGAAGATCGACGGCAGGTGGGAATCGTCTGACGTGACCCGCCTGCCTCACTTCGCAAAAATAATTTTAAAAACGAAATCTTACAATAGAAAAAGATTTCAAAAAAATAGCAATCCTGTAATTCAAACAATAAAAGATTTTGCGGATTAACAATTGCACATGGTTGTGCGATCAATAGAGCAAAAAGCATACAGAAAGAAGAAAGCATGTCTCAGCAAGCAGCAGTCGCGGCGGATGCGCTGCATACGCCTGCGGACCAGGTTCGCGTCAACCGTCACCGTGCGGATTGGCGTGGTTGGAAGTTCATGTGGCCGTTCGCGTTGGTGTTCGTGTTCG
>ERZ773107.3282-NODE-3282-length-10634-cov-76.981851_pt1 | contig 10634 bp, 8 predicted proteins | sample MGYA00580571_ERZ773107 | MGnify/ENA primary metagenome ERZ773107 (study PRJEB29015, sample SAMEA2737843) | human gut metagenome | biome: human gut; feature: human-associated habitat; material: faeces | place: China | collected 2012 ... | reverse complement strand
ATTCTTCTCCGCAAACAGGACATTTAGTTTTTTTAGATAATAAATCTATAATTTTATCTTCCAACATATCCATCTCTTTTTTCATTTAATTTCAAGCATTTTTTGAGCAAAATTTATCATATAATCTGTATTGATTTCTTGATTTACTTTATTTTCATTTTCTGTAAAGTCACCGTTTGCATATCTTTCTATGTATGGATTTATAAAATCCGAATCGTATTTTTCAAGATAATCACAGCCGTACTCAAAGTAATTCCATTCGCCGTCAGAAATTAAAGTTTCGAGCATTGCTGTAAGCACCTTGTTTTCGCTTTGGCTCTTTATATTCTCGGTCTTAATTGCATATCTTTGGTCACCGTCAAAGAAAAACAAGCCAAAATTTTCGAGCCTTTGCACATTACACTCCAAATAGTCCGTTGACTCCGTATATTCCGTTTCAACGGGAACAAGCTCACAATAATAATTCGAGTCCTCGTCAAACGGCATAAAGTATGTAAATGTCTTTATACGGTCTTTTCCGTTTTTTACAGTAACAGAACCTAAATTCAGCACACGCTTTTCATCGTGTTCATAAGAAGAAAATCTGCTTAACGGAGTTACACACGTATCCGTTCTGAAATCCTTTACCGTTGAGTTTACACTTGCATAGGTGGTATCTGAACTTGAAATGATACTGCTTGGAATAATCTCATACAAATCTATCGGATAAGCTATGTATTTTACAACATACAATATTCCCGTTAAAAACAAAACCGCCCATAAACGGGTTATTATTTTAGCAAAACCGACATTGCTTTTACTTTTTATAAGTCCGCATTTTTCGACTGAAAAATAAAAATACAAAAAGCAAATAATATTCAATGCGCAAATAAAAATCAGCCTTGAAACCTCAAGTATAAAGCCGATATTTTCAGTGTATGCAACCCTCACATTTGCAACGACTGTATATTTTTCAACTATATAAGCAAAACCGTTATACTGAAACGTACAATATATTGCAAGCAAAGCTACAATCACAAAAGTTGCTATAAAAAACGGTATTGTCCCTTTAATCGGGCAAAATCTAAATTTACCGTCTGAAATAAAGTCCGATATAAGCCACAATGTAAAAAACAGAAAAACTACCTCGATAATGCAAGCCGCAAAAGTAAAAACATAATCATTAAAAAAGTAATAAATAATATAGTTTGCCACATCTGCCATAAGTCTTACACTTGCAAAACTTAATATTAAGCCTACGGGACTACGCATAAAAAACGAGTAAAACTTTCCAAAACAGTAATACGAAAACATTGTATATACAGATAAAAAATAAATTGCATAATAAACTAATCTAAAAATTATATCTCCGGCATTTATATGCTCTACAATATATGTTGTACAAATAAAGCCCTTGTAATACGGAGTCCATAGAAACATCAATATTTCCAATGCAACTAACAGTATACAGCCGCTGATTTTTGAATAATATTTTTTCATTTTATCTTCCTCTCCGAAAAGCATTATTCTCAATAATAAATATTCAAGTAAAGCATATTTCCATCATTTTTTAGCATATCATTTTCTTTTCATAAACTCTCGTTTTATCACGGAGGATCATCAAAATCTGATACTCGCCAGACATTATCATCATCTAATTTTCATTGCACCGTACAGGTAGATTTGCCATAGCTATAGCCCTCCTCACCTTTTATAGAAAATTTAATCTCATAAGTATATTTCGACTCAGCTGTATCTAAGAAAAAAATTAAGGTATTTACTTTAGATTGATTTGATACATATATGATAAATTCGTCTCGATTATCATAGGAACCACTGCGAAGATAATTCATAATGCTATAAATGTTTTCCGGTACTATATCCTGATATTTGCTTTTCGAGTAATCACCGTAATTATCGTAAGACTCCTGTACTATATCATAAGTTAGGTCACTAAGATAATTTTTTACTTTTATCAAGTGATTAATGTAAACTCCTGTTCCAACAGTGATAAAAACAACTGCCGTTGTTACTATTATTTTTTTCTTTTTATTAATGGTTTTTAGTTTTTCTTTATCTTCCAACATATCCATCTCTTTTTTCATTTAATTTCAAGCATTTTTGAGCAAAATTCATCATATAATCTGTATTGATTTCTTGATTTACTTTATTTTCATTTTCTGTAAAATCACCGTTTGCATATCTTTCTATGTATGGATTTATAAAATCAGAATCATACTTTTTAAGATAATCACAACCGTACTCAAAGTAATCCCAATATCCACAAGTAATCATATACTCTAAAAAATTTGTTATAACCTCATTCTCATTTTGATTTTTAATATCATCAAAGGCTATGACATAAGGGGTATCGTTTTTTGCATAAGCTATATATTGATTTGAAAAGAATACCACTTCTTGATCTTGTATTTTAATTGATGCACCTGAATTTGAATTATTTATGTTATTCTGCTCTTTATTTATGTATTCATAATCGAAAAAATTATTTAGCTTAAAATCGAGTAATTCTTCGTCATGATATTTTATTTTAACATCTGTATTTTCGTATGATAATATCTGCGACGAGTTATCTTTTACCCTATATATTTGTTTATAGACAAAGCTATTAGAAATTAAATTCGGTAATCCAATGTAGCAATCAGATGATCTTTCCGGTATTTTTGCAATAGTACCGACATTTGAGATACAAATTTTAATAAACAATAATACAAATATTGCTATAAAAGCTATTATTGTTCGTGCAATAATCTTTAAAAATATTTTTGACCAATATAAATCTGCGTCAAAATTATTTGCATATAGATTATTAAGTATTATTACAAGAAATATTTGTAAAATAATTGCCGTAAACATTCTTAACAACTGTGAATTAAAGTTATAATTCATACTTTTAAAAAGATAAAATGACGAATCAATTGTATATTTTTCTGCATACATTTGCAAATTTATAAATATATAGACTAAATAAGAAACAACTATAGCCACAACTAAAACATAAAATAATAATATAACTACTATAGATTTATCTTTTCCCTTAATTTTACCATATATATCTTTTAATAAATTTCTGCCGGTATAAGCAAATGTAATAATTTGGAATATAATTACAAAAAATATGCAATCCGTTAATAAGCTATATATAGATTTAATCTCTGTACTTTTGAAAATATAACAGCCAATATCAAGTATAACTCTTATGAATAAAAGAGCAAAAAAAGATATTACTATTTGCTTTTTATACAGTAAAAAAGTTTTCTTAGCAAAGCCAAATATAACAAATGCACTGAATGAAAAAAAGAATACCGTAAATAAAACAATTGACCATATTAAATTATTTAAAGGATAAACCGGTAAAATCGATTTTGAATAAGGTGTCGATAAGAATACAGCTAATTCAAGCAGAGTAATTAATATCCCCATAAAGCAAATATTTTTATTTATTATTTTTCGCATAACTATACACACCATTTCAAATTATTATCAGTCATAAAATCATCAAAAAAGTACGATATTCATTAGAAACTTTGCAAGTAGTATTGAATTGTTATCTGTACCGTAATTAAAAAACTGAACACTTTACACTCTTTGTTTTTCTGTTAATTACCACCCCTGACATAGCAGTCAGAGGTGGTTTTGTCAAAATAATATTTTTATCACGGAGGAGAATCAAAATCTGATACTCGCCAAACATTATCATCATCTAATTCCCAATATACTGTCGGTGAAGTTGCCCCACCGGATCTATGATCTTCGTTTTTTATTATATAAAAACATTTTTCCTTATAGAACGATTTGGCTGTATTTCCGGGTAAAACTAATGTTATGGGATTTGTATGATAACATTCAGCTATATGATAATTACTGCCATCGCCCACCCCAGGTCCCGGCAAAAGATTCATAATGCTATAAATGTTTTCCGGTACTATATCCTGATATTTGCTTTTCGAGTAATCACCGTAAGTATCATAAGATTCCTGTACTATATCATAAGTTAGTTTACTAAGATAATTTGAAATTTTTATCTGATTATATATATATACTCCGATTATAATAATTGCAATTATACCTACAATTGTACCTATAATTTTTATATTTTTTTTATTTTTTTTATTTTTTTTATTTATCATTATTCATCTCCTCATCCTAATTTTATTGTGTGTGCAATTGTACTAAAACAAATTTGTATCACCTCACCGCTATTTATTCAATTAGCAATAAACAGAATTGTTTATTATTGCTGTTTTATTGTCTATTGTTGTATTAATATACTATAAAAAATAATATTTGTAAATACCTTTTTTTCAATATATTTACTTCAGAAAATCTATGCACATTTTTATAGTTATGTACAGCTCATAAAACATATAAAATAAATTTGATTTTTACATTTTAATAAAATTTACTTGAATTATTTATAAAAAAACTATTTTTATGTAAAATTATGTTCCATATGGGAATTTTAAAAGGTTATTTATAAAATTTACACGAAAATATTGTGTAAAAATTTTCAAATTTGCTTGAAAACAACATATTTATTTGGTATTATATATTATAGGAATATAGAAGTAGTTTTAATTGGTATTCTTATACAAGAAGTTTTTATAATTAACAGTGATTATCAAACAATCCGCATTATTCGGAATGGTTGACTGTCGATTGGGTGATTCGGCAGTCATAATAAGGAGTTGAATATATGAAGTATGTCTTTAATGATGAGCGTTCTCCGCTGCGACTGTTTTCTGACGGTGACGCTGTTCGTGCTTACGACTTTCTCGGCGCTCATTTTATAAATTTAGACGGCAGAAACGGCGTAATTTTCAGAGTATGGGCGCCAAACGCAATTACCGTTTCTCTTGTCGGTGATTTTAACAATTGGAATCAAAAAGCTAATTATATGTATAAAATCGGCGGCGGTGTATGGGAACTGTTCATTGAAAATCTCAATGAATTTGCCGTATATAAATTCTGTATAGAAACCGTTGACCACACAAACATTTTAAAATCGGATCCGTTTGCTTTTCATTGTCAGACAAGACCCGAAAATGCCTCTATGGTATTTAATACAAATCAATATGTATGGCATGACAGCTATTGGATGGAAAATCGTCAGAATACATCTTCACCCGACAAGCCGATGAATATATATGAAATTCACGCAGGCTCGTGGAAAAAATATCCTGACGGCAATTACTTTAACTATCAAAAAATGGCAGATGAGCTTATTCCTTATTTAAAGGAAATGAACTACACGCATGTTCAGCTTATGCCGCTTATGGAATATCCGTATGACCCAAGCTGGGGCTATCAGACAACAGGATACTTTGCCGCAACCTCTCGTTACGGTACGCCGTGTGACCTTATGGCTCTCATTGACCGCTGTCATATGGAGGGAATCGGCGTTATTATGGAAATTGTACCGTCAAACTTTCCTAAGGACGATTACGGACTTTATAAATTTGACGGCACCTGCCTTTATGAGGACAACAATCCTAAAAAAGGTCAGCGTGACAGTTGGGGCACTTGCCTCTTTAATTTCCAGCGCTATGAGGTAATCAGCTTTTTGATTTCGGCTGTAATGTTCTGGTTCGACAAATACCACATTGACGGTATGCGAATCGGTGCGGTTTCTTCTATGCTTTACCTTGACTACGGCAAAAAGGACGGCGAATGGGTACCTAACCGCTTTGGCGGTAACGAAAACCTTGAGGCAATCGACTTTATCAAGCGTTTGAACAAGACAGTACATATGTATCACCCGTCGGCTCTTACATTTGCCGAGGAAAACACTTCATGGCCAAAACTCACCTTGCCTATTGAGGAGGGCGGACTCGGATTTGACTACAAATGGAATATGGGTTGGATGAACGATACTCTCCACTATATGTCGCTTGACCCATTGTGGCGACCGTTTAACCACGATAACCTTACATTCAGCTTTTTCTATGCTTTTTCAGAGAGATTCATTCTTCCTATTTCTCACGATGAAGTCGCTCACGGCAAAGGCTCGCTTATCAGCAAAATGCCGGGTGACTATGACAGCAAGTTTGCAGGCGTAAGAACATTTATTACATATATGTACGCTCATCCCGGCAAAAAGCTTGTATTTATGGGCTGCGAAATAGGACAGTTTGATGAATGGGATTCCGACTCCGGTATTCAGTGGGATCTTCTTAAGTTTGAAAAACATAATGCTCTATATACATTCTTTAAAGCAATAAATAAATTTTATATTGAACATAAGCCGCTTTATGAGCTTGACAATACTCCGAAAGGCTTTGAATGGATACACCGTAACGACTACACTCAAAGCGTTATTGCTTTCAGAAGAACCGACTCGGACGGCAACGAAATCATTGCAGTCTGCAATTTTCAGCCGACTGTTCACGAAAACTATATGATAGGTGTTCCCCGCTTTGGCGAATATGAGGAAATATTTAATTCCGACTTAACCGAATTTGGCGGAACAGGTGTATCAAATACAGGCACTCTTACCACGGTACCGATGAAAATTCACGGTTACAAGCAGGGACTTTCACTTACCCTGCCGCCGCTCGGTGTAATTTATCTTAAATGTACAAAGGAACTTGAAAATCCCGAAGGTAATACCGAAAAGCCGAGAAAAACCGTTGTTCTCAATTCTGAAACCGTAAAGGCAGAGGAATTAAAATAAATATACTTATAATTGTAGGACAGTATGCTCACACTCTGCCCTACTCTTAAATAATCTCTGGAGGTAGAAAAATGTTCCCTAAGAAGGAAGTAGTTGCAATGCTTCTTGCCGGCGGACAAGGTTCCCGTCTTGGCGTTTTAACAAGAAAAATTGCAAAACCTGCCGTTCCATTCGGCGGAAAATATCGAATTATTGACTTTCCACTATCAAACTGCGTAAATTCAGGCATCGAAGCTGTTGGTATTCTCACACAGTATCAGCCGCTTGTTCTTAACGAATACATAGGCAACGGTCAGCCATGGGACCTTGACGGTATGCACTCGGGTGTAAACTGCCTAAGTCCGTATCAGGCTGTTGACGGTGCAGATTGGTACTCAGGTACTGCAAACGCAATTTTCCAGAATATTAACTACATTGACCGCTACGACCCTGAGTATGTTGTTGTTTTGTCAGGCGACCATATCTACAAAATGGACTACAACAAAATGCTTGAATACCACAAAGAAAAGAATGCGGCTTGTACTATAGCTGTTATAGATGTACCTCTTGAAGAGGCGTCAAGATTCGGTATTCTCAACACACACGAGGACGGCGAAATTTACGAATTTGATGAAAAGCCCGAAAAGCCAAAAAGCACACACGCATCAATGGGTATCTACATTTTCAGCTACAAAGAGTTAAGAAAATACCTCATTGAAGATGACGAAAACAAAAACTCAAGCCATGATTTTGGTAAAGATGTTCTTCCCGCAATGCTCAACGCAGGCGAGCGTATGTTTGCATATCCGTTTGAGGGTTATTGGAAAGATGTCGGAACAATCGACAGCCTTTGGGAAGCTAATATGGATCTTCTTGACCCTAATGTTACACTTGACTTAAAGGATATTTATTCAAGAAATCCAATGATGCCGCCACACTTTGTATCTAATGACGCAGTTATTCAGAATTCACTTGTTGCAGACGGCTGTAATGTTTACGGTAATCTTGAGTTTTCTATTCTTTTCTCGGGCGTTACTATCGGAAAGGGCGCTACAATCAACTCTTCTATCATTATGCCGGGTGCGGTAATTGAAGAGGGTGCAACAGTTCAGTTTGCAATTATTGCAGAAAATACAGTTGTACGCAAAAACGCTGTTGTAGGCGCAAAACCTGAGGACTGTGCTAACAGAGATGACTGGGGCATTGCCGTAGTCGGCGAGAACTCTGTTATTGACGAAGGCGCAGTTGTAAAGCCAAAGGAAATGATTGACAGATGCACGGAGGTAAAAGCAAATGAGATGTAATAATGTTTTGGGACTTATTTTTGCAGGCACTCTTGACGAAAAAATGCCTGACCTCACCTCATCACGCACAATGGCAAGCGTTCCTATCGGGGGCAAATACAGAATAATTGACTTTGTTCTTTCTAATATGTCAAATTCAGGTATCAACAATGTAGGCGTAGTTGCCACAAAGAACTATCTTTCTCTTGCCGACCACCTCGGCTCGGGTTCTGCTTATGACCTTTCAAAGAGAAGAAGTCAGCTTACATTGCTCACACCTTATAACGGCAGTTCTTTCTCAAGCTATCCCGAAACCATTTATAATATGCACGGATACATTGAAAACAGCCGTGAGGAGTATGTATTGCTCTCACCGGGCAATATTATTTCTAATTTTGACTGCACAGACCTTTTTGATTTTCACACCAAAAAGAATGCAGACATTACAGTAATTTACAACAAAATGGTTGTACCGTCAGGCTACGACCGTCCTATGACAATCAGCGTTGACGATAACGGCAGAGTAAACAGACTTTTCCTCAATCCGCAAAAGACAGATACTGTTGAAAATGTAGTATTCGGCGCAATACTCCTGAAAAAAGATCTCCTTATGCAGGAAATAAATCAGGCTCTCGCCGTAAATCAGAAAGACATTAAAAATATTATTCAGGCTGCCGTCGGCAAATACAATGTTTACGGCTTTGAAGATAAAGGTTATACAGCGGCAATTACTTCTAATCAGGATTACTTCAATTTCAATATGGATTTAATCAAAAAAGAAGTAAGAGATGCTCTCTTTAACCCACAGCGTCCGATTTACACAAAGGTTAGAGATGACGCTCCGTCACGCTACGGTCTTACAAGCAGTGTCAAAAATTCAATTATTGCTCAAGGCTGTGTAATCAACGGTGAGGTTGAGAACTGTGTTATTTCTAAGGGTGTATATATCGGCGAGGGTGCTAAAGTAAGCAACTCAATAATTATGCAAGATACAAAAATCGGTTGCAATACCAACCTGAATTATGTTATCATAGATAAGGATGTTAAAATTCAGGATGGTCGTTCACTTATGGGATATGACTCCTATCCTGTATATATAGCAAAAAAATCTGTAGTTTAATGGAGGTAAAATCAAATGAGAATTTTATATTGTGCATCTGAAGCAAATCCGTTTTGCGGTAGCGGCGGACTTGCAGATGTTGCAGGAAGTCTGCCACACACACTTTGCAGAAAGGGTCAGGACTGCAGAATTGTAGTTCCGCTTTACGGCACAATTCCGCAGGAACTTAGAAATTCACTAAATTTCATTACAAACTTTACCGTACCTGTTGCATGGCGTCATCAGTATTGCGGACTTTTCTGGGCAAGATGGCACGACTGTACATATTATTTCATTGACAATGAATACTATTTCAAGCGTGGTACACTTTACGGTCACTATGACGATGCCGAGAGATTTGCATTCTTCTCAAGAGCAATTCTCGAAATGCTCCCATACATTGACTTCCATCCTGATATGATTCACTGTAATGACTGGCAGACAGCACTTGTACCTGTTTACTACTATCTGTTCTATTCACACAGACCATGGTATCACAATATCAAGAGCCTGTTTACAATTCACAATATTCAGTATCAGGGTGAATACGGCTGGGAAGTTAATACAGAATGTGTAGGTATTCCTGCCAATGAAACAAAAATTCTTGAGATGAACGGCAAACTCAATATGATGAAGGGCGCTATTGAAACAGCAACAAGAGTTTCAACAGTATCTCCAAGCTATGCGGCTGAAATTAAAGACCCATGGTTCAGCTGGGGACTTCACGACGAACTTAACCTCCGTCACTATAAACTTTGCGGTATTAAAAATGGTATTGATACCGAAAGCTATAATCCTGAAACAGACTATCAGATCTATCGTAACTACTCTAAGGACGATATGAGCGGCAAGGGTGAGTGTAAGAGAGCACTTCAGGAGCGTCTTTGCCTTGAACAGCGCTGGGATGTACCAATGGTTGGTATGGTAACAAGACTTGTAGGTCATAAGGGACTTGACCTTGTAAGAATGGGACTTGAAGAGCTTATGAATACCGAGAATATGCAGTTTGTAATTCTCGGCTCGGGTGATAAGGAATACGAGGACTACTTTAACTATATGCAGGCAAAATATCCGGGCAGACTTTGCTTCTGTCACGGTTTTGTACCTGAACTTGCAAGAAAGATTTATTCAGGTGCTGATATATTCCTTATGCCGTCTGCTCAGGAGCCATGCGGCCTTGCACAGATGATTGCTCTCCGTTACGGTACAATTCCTGTTGTTCGTGAAGTTGGCGGACTTAAAGACTCTGTATTTGACAGTGCAGACAACTACGGTAACGGCTTTACATTCAAGAACTACGATACGGCAGATATGGTAAATGCCGTAAGAAGAGCTTTGTGGGGTATTCATGATGACGCAGGCTGGCATCAGCTTATGTGGCGTGCAATGATGAGCGACAACAGTTGGGATCGTTCGGCTAACGACTACATCAATGTATATAACGATACTCTTAATTGGGCATAATTTTTAAATTTAAACCTTTTCCCTCTCTGAAAAATCGGAGAGGGATTTTTTTCTTTATCAAACATTGGGGTAAATTATGGTTTAGCAGAGTGTCGGTCGGGCATTGAAATTTAGCTAACGCTAAATTATCCTCCCAAAA
>ERZ773107.3267-NODE-3267-length-10690-cov-16.728632_pt1 | contig 10690 bp, 10 predicted proteins | sample MGYA00580571_ERZ773107 | MGnify/ENA primary metagenome ERZ773107 (study PRJEB29015, sample SAMEA2737843) | human gut metagenome | biome: human gut; feature: human-associated habitat; material: faeces | place: China | collected 2012 ... | reverse complement strand
TCAAGCTGTTTACGGATAACCTTACCTTCCTGATTCCTTTCTGCAATCGGTATTACACCCACGTCCACACTGTAACCACGCATACGAAGTTCATTATAAATTACATTCTCCATAGAATGAGTCTGCTCAAACTGACGGAAATTGATTCTGGCATTGCGAAGCCCAAGATCGGAAAAGTAATATTTCTTTGGTGTTTCAATATATGCTTTTCCTTTAATGTCATATCTTTGCGCCGATTCAATTAGGAAAGAATGTTAAGAAGATCTTCCAGTCACAAATACATCCATATTATCTTTAAGAAGGTAGCCATTCAAAACAGCTTCAAAATAAAAATCTTTGTGAATCTCCATCTTAAAACCTCCTTACGAAAGATTTTTGCAACATGTTGCATTTTTCTATTCTACAATTATATTATATGCGTTAATCTAGATCCTTAAATATATCATAAAAAAAGACTTGAAGGTAACGTAACGTCATCTTTTATAATAGTAATTGTAAATAATAGAACTAAATTGCTGCATACAGACAAGATCGTGTACAGAGAGGAGAATTTTAGATGAAAGGAATCATTCTTGCAGGTGGATCAGGAACAGCTTCCACTGGGGCATCACAACGTAGTCAACACCATCGTTGATGCGCACAGCAGGCGTTTCACGGTCGTCCGGGCCGAACGTGTTGTCAACGATCTTGCCATAGACAAAGTAGCCGATGATCAAGAGCGCCAGACAGAGTAAGAAACTAATCATACCAGAAACCTCCTTTTTGATTTTCAGCCGCAGCCAGCATTTTGCGTGCCTGGCCGCCGCTTTGACCAATCTCTGGCTTCATGTTAACACTTTTTTCATAAGTGTGTTAATATTTTTCTGGTATGGTTCCCATATTAAAAAATATATAGCCTCATTCAGTTTTGGAATGGCAGCAAAGATTTTTTAGCGTCCTTTCGGCGAATTTCTTTAGTCAGCGGGCAAAGGACCTTTTCCGGGAACCGTCAAAGTTGCCGTTGCCAAACTTTTTGGTCCGTTTTTGTGCAATTTGTTCAAAGGTTTTTGAATTTCTCCTGCAATCGTGGATTCTCTGCCCGAAATGCCGCAAAACGCAAGGCGCCCTCCGCCAAGCTGTTTTTGCGGAAAGCGCCTTGTTCAGGAGATTATTGTATATATGTTTGTATATATCTTAGGCTTTCTGTGCCGCCTTCTTCGTGGCGTGGATGAAGATGGCCAGCATCGCAATGGCAAAGATGATGCCAACGGGGTATGCCACTGCGGTGTTGTAGATGGTGGCCCCTTCTGCAGTCTTGCTGTTCAGCAGGCCGCCCAGACATTCAGGAGCCAGAATGAAGTAGGTGGAAGACACAGCGCTCATGAAGGTAGCAGGCACTGCGGTGATCCAGTAGTTCTTCTTCTCCTTGAACAGGTACATAGATGCAGCCCACAGAACGATCATGGCCAGCGTCTGGTTGGTCCAGCTGAAGTAACGCCAGATCACGGTGTAGTTGATGAAGCCCAGTGCGTTGCCGATGCCGAGGAATGCGCCCACGCCCAGAACCGGGATGCAGAGCTTCAGGCGGTTCGCGTAGCTGTCCTGATCGATCTTGAACCAGTCGGCCAGAGTCAGACGTGCGGAGCGGAACGCGGTATCGCCGGAGGTGATGGGGCACACCACAACGCCGATCATTGCCAGCGCGATGCCCACACCGCCCATGGTCTTGGAGCAGACATCATAAATGGCCTTGGACTGGCCCATGGCCAGCGCTTCAGCCAGACCGGTGTTCAATCCGCCGGTGACTTCGTACAGGCTGCAGCCTGCAGCGGCCCAGATCAGAGCGATGATGCCCTCGCAGACCATTGCACCGTAGAACACGAAGTGGCCCTGCTTCTCGCTTTTCATGCAGCGGGCCATCAAAGGCGACTGGGTGGAGTGGAAGCCAGAGATCGCACCGCAGGCAACAGTGATGAACATGAAGCTCCAGATGGGGGTGCCCGACGGATGCATGCTGCCAAAGTGATCCCAGATCTCCGGGATGGTGTAGGCGGGGTTGGTAAAGATGCCAAAGATAACGCCCACAGCCATGATGATCAGGCAGATGCCGAAGATGGGGTAGATCTTGCCGATGACCGCATCAATGGAGATAAAGGTTGCAATAAAGTAGTACGCCAGAATGATGATGAGCCAGAACAGCAGCGAGGTGAGCACGCCGGAAGCACCGCTCTGATGGCACAGCTCCACGATCAAACCGGCGGGGCCCACCGCGAACACGGTGCCCACCATGATGAGCAGCACCACGGAGAACACACGCATGATGTTCTGCATCACAGGACCTAAGTATTTGCCGGTGATCTCAGCGATGGAAGCACCGTCGTTGCGCTCACTCATCATGCCGGAGAAGTAGTCGTGCACGCCGCCCGCAAAGATGGTGCCGAAGGTGATCCACAAAAAGACCACCGGGCCCCACAATGCGCCCTGCATGGCACCAAAAATGGGGCCAAGGCCGGCGATGTTCAGCAGCTGAACGAGGAACAGCTTCCACTGGGGCATCACAACGTAATCCACACCGTCATTGATGCGCACAGCAGGCGTTTCACGGTCGTCCGGGCCGAAGGTGTTGTCCACGATCTTACCATAGACAAAGTAGCCCACGATCAGGATCGCCAGACAGAGTAAGAAACTGATCATACCAGAAACCTCCTTTTTCTCTTTGCCGGAGTCAAATGGAAACAATCTCCAGAATTTCCATTTATCCCAGCCAACTTTCTGCCTTCATGTTAACATATTTTTCATAAAAGTGATAATATGGTTCTGATATGGGGGCATATCAAAAAGCATCTGGCCGCAAAGATTTTTAGCCGTTTCTGCGTGTATTTTTCAGTCGAACGTGCGCAAAAAAGCAGACCCGCGTGTCAAAGGCGCACGGGTCTGCGGTGAAGTTTCTTTGCTTTTTCCGTTTTTTCGCAGGCGGATGTTTTGCCAGTTCTTTGCCAGTGCAGCGCCCCGAAGGGCCGCTTTTCCGCTCACTTCACGGTGAGGGCGGCCTGCTTATGCAGCAGCTGCACAAAGGTCTGTTCCTCCGGGCGCAGGGTCCCCCTGTCCGGGTAGACCAGCACATCCTTCATGCGCTGGCGCTGGGCAGGGCATTTTTTCAGCACCAGATGGTATTGTTCCAGCGCACGCCTGGGCATGGGCGAAGCCCACATATAGGCGCTGGGCAGATTCTGCAGAATGGAGAACTGGCTGCACCGCTCGTAGACGTGGATGCGGCGGTTCGGGTTCGTGTGCCAGCGCAGGCCGCTGTCCTCGCCGCCGGGCAGCTGGAAATCACCGTGCAGGACTTCCATATAGCTGTTCAGCTGGGTGATATCGGTCACTTCGCACTTTGCCAGCGGGCCCTCGCGGTTGGTCAGCAGCCGGTATTCAAACTCCATCACCGGCTCCCGGTGCAGGCCGTGACGGTCGCAGTAGCGGTGGTAGTAATCCTCGTCTTCTTCCGCATAGCGCAGCAAGGCCAGATGATAGCCCCGCCGCAGCACATGATCCAGCGCTTCCATGGAGCCGGATTCCCGGATATGCACCCGCAGCTGCTGGCTGTCTGCCATCTGCTGCAAAAAATCCACCGTCGCGTATGAGGCATAGGTGGCGTGGGGCAGCACCACCCGCAGCTCGGCACAGCTGTCCTGCCGGTGGCGGGCGTCGCGGTCCAGCCGGTCCACCTCCTGCAGCACCCGCTCGGCCTGCTGGATGAAGTTGCGGCCCTGCTCGGTGGGGATCATGCCGGTGGAGGAGCGCTCAAAGATGCGGATGCCGTATTCTTCCTCCAGATTTTTCAGTGCCTTGCTGACGTTGGGCTGCGCCGCATAAAGCTGCTTTGCCGCCGCCGACACCGACCCCCACTTGCGGATGGCCACCAGATAACGCAGTTCCGTGATATTCATGTGCATCCTCCATTTTCCAAATTACAACCATTTTATCAATTCCGTCGGCCAGCTGTCAAGCCGAATGCGGTTGACGCGCCCCGCGGCGGGCTTTATAATAAAAATGATGTATTTGCTGCGCAAACATGATGTTGTCCTTCGGACAAATGATGATTGCCGCTTTGCGGCAAAATGATGTGTGCCTGCGGGCACATGAAAAATTGCGAGGGGCCCGCCCCGAGCGCATCATGGCCGCCGCAGGCGGCTGCATCATTTCCGCGCAAGCGGAAACATCATGCCCGAAGGGTGTCTCATGTTTGCCCAAAGGGCAAATACATCATTTCCAAAAGGGAGTTTAGCTGCTATGGAGACTACCTACCGCGTTCTGCGCATCGACGAGCAGATGTACGGCTGCGAAGAACTGCCTGCCGGGCAGCCGATGCTGTGTGACGTCACACTGGCCGATGCCGCCGGGAACACCCGCATCCTGCCCTACCCGGACAAGGAGCTCACCCGCCTTGGCATCGACGAGGGCGACACCGTTGCCCTTGCCGCAGACGGAGCCTTGCAGAAGCGCTGAACTGTACGGAGAACTGCCGGGCTTTTTTCACACCGCCGCGCCTTCTCAGGCGCTGCGCGCCAGCTTGTTCCCCTTTTGGCACTTCGTGCCATCTCCCCCGACCGGGGGAGTCTGTCAAAGGGAGAGCCAGGATTTTACAGGAGGAACACATGAAAAAGATCGAAACTTCTGCCTTGATCGGGCTGGGCGCCCTGGGCATCCTGTTCGGGCGCAAAATGCCCGGCGTGCAGGTCATCGCCGACGAAGGCCGCATTGCCCGCTACGCCGCCGAGCCGGTGGTGTGCAACGGCGAGGAATGCAAATTTTCCTACGTCACCCCCGCCGAGGGCAAACCGGTGGACCTGCTTCTCGTCGCCGTCAAGGCCACCGTGCTGGAGCAGGCCATCCAGGATATGGCAAACTTTGTGGGCCCGGATACGGTCATCCTCAGCGTGCTGAACGGCATCACCAGCGAGGAGCACATTGAAGCCGCCTACCCCGGCCACACCCTGTGGAGCGTGGCCATCGGCATGGACGCCACCCGCACCGGGCGCACGTTGGTGTTCAATCAGGCGGGCAAAATTCAGTTTGGCGAGCGCAGCGGCGAAATGACGCCCCGCGTGCAGGCCGTAGCCGCCTATCTGGACGCCTGCGGCATTGCCAACGAGCCCTGCAGTGATATCCTTTATAAGCAGTGGAACAAGCTGATGGTGAACGACGGCCTGAACCAGGCCGCTGCTGCCTTCGACCTGCCTTACGGCGGCCTGCGCCAGAGCGGCGAAGCACAGGACATGATGCGCAAAGCCATGCAGGAAGTGATAAAACTTGCCAACCTCGAGGGCGTGCCCCTGCCGCCGGACAACGACGTGAAGTTCCTCGACGCCATGATGCCCACCTTTAACCCCGAGGGAATGCCCAGTATGCGGCAGGATGTGCTGGCAAAGCGCCCCACCGAAGTGGACGAGTTCGCAGGCGTAGTGCGCCAGCGGGCTAAGAAATACGGCCTGCCCACCCCTGCCAACGACTTTTTCTACACCCGCATCCGGGAGATCGAAGCAGGCTACAGCAAGTAAGGAGTGCCCATGCATAAAATTTATTTCACCCGCCACGGCGAGACCGTGTGGAACGTGGAGAACAAGATCTGCGGCATGACCGACAGCCCCCTCACCGAGCGGGGCCGCCAGCAGGCGCGCCAACTGGGCGAGAGAGTGAAGGCCAGCGGGGTGCACATCGACGAAATTTTGTACTCTCCCCTGTCCCGCGCCGCCGACACCGCCAAGGCTATCGCGGACGCCACCGGACTGCCCGCCCGGTGTGAGCCCCGCCTGCGGGAGCAGTGCTTTGGCAAATACGAGGGCACGCCCCGCAACGGCGGCGAGTTCCGCGTTTCCAAGACCCACTTTGCCGACCGGTATGACGGCGGCGAGAGCATGATGCAGCTGGCCCAGCGCATCTATAACCTGCTGGACGAGCTGAAGGCCGACACCGATAAAACCTATCTGCTGGTGGCCCACAACGGCATCGCCCGGGTGGTGCAGTCCTATTTTTACGACATGACGAACGAGGAGTACGCCATGGCAGGCATCAAGAATTGTGAGCTGGTGGAATATCATTTTGAATAACAAAAGAAGCCGTGCAGTGCACGGCTTCTTTTTGCTTATTATCCCTTATACAGTCCAAACAACTTGAGCAGCTTCTGCCAGAAGTTGAGCACCACAGGCTCCGCTTCCGGCTCGGCGGCCGGTTCCGGGGCGGTGATGGCAGTAGTCTGCAATGCAAACTGCACCGCGCTCACGTCGGTGTTCTCCGCCGAAGTGAAGCTCACTGCTTCCCCGCTGCCGGAAAGGCTTGCCAGCAGGCTGTCCAGCTCATCGCCCATGTCGATGCCGGAGACGTTGTCCCGCAGCTCGCCGGTGCCGCCGGTCAGCTGGGCCGCACCCTCGGCCAGCTGCGCCACGCCCGCTTTCAGCTGGGCCACGCCATCGGTGTAGGCGTTCAGGCCGTCGTCCAGCTGGGCATACTGGCTGGCAAGCTGGTTCACACCGTCGGTCAGCACCGAGAGATTGCCCAGCATCCCGGTGAGCACACCGGCCAGCTGCTGCACGCCCGCGTCAAATTCGCCGTAGCTGCTGTTCAGGGTGCTGCTGCCCTCGTGCAGCTGGGCAATGCCTCCGTTGACCGTGTCGAGGTAGGTCTGCATCGCGTCGATGTTGGCCGTGGAGCCCTGCAGCAGCAGAATGACATCTTTCAGCTGCGGCATCAGCTTGGAGAGCTGTTCCAGCTGGGCAATGGCTTTGGCATTGCCGTCCTTCACCACGTCAAGGTCGAGGCCGTTCTCCTTGAGGATGGCTTTGTAAGCGTCAAAGCTCACCTGCTGTTCCAGCTGGGCCGCGCCCTCGTCCAATTGTGCAATGCCGTTTTTGATCTGGGTGGATGCGTCCAGCAGGGTGTTCAGCTCGTCGGTGGAAGCCGAGATGCCGTTCAGCGCGGTCTGCATCTGGGTGAGGGCCGCGCGCACCTGCGCGGAACCGCCGGTCAAGGCACCGGAATTGCCGTTCAGGGTATCAATGCCCGCCTGCACCTGTGCAATACCGTCGGCCAGTGCGTTGGCACCGTCGTCCAGCTGCACCGAACCGTTCTGCAGCTGGTCCAGCATGCCGGTCAGGTCCACGTCCCCGAGGCCGAGGTTCAGGTTCAGCCGCACGCCGTTCAAAGAAACGGCATCCATGACAAAATCGGTCACGTCGGCGGTGACGGTCACATCGCTGTCCGCGCCCGGCAGCAGAATGTAGGAGAGCTGCTTTTTGCCGCCCACGTTCGCCACGGTGGCACCGGGCGCTTCAATGTTCCGGGCAAGGTCGGTGTCCAGACTCATGGTCACCTGCAGGGCGTATTTGTCAAAAAAATCTCCGGTGCAGTCCGGGTTGCGGCTCACCTGCAGGCGGATGGCAAGGGCACCGCTCTTGCCGCCCAGCTCGTCGGGTGAAATTTCCTGCCCGTCCAGCGTATAGGTCAGCTTGACGACCCAGGGCAGCGCCGTGGCGGCGTCCATGGTGCCCTCATAATAGAGCTTGCCGTCCTCGGTCACGTTCACCGTGACGGTGTCGCCGCTCTGGCTGACGGCATCGTTCGTGGTCATGTTGCGCACGGCGGTGTAGCTGCCGTGGTCGGTGACGGTGTCGCCCGCCTGCACCGCAAAGCTGTTGACGGCATACACACCGGTCACCTCACCGGAGGCCGTCAGATTTGCATAGATCACTTCTTCTTTCGCGGTGGATGCCGCAGCAAAGGCCGGCAGGCTGCTGCCCACCAGCAGGCACCCGGCCAGCGCCAGCGCCGACACCCGGCGCACAAATTGCTGTTTCATATGGTTCAAGCCTCCTTCGGCTGTTTTTTCTCCTTGATAATGAGCGGGTCGGCCAGGTACAAAAAGCCCGGCAGGGCCAGCAGCACGATAGCCAGCGAGACCAGACTGCCCACGCCCAAAAAGTTGCCCAGCTGGCCCAGCAGCTGGTTCGTGGAGATGGCCCCCATCAAAAAGCCCACCACGGCCATGGCGCTGCCGGTGGTGCTCACCGAGGTGGTCACGGCGGACACCGTGGCCGCAACGGCTTCTTTGCGGCCCAAGATCTCCCGGAACTCCTGATAGCGGTCCGAGAACAAAATTGCGTAGTCCACCGTCGCGCCCAGCTGCACCGAACTGATGATGAGGTACGCAATATAGAACACATACTGGCCTCGGAAATACGGGATGGCCAGATTGATCCAGATGGCCGTCTCGATGCTCAGCACCAGAATGATGGGCAGAAGCAGCTGCCGCTTCATGAGCAGCAGGATGAGGAACACCGCACCAATGGCCAGCAGATTCACCTTGACCATGTCGGCGGTGATGGTGTCCATCAGGTCGTAGGTGCTCACGCCCTGCCCGGCCAGATAATAATTGTCCGGGTAATACTGCTGCACCGTGGCACGCACGGTCTCCACCAGCGCAAAGGCCGCGTCACCCTCGGTGTCGGCGTCCACGGTAAGCACAAGGCGGGTGTAGCCGCCGGAGACCAGCAGCTTGAGGGTATCGGCGGGCACGAACTCCGGCGGGATGGAAGCGCCCGCGTTGTCCACGTAGGAAAGGATGCCGGTCACCTCCGGGATGGCATGCAGCGCATCTGAAAGCTCGGCCTGCGTGGCAGTGTCGCCCTCCGGCACGAGGACCACATAGGTGTCGCTCTTGCCGAAAATTTCCTCGATGGCGGCGGTGTCCGCGCCCAGACGGGTGTTGGTGCCGAACATATGGGCCGCGCCGTAGTGGTACTGGTTCGAGTTGGAAGCCAGATAGCTGGGCACCATCAGGATCGCCAGCACCAGCGCCATGGGCAGCATCACCCGGGAGACAAAGCGGCCGAACTTATCAAAGCTGGGCAGCAGCGGCTTGTGGTGGGTCTTATCCATCCACTTGTAGCACGCCAGCGTCAGCGCAGGCATGAAGGTGAACACGGTGACAAGGCTCAGCACCACGCCCTTTGCCAGCGCAAGGCCGAGGTCCGGGCCGATCTGGAACTGCATGAGCACCAGCGCCAGAAAGCCGATGACCGTGGTCAGGCCGCTGGACAGAATGGAGCCGGTGGATCTGCACAGGGCATCCACCATACAGTCCTCGGGGCTGGCATTCGGGTCTGCCGCCCGGCACTCGGCAAAGCGGTGGATGAGGAACACCGAGTAATCCAGCGACACCGCCAGCTGCAGAATGCTGCCTGCCGCATTGGTGACGAAGGAGATGGTGCCGAAGATGAGGTTTGTGCCGTTGTTGAGCAGGATGGCCGTCCCAAGGCCCGCCAGCACCAGAACGGGCTCGGCCCAGGAGTCGGTGGTCAGGATCAGGATGAACAGCACGTACACCACCGCGATGGCCGCGATCTTCGCCACCTCCGTCACGGTGGAGTTGGTGGCAACGGCGGTGGATACCGCCGTGCCCGCCAGCGCATTGTCCTCGCCGATGAGCTCACGCACTGCATCCACAGCTTCCAGACGTTTGGCGTTCTCCACCGTCACGGTGAACAGGGCGCAGCTGTCTTTGTAATAGGTCTCCACCGTGTCGGTGTCCTGCATCTGCAGGGGCACCGTCACGTCCAGACTGTCGTCCAGCCAGGTGACGGACGCCACGCCGTCGATGGCGGCGATCTGTTCCTTGTACGCCAGCGCCTCAGGGATGGTCACATCCCGCACCATGACGCGCATGTTCGGGATGCCGCCGGTGAAGGCGCTGTTCATCACCTCGATGGCGGTGGTGGAGGGGGAATCCGGCGGCAGATAGTCGTTGATGTCGTAGTCCACCTGCACCGCGCGGGAGGCAAACACGCTGAGTACGGCGGCCAACGCAAACACCACCAGCACCAGCCTGCGCCGGCGCACGATGGCGGTATAGAATCGTTTCAGCAAAACAGGAAAGCTCCTTCCTTCAAATTTGAACATTTATCATTTTATCAGGTTTGATGCATTTAGAAAATAGACAAATCTTAAACTTTGGCCCAATAACTTTATTTTTTGCCGCAGATCAGCCTTGACAAAGTCCAATTTTGGATTTATACTGTCCCAGCTGTCAAAATCCAATCTTGGACTATAGGAAGGAGTGAGGGAATGGACTCTGAAGTAAAGGCGCAGAATATCGCGCTGAATCAGTTCTGCAAGCGCATGAACGAGCAATACCACGCCTATGCTGTGCACTGCGGTCTGTCCGACCCGGCGCTGTGGGTACTCTACTCCCTGTGGGAGGCCGACACCATTCTCACGCAGAACGATATCTGCTCGCTGTGGATGTACCCCAAGCAGACCATCAATTTTACCATCTCCGGTCTTGTGAAAAAGGGCCTTGTGCAGCTGGAGCAGCGGCCCGGAGCCCGCAGCGGCAAAGCTGTGCGGCTGACGGCAGCGGGCGAGGCCTTCTGCCACAAGGCGATCACCCCGCTGCTGATGGCAGAGGAGCGCAGCCTTTTGCAGCTGGCCGATTCCGACCGCAGGACGCTGGTTGCTCTGAGCGAAAAACAGTGCATCTTTTTTGAACGGGAGCTGCAAGGCCTTTTGCAGTGCCCCGAAGAATGACCAAAGTTTTATTGAAAGGACTTTTCATGGCAAAGCAAAGGATCCAATTATCTGACCATTTCACCTACTCCCGCCTGCTGCGGTTCGTGCTGCCCTGCATCGGCACCATGCTGTTCACCTCCATCTACGGCAT
>ERZ773107.3266-NODE-3266-length-10691-cov-3.179861_pt1 | contig 10691 bp, 8 predicted proteins | sample MGYA00580571_ERZ773107 | MGnify/ENA primary metagenome ERZ773107 (study PRJEB29015, sample SAMEA2737843) | human gut metagenome | biome: human gut; feature: human-associated habitat; material: faeces | place: China | collected 2012 ... | reverse complement strand
TGCTATAGGCCGAAAAGACTGTGCTTTCACCATCACCTTTTGAAATCTGTTCCATGGTCCTGCCTTTTTCTGCCAGTATCTGCACGAACTGCTCATAAGTCGTCTGGTATTCTTTTTTCCAATTCTCCAGGGTCTTTACCGCCTCTGTAAAATAATCATCCGGTGCAAGATTTTCCAGGTGTTCCCGGATCAGAGCTTCCTGCAGCGCATACAGGAAGCTCTGGTTTAAATCTGTTCCCGGTACGGCATTGACAAGAACCGGCATATATTTTTTCTGTTGTACCCGGATCTTTGATGCCATAGCCGCATCCACTTTTTCTATTTTATCCAGAATCGGCTTCGACTCCTCCTCATTGCCGTGCAGCAACGAAAGCAGTACCAGAAGCAGATGGGATTTTCCTTTTCCATATGGACCGATTAAGATAGAAGCATTCTCTTTCGATCTGCCTGTCACAACATCCCAGTATCGATTCAAAACCGCAATGGAAGAACGCGTTGGAATGTAACTTCCAATGCGTTCATAATTGTCCAGATCGAGTTGTAAATTCACTGATTTCTGAAAAGAATGGTTAATCTGTATCAGTTCCAATAAATGGTTCATAATGTGCTCCGTGTTTCTCATAGTAGTTTCTAAAAATTGTAATCGCGCTCTCACGCTCTTTTAAATAGACCATATTCAGTCCCGCTGTCCGGTTGACCGTAATCTTTCCGTGCTCCTCCAGACGTTCCAAAAGCTCCATGAGCATGGTCCGCTTCAGATTCATGATTCGTCCCGGACCATCTGTTACGGTCAGTAATTCCTCGATCGGAACAGAACTTTTTTCTTTCAGAAGATCTTGCAGCAGGTAATAGACGATCTCCTCCGGCACATGGTTTAAATCCGGCTGCTGCATCACATATCCTTCCGCCGTCATCCGGATCAGTTCCAGCTTCCAGAACGGGCTTTTATTCTTCTCCTCCGGACTGCTCTGCTTTTCTTTTCTTTTGGCATACATGCGAAGGATCGCATCACAGTCATCTTCCACTGACTTTTCGGAGAACTTTTCTCCTTCCGTATACGCCTCCGCCAGTTCTGTCATTTCATCTAAAAGCTGCTTTTTCGTAAACTCCTCATAGGAAAACCGGTTAAAAAACAGGCTCCATGTCGTTGCCTGGGAAACATTCTTCACCATCTCACAGTGCAGGATCCAGATCGTAAAAACATCTTCCAGATAAGGGTCCTTCTGACAGATCAGCTGTCCAAGCTCCGTCAGAAAAGTTCCCTCTTTTGGTCTGTCCTCCGTGAGGTTCATGGCGCGCAGCCAGTAACGGATCGCCTTGGCCATATTCGGTCCGACCCCAAGCTCATCTGCCCCATAATTTTCCGAAAACACTCTTGGGTTTTCCGCAATTGCAAATAATCCTTTATTCAGCCATCCCTCCCGGAGAATAAAGCTTTCATGTCCTTTAAAACGATATCTATTTTTCTCTGCCAAGGATAGCACCTTCCTAACTTCTCTTAATTGCCAACACTTTTCTCATATAGCAGCCCGCGATAAAATGATTCACGCATTCCCCACAGCGTCTGCACTTTTCATCTGAAATACGGTACTCGATAGTGCCGTCACTCTGCTCTTTTACCGACAGTGCATTAAATCTGCACACACTCTCACATGCCAGACATCCCATACACATCTGGTATTTGGTAATCTGGCACTTGATGCGTTCCTCCGCTGTTTTCAAATCGGATGCCCCTGCAAGCCGTCCGTCTAAAATGGTCACTTTCAGATTCTTTGTTCCAATCCGGCCTTGCAGCTTCAGCAGGATTTTCCCTGCCCGGTTTAAAACAAAAACTTCACCAAGCCTCGCATTTCCCATATCAAAATTCAGGTATCCGAACGGACGGAACAGCTCATATAGTTCCTCCGTAACAGGCCGCTGCAGTTCATAATTAAAAGCATTCTCCTCCGTAGCGCAAGGCTTAAAGGAAATCACCGATTTCTGCGCATATTCTACGCCGTTTCCACCCTGTCTCGCCTTCCAGAATCCCTCATCCACATAAACTTCTGCGTCTTCTTTTCCGATGCTTCTTGCAAAATCAATCAGCATATTCCGGAAATGCTCTGCTTTCTCATGCATATGTATCTTCGACAAAAATTCTGACCAGCCACTGTTGTTCGGACAGCACCAGCATCCAACTCTCGCATATCCAAGCCGATACGCATCGTTAAAGTCGATTCCCGTTGTAAACAGGTATAGCCAGATATCAAAATCCATCCAGTCTATAATCGGGGAAATAATATACTGTTTTGTAATTTTCGGGCTGTCTGATTCCCGCTCATACTTGCTCCTGCTTAGGGACTCACTTCTTCTGATCCCGTAAAATGTCAGTATCCTGCTCTTATCGCGATACAGGGATTTGATTCTTTTCTGGATTGTTCCTGTTTTAAAAATCGTACAGCACCAGCGCATCACCCTGCTTGGCGGTCCGACGAGCTGACATAACTCTTCGAAATCCTTCTCTTTATTGCGGGCAGAAAGAAGCGGCGTCTTCGGATGACTTTTCCGGAATCTCGCCACATACTCATACGTGAACGGAAATTCCAACGTCGTATCTCCAAAAATATGCATGATCTGCGGATTGCTCAAAGCCCTCGTCACAAGATCTGCTGTCACTGTGGAATCTTTTCCGCCACTGAAAGAAACAAACATATCCGTCACATCATAGTCTTTCGATACTGCACGGATATAGTTCTTTGCTTCCTCCACGATGCCGTCATAACGCCCTTTATTGCACTGAACAAACTTCTCTATATATTGTTCAAAATACTGATATGTATTTTTTTCTTTTAACGTTTCATAGGTTCTGCGGATCTGCTCTGCATCTTTATTTTTCAGATCTTTTACGGAAAAAGCGATTTTCTTTCCATTTACAATGTAATGGTTTCCACTGCCATTCCAGACAGAATCCCGTTCAAACGCAAAAGGCTGTTCCAAAAGGATCTCCAAAAGCAGTCTCTCTTCCGGAAAAACCGGTCTTACATCACTGGAAATCTTCTTTCCTTTTTCTTTACAGCAAGGGCATACACTGTCATAAATCGGTACCTGGCACTTATGGCACCAGTAGATTTCCGAAACCGCATCTGCCCTCCCACCACAGCTTGGGCATATGCTCGTCTCACAGCGGTTATCCGTGCATGGTAACTTTTCCCCTGTCTTTGGGTTTCTGTTATGACAGATATAGGTGATCATGTTCTCTTTCCTAACTATTTTCTTATTATTTCAGATTTTATTATATATTATTCCTGTAATTCAAGAACATATATTCACATTATAGTCTTTGCAAATAAGAATTTCAATAAAATTATCCCTAATAATAAGAAAAAAAAACCATCTTTCTAACATTTTCGTATACCGGATTTTCGTCTACCCATCCATCCTGTTGTAGCCATCCATATGCCCCTGACTTTTCCGCGAAAAGGCTGTTTTTGCAAAAAAAGATCCTGCAAAAAAGTATCGGTTTCATACTTTTTTGCAGGATCTTTGTTTTCCTTTTTATTTTCTGATAGAGTCTCTCTAGAAGTCTACCTCAGTATCATAATAGCAGCACTTCAGCAGCTTCTCCATCTCTTCCTGACTCGGCTGTCTTGGATTGGAGCCTGTGCACGCATCTAAGATTGCATTGGCTGCGATCTCCGGCAGTCTCTCTAAGAATACTTCTTCCGGAACGAATCCCTGTTCTGTCGGATAGCTGTCTGCGCCATAGTTTTTGATGCAGTGCGGGATCTTCAGGTCGTCATTCATCTTGCGTAAGTACGCGATTAAAAGCGCTACTTTCTCATCAAGTGTATCTCCTCCTAATCCCATAAAGTCTGCGATCTCGCCATAGCGCTTCTTTGCCGTCTCATCCTTCGCATTGAAAGCGATTACTTTCGGAAGATACATGGCATTTGCGGCACCGTGGATAATATGTGCACCGTAATCTGCAAATGCTGCACCTGTCTTATGTGCCATGGAATGTACGATACCAAGCAGTGCATTGGAGAATGCCATACCTGCTAAGCACTGCGCGTTATGCATGGAATCTCTCTTTGCCATATCTCCATTATAAGAATCTACCAGATCGTTCTGGATCATCTTGATCGCATGCAAAGCGAGCGGATCTGTGAAATCACAGTTTGCAGTCGATACATATGCCTCGATGGCATGTGTCATAGCATCCATACCGGTATGGGCAACCAGCTTCTGCGGCATGGTCTCTGCCAGGTCCGGATCCACGATCGCAACATCTGGTGTAATCTCAAAGTCTGCGATAGGATATTTGATTCCTTTCTCATAATCGGTAATGATAGAAAATGCAGTCACCTCTGTCGCTGTTCCGGATGTGGAAGAGATTGCACAGAAATGAGCTTTGTTTCTCAGGGCAGGAATACCAAATACTTTGCACATATCCTCAAACGTGATATCCGGATATTCATACTTGATCCACATCGCCTTAGCTGCATCGATCGGGGAACCTCCGCCCATTGCAATGATCCAGTCCGGCTCAAATGCCTGCATCGCTGCCGCACCTCTCATAACCGTCTCAACAGAAGGATCCGGCTCAATTCCCTCAAAGAGCTGGACTTCCATTCCGGCTTCTTTCAGATATGCCTCTGCCTTATCAAGAAATCCAAAACGCTTCATGGATCCACCACCGACACAGATCATTGCTTTTTTGCCTTTAAATGTTTTCAATGCTTCCAGTGCACCTTTTCCATGGTACAAATCTCTTGGTAACGTAAATCTTGCCATTTTAATATCCTCCTGTTATCTATGTTTTTCTTTGATTGTTATTTTATTAACAATCTTTATTATACATATTATAACATATTATTGTGGATTTTAAAGTGGCTTTATCTATTTTTCACAAAATTATCTTGTATTTTTTACAATACATCCCATGTTTTTCCGGTCACATAACTTTCTCTTTATATTTCTTCAATTCCCCAATATAAATCTCACCAATATGGCTGACCTTCGCACCTTTTCTGCAAATGTACCCGATCCGCATTTTCTCCGTCTCCTTCAGTGGGACTGCGCGATAATCATTTCCGTTTAAATCCTCACAGATAATGCCGGAGCAGAGTGTGTAGGCATTCAGTCCAATCATGAGATTTAACAGCGTTGCGCGGTCATTCGCCTTAATCAGCCGCTTATACTCATAAGTACTCTTCATCTCCTCCGCCAGATAAAGTGAGTGATTCTTTCCCTGGTCAAAGGACAGGCACGGAAAATCGTCCAGCTCCTCCATGGAGATCACCTTCTGATTTGCAAGCGGATGTCCCTTCCACAAATACACAAACGTATCACACTGGAAAAGCTCGACAAATTCCAGCCCGTTTTCCTTGAACATTTTGTTCAGCACTTTCTCGTTGAAATCATTCTCGTAGAGAACACCGATCTCACTCTTGAAGTTCTTGACGTTCTCGATCACGCCCGCCGTTGTCGTCTCATGCACTGCGAACTCATAGTGTTCCATTCCGATCTGCTTGACGGTTTCCACGAAAGCTTTCACCGCGAAGGTATAATGCTGTGTGGAAACACTGAACTTCTCCTTGGTATTTTTCTCAATATATTTTGACTGAAGCAGGCCGAACTGCTCCGTGACCTGTCTTGCATAACCTAAGAATTCTTCCCCGTCCGGTGTGATCATGATTCCCCGGTTCGAGCGCAGGAATATATCAAAGCCGATCTCCGTCTCCAGCTCTTTCATGGTCTCCGACAGGCTCGGCTGTGAGATAAAAAGCTGTTTTGCCGCCTCGTTCATAGACCCGCAGTCTGCAATTGTAAGCGCATATCTTAACTGTTGTAGTGTCATATCTACTGCTCCGGAACAACTGCAAAGAAAACTAAATCTGCATCGCTGTCATTGATCAGACTGTGGGTATGTCCTTTCGGGCAGTAATGGCATACCCCTGACTCTACCGGTTCATAAGCTCCATCATATAATACTTTGCCTTTTCCCTCCAGGATATAAATAATCTCACTGTTTGTCTCATGAGTATGCACACCGATTGATGCTCCCGGGATCAGCTTTCCATAAATAATGCGGTTCTTTTCATCGTGGAACATCTTCGCATAAAGTGCCTTTTCTCCGCCTTTGAAACCGGCAAATTCTTCAAAATCCATTTCTTTGTAATTCAGATTCATATGATCGCATCCTTTCTGATCTATCCTTCTACTCTGTTTTCGCCAGAACACATAAAAAACTTTCTTTTCCCCCTTATCATACAATGGTTCTAGGATATCGTAAACTGTTTTTTCTATGAAAAAGCCTGCACGATAAATGTTCCGCAAAGGATCCGAATGTTCTTCCAATTCTGTCATAAATGACAGAAAAATGGCGCACATGCGATACTCATGTGCGCCAGAAATGATTTTTCTGCTCTTTATTCTGCCGGAATACAAAGTGTATTGATTGTCTTCGCCGGAAGTGCGATACGGATCACTTTGCCATCCATACGGATTGCGTAAGATTTGTCCTTTTCACCGCGGTTTAATAATACTACCGCGATAGATCCGTCCGGATTCTTCGCTGCGGTGAACTCTACCGCATCATCACAGCCGCTTCCCCCGATTCTTCTTGCCCCCGGAAGGATGTATCTGGAAAAATGGCCGATATAATAATAAGTAAGAAGTTTGCGGTAAGTTCCATCCTCATTTGCACAAACCGGTGCACCAAAACCGCTTGCCACATGGCGTGGTCCACCTGTCTTGTCCACACACAAATTCCAATCCATCCAGCGGTTCATGCCATGATTAAGATCTCCGATCATATCATGACCATATGCCGCAGCATCCTCGTAGTCTGCTTCTGCCACGCTGCCGCCCATTCCGAGCATCGCTGCAAACATGTTGCTCTGTCCCGGTGGATGGAGTGCACAGCATTCGCTTCCCATCAGCTTCATGGACGGGTAGAGCTCATGTGCCATGGAAAGTGCCTCAAAATGGTCGCCGGAATACCAGTGGAATGCAATTCCTTCGAGCATATTTACGGTCTCATCATCGATAATTGCCTGTGCAAATTCCACGACACGTTCTTTATTGTGATCCCAGATATACAGACCAATCTTATCTGCAAGACCTGCTTCTTTAAACGTCGGATACACATAATCGCGTAAAAATTCCTTCTGCTCCTCCGCGGTCCAAACACAGCTGTCCCAGTTCGTTGCTGCAATCGTCTCATTCTGGAGGCTCATCATCGTAACCGGAACTCCTTCATCCAAATATGTCTGCACATACTTTGCAAGATATCTCGCCCAGTCCCCATAATGCTCCTTCTTCAAGCTTCCACCGTTGCATCTTGAAGGTGTCTCATAGTCTACCTTCTGCATCATTGCCGCAAGCATCGGGTTGTCCCCATAGACAGATGCATCATTCTTCGGTTTTGCAGGTGGTGTCTTCCACTGCTTTGGAGGAGACCACGGACTTAACAAAACGGAAAAAGGCTCTGCTGTCATCGCCATTGCGTCCTTCAACATCGGAATCATATACTTTCTGTCGCGTTCAATCGAAAATGTCTTAAATTCCGGATCTGCGATCGGATCTTCCACCGCCTGATACTCTTCCAGAGAGTAATCACAGCTGTCCATATGCATACGCAAAAACTTATAATGCTGTCCATTTTCCCCGAAATGTTCCTCTAAAAACTGTTTCTTATTCTCCTCAGTCATCTGCGCATACAAATATCCGACCGCATCCGTAAGTGCGCCACCGAAACCCTCGATCTCCTGAAACAAAATCCCCGGATGTAAATTAATAACCCCTGACTCCAGATGACTCGCCTCATCCGCCTCAAGCGTAACCGGAAGCTCCGTCTCTTCCACGATCGCCTTGCTGTTTACTGCATACGTTGTGATCTGTTTTGCTTTCATGTCTTCCTCCTTCTCCTCTTTGCCGCCTTTCCTCCGACGGCATCTTCTCTTGTCCTGATAACCTTATCCTACTATATTCCCCTTGAAAAATCCTATTTATTTCACGCATAAAGTTCCAATATTCTATCAGAAATTATATTTTCTTCTGATTTTAATTATAGTATCATGTCATTTTGTTACTCAACATGCTATAATACATAGTATCATCCACAATAATGCGACTGATATTTCGGCTCCCCTATTACATTTTTTCCAAATAAATCAAAAAACCAGAAACTGCCCGCATTTACACACCTATCGTTTCGAGAAGCGAAACTCGTCCACATCCTTCGATGGGTAAGTGGAAGCCAGATGCATGGGCAGGCGGGATGTAAGACCTTGAGGAGCGGCCGGTCCTTAGCTTCCAGTCGTGGCTTCCAGATCATGGATTGTCAGGATTCTGGCGACCACGGCTGGAAGGTTAGTACCGCTGCCAGCGACGCGGAGCAAGAGCGTGTCTTACATCCCGCCTGCCCATACATCTGGCTTCCGCTTACCCTCACACCCCTCCCCGCGAGTTTCGCCCCAAAGGAGGTTTAAAAAAATGTCCACAAAAGGCTACTATGAAGTAAATAAATCCGCCGACTTCTTCGGTCTTCCCGTCACCACCATGTCCGGCAACGTCATCTACAACGGTCCCCACTGGCACGACCATGCCGAGCTTTTCTACAGTGTGGTCGGAGATCTATGCGTCAAAATAGAAGGGCAGTCTTTTCATCTGCCCAAAGACGGTTTTCTTTATATTAATCCCGGAAAAACACACGAAATCTGCGACGGTGCCGAGGGAAACCTTCAGATTATCTGCTCTATTGATCCGGCTATCTTCCGCAACATGGAAGGAAAAGAAATCCGCTGCCAGAGCACTGCAGAATCCTCGCTGCCACCAAAAGACCACACACTGATCCGGAATGCTTTATTTTCGATGGCAAAGCTCTCCCTCTTCTCCCCGGCTGATCCTATTCCTGGCATCTCCTACGGGAGCTCGCGTGCTGAACCGCTCCTTTTTGACCTGCTAAAGCAGCACCCTCTTCAAAATGAAAAAAACTGGTACGCTTATCACAGTTATCTGTACCAGCTTCTTATGGTACTCTCCTCTTATAAAACAGAAGTCCCGCAAGCTTCCTTCAGAGAAAAACTGTCCTCCACCAGAGCCTGCATTCTCTACATTCACGAGCATCTCTCCGAGGAATTGAATGCCGCTGTCCTAGCCAAACATCTGCATGTGAGTGAATCTACCATCTACCGGATCTTCTCCGGGCAGCTGGGTCTTCATTTAAACGAATATATCACAACGACAAGGCTCAATGCCGCCTGCCGCTATCTGTCTGAGACAGACCGGAAAGTTGCTGACATTGCTTTCGCCTGCGGTTTTACCGGGCTCAGCAACTTCTACCGGGTTTTCCAAGCGCACCTTGGCATCTCCCCGAAGGAGTACCGGCATTCCCATCTGCCGCTTGGCAGCCAGTTGAACCTGAACGAATCCGATATTATGAAGCTCAACCGCTTCGAAAATTTTTACGAACTTCCTTATTCCGCGGATATTTTTTCTCTCTGATCCGGCTTCGTCTGCCTGTGCTCTCTCCGGTACTGTGCCGGTGTCTTTCCATAATTTTTCCGGAAAAAGCGGTAGAACTGCGTCCGGTTGCCAAAACCAAGCTGCTCCATAATCTCTGCAACCGTGGCATCCGTTGTCTCTAACAGCGTGCATGCCTTCTCTAAGGTAAACTGCACGCTGTAATCATAGAGTGACAGCCCGGTATATTTCCCAACAATTTTATATAAATAATCCCCCGAATAGCTGAACTTCTGTTCCAGATCCTTTCTCCGCACCCGTCCGTCCTTTTTACGGATATAGTCTGAAATCCTCTCAAAAATTTCCCGCTCAGCTGCATTTCCAAGGTCCACCGGCGTATTGGTATAGATGTCCGGATCAAAAATGGTCGTCAAAATACCCGTCAGTGCCGCAGCCGCCTGAAAGTTTGCATACTGATTCCGCTCCTGCATACAGACTGCTAACCTGTCTAGCAGTCTATGCACCCGATTTCCTTTCCCTAAAGGAATAAAATCAATGTACGACCGTGATACCTCTGTTTCCCCATGTTCATGCAGAAAAAATTTTCTGACCGCCGGAGACTCCTGTGCGGTTTCTTCCCTGAAAATACTCGGAAAATTCAAAATCTGTTCCATATATTCCTGTGTAAACTGCAAAAAGATCACCCGGCAATATGCCTCATACTCCTCGAGGTGCCGGATATTCATATTCATCAGGCAACAGCTTCCCGCCGGATACAGATGTCTTGTGTTCTCTATATTCTGATATACTTTTCCATCCGCCACATACATCAGCTCATAAAAATTGTGCCGATGCATCTTCTTATTCCATAGAAGCCGCTCTGATTCTTCCCGGTTCATGCACACATACGCCGCATCTTCCGGACTCAGAAATAAAATAATCTCCCTCCCCTCCTGCTGCTCTGGATAATAAGTATCCAGAATCAGATTCACGTTTTCTCTGATAAAATGGCTCTCACTAATGATCTGGATGACCTCCGTCATCTTTTCCGCCAGCTCTGCTCCCGTTTCCGGTCTTGTCGACTTTAAAAACATCTTGCTTCTTCTCCTCTATTTATCCAAATATAATTGAATTTGATACTTTTATATATTATATATCTGATTTATGCCATTTTTTTCTTAATTATATCATATATAATAGTATTTAATAATAAAACAAATTATGATTTCATTAAAAATCAGGAG
>ERZ773107.3263-NODE-3263-length-10703-cov-8.835086_pt1 | contig 10703 bp, 10 predicted proteins | sample MGYA00580571_ERZ773107 | MGnify/ENA primary metagenome ERZ773107 (study PRJEB29015, sample SAMEA2737843) | human gut metagenome | biome: human gut; feature: human-associated habitat; material: faeces | place: China | collected 2012 ... | reverse complement strand
CGTTCTCTTGGGGGTCCAAGGGGGCCATTCTCTCACGTGAGAGAATGGCCCCCTTATTCCGTGCAGCGCCAAAGGCGCTGCCTTCCCCCTCGCACCCGTGCGAGAACATGGCACTATGTACTATTTCTTTTTAGGATAAGGAGCCCGCTCCTCCGTGAGCCCCACAAGATAATCCACACTCGTGTGGTAAAACCGCGCGAGCCTGATGAGCACGTCGCTCGGGACGTCGCGCTTGCCGGTCTCGTAGTTGGAATAGCAGACCTGCGAGCAGCTCAGATAGTCCGCCAAGCTCTTTTGCGTCAGGTCGCTGTCCTCTCTCAAGTCTCGAATGCGTCGATACATTTTGCTTCACTCCATCCAGAATTCGTGTTTAGATTCTGTAAAGAAGTATACGTAAAACAAAATGTTATATTGTGCTATATAACAAAACGTTATATAATTTTCCAAGGGTGGTTCTATGACGGACTACAAGGCAATGTATCTGCTCCTCTTCAACGCCGTGACTGACGCGCTGGAGAAAATGGACAGGCAGAACTATGGTGAGGCCAGCGCGCTGCTGATCGCCGCGCAGCAGAAGGCCGAAGAGCTCTACATGGACTCGGACGGCGAATAACACTTGAACAACGTAAAAACGGAGAGGTAATGCCTCTCCGTTTTCTCGTTCTGCTGTTTTTACCGGTCGAGCCCCGTGTCGAGCCAACCGGGCTTTTCCTGCTCGACGGGCGGCTCTGTCGTCGTGCCGGGGTCTGTCACGCCGGGGTCAGTTGTGGTGCCCGGGTCAGTCGTGGTACCGGGGTCGACGGGCGTTGTCGGGTCCGTCGGCGTGGTCGTGCCGGGATCGACGGGTGTGATGGGGTCCGTCGGCGTGACCGCCGCGGACTTGCCGACGAGCACGATGCGGTTGCGCGCCTTATAATTGCTGCTCGCCTCGAACGTGGACGAAATGAGCTTGCCGTCACCGGAGTAGACGTTGCGGTAGGTCTTGACCTTGTAGCCGGTGTAGGCGGTCTGCTCGACTTTGCGCTCGCCGGGGGCGAGCTCGTCGGTCTCAACGATCTCCTCCGTGAACGGGATGGTTTCAAGCACTTCGGTCTTGATCTTCACGTAGCTGTCGTCGACCTTCGTGCCGCGCAGCGTGACCTTGAGATAGTCCTTGCCGCCGCTCGTGTAATATTCGGCAATGACCTTAATGGGATACATCGTGTTGTTGCGGAACTCGAACTCGGGCCCGCCCTGCGCGACCGTCGCGTCGAGGCCGAGGCCGATGTAGTCGGACGCGAAGCCGTGGTTCGTGCGCTGCACGATCTCAAGGTTGGCGTAGAGCGCCGCGGCGTAGAGCGTGGAGCTCGCCTGACACGCGCCGCCGCCGACCATATCGACGGTCTTGCCCTGCAAGTAACCGGGCGCGGTGCTGTAGCCGTTCGCCGCGGTAAAGGGCGTAACGAGCGGGCCGTATTTCATCGTTTCGCCGGAGTTCAATATGTAGCCGGTGATGCGTGAGGCCGTCAGCTTGACGTTCGCGCGGCGGCCGGACGCGCCGCCGACCTTCGTGGTGTAGGTGCTCAGCACATCGCGGAACAGGACCTTTTGGAGCTGCTCTGCCGTGACGTCCGGCGTCTCGACCGTGGCGTTCGGCAGATCGACCGTCTCCCCCGCCGCCGCGGCGTTGTAGGCGGATTCAAGGTCAGAAAGCGTGAATTCCACGCCCGCGTGGCCGGGCGTGACCGCGCCGGTCTCCTTGTCATACGTCGCGTTGACCTTCTGGCCGATGACGGCCTCGCGCTGCGCGCTCAGGTCGACCTCCTGTGCAGGGATGACATCGTAGACGCCGCCCTCGCTCGCAGGCTCAAGCACGATCTCGGACGGGTCGCCGCCGCTCAAATACGCGCCGTTTAAGTATACGCCGATCTGGTCTTTTGCGGTATCAGTCGTCGCGCGGCCGTCCTGCGGCTTCGTCACGCTGACCTTGCCATCCTCTGTCACGTTGATGGCAAACTCCACGGGGTCGCAGTTGATGCTGTCGCACACCGTGTCGACAAGATTCTCCATCAAATCGGGCGAGTAGGCCGCGTCGACCACCTGCGCCGCATCCTGCGGCTTGAAGAGTGCGCGCAGATACTTCGCGCCCGCGGTCAGAAAGCTGTCATTGCAGCCGTAGACGTTGTAGATATGCTTGGCAAGTCCGTCGAAGTCGACATACTCCGGCATCGCGTCGAGCGACACGTGCGCGACCTCCGTGCCGTCGGGCAGGACAAAGTCGACACCCGCGCCCTTCGCCTGCGCCACGCTCGCTTTGAGCTGCTCGGCGACCTGCTGCTCGGTCATCCCGCCGTAGTTGGTATCGCCCATCATCACGTTGGGATAAATTTTATGGCTGGCCGACGCCCACGCGCCAAGGCCCAAGTACGCCACCACGAGCACACCCGCGACGATGCCGACGACCTTGCCGGTCTTTCCCGATGTTTCACGTGGAACGCGCGGCGGTTTTTCCGCGCGGGGCACTTTGGGCACCTTCGCGGCCTTTTCCGGCTGCATCAGGCGCTTGCCGCCCTTTCTTCTCTTCTTTTCCTCAAAGGCGCCGTTCATTTCGTCCATGCTGGCTCCTCCTGTTTCTTCCGATCTTCCGGACAGGGACTTCCCTGCCAGTCGTTTCAGTATACCACAGTTTGTGAGAAAAAGAATCACAATTTGGTGACAATTTTGCAGGATTATCCGGCCTCTTTTGCACGTTTCGGGATGCGGATGGTCAAAAGGATGCCATCGTCCGTGTCCTCGCGCTGCATGTCGGCCTGCACACCCGCGCGCTGCATCAGCCCGAGCGAGTGGCGGATGGTGTTCAAAAAGATGCGCACATCCTTGACGATGTAGGTCGGCAGGCGCGGCGGGGGCGTTTTCTGCTTGAGCTTCAAAAGCTCTTCGATATACGCCTCGCTCTGCGCGACGTTGTAGCCGCGTGCGGCGATAACTTGCAAGGCTTTGAGGCGGTCTTCCTCGTCCGTCAGGCGCAGCAGCGCCCGTGCGTGCCGCTCGGAGAGGTCATGCTCGCGCAGAAGGCGCACACAGTCGGGCGACAGGCGCAGCAGCCGCAGCTTGTTGGCAATAGCGGACTGGGATTTTCCCAGCCTTTCCGCCGCCTGCTCCTGCGAGAGGCCGTAGGTCGCGATCAGCCGCGCGATGGCCGCAGCCTCCTCCAAGTAGTGCAAATCGCGGCGCTGGAGGTTTTCGATCAGCGCGAGCAGCGCGCTCTCCTCCTCGCTCGAGCGCGCGAGCAGGCACGGCACCTCGCGCAGTCCCGCGAGCTTTGCCGCGCGCAGCCGTCTCTCTCCCGCGATGAGCTCGTAACCCTCGTCCGTGCGGCGGACGGTCAGCGGTTGGAGGATGCCATAGCGGCGGATGCTGTCGCTCAGCGAGCGCAGCGAGGCCTCGTCAAACTCGATGCGCGGCTGGTTGGGGTTGGGGCGCAGCGCATCGATGGGCAGGTCGAGCACGCGGCGCGGGAGCAGCGGCTTTCTTGCGGACATTTCCATGGATTTCCCCTCCTTTTTCTCCACTTTTAGCATAAAAAGTGTGCAAAAACGGGCGAAAATCGGCGGAGAGATCAAAAAATTCGCACCTTGCGGTGCGAATTTTCGTTTTCTCATTTATTTCCCGTCGTGCTTGACGTGGATACGGCTGATCGCGCGGGCGATGCGGGCGCGGGCGATGGCCTGCTCCTGCGCGCTGTGGTGCGCGGTGAGCTCGGCGCGCGCCTCGGCGGCCATTTCCTCGGCGCGGTGGAGGTCGATCTCCTCCGGCCGCTCGATCGTGTCCACCAGCACGAGCGCCTCGCCGTGCTCCATCTTGAGCACGCCCTCGGACACGGCGGCGATCTGCTCGACGCCGTCGGCGTCCCGCAGCGTCAGCTTGCCGGGGACGATGGCGAGCACGATATCCTCGTGCTGCGCCATCAGGCCGTATATGCCGTCGATGCTCGGCACGGTGAGCGATGTGCACGCTCCGTCAAAAAACGTGCGCTCGGGCGCGAGGACGCGGAGAGGAAAGGTCTTCATCACGCTTCCCCGCTTTCCATCTTCTTCGCCTTGGCGAGCGCGTCGTCAAGCGTACCGACGTTGTAGAACGCCATCTCGGGATAGCCGTCCATCTCGCCGGAGAGAATGGCTTCAAAGCCGCGGAGTGTCTCCTCAAGCGGCACATAGACGCCCGGAAGGCCCGTGAACTTTTCAGCCACGAACGTCGGCTGGGCCAAAAAGCGCTGGATCTTTCTCGCGCGGTTGACCGTCACCTTGTCCGTGTCGCTCAGCTCCTCCATGCCGAGGATGGCGATGATATCCTGCAATTCGCGGTATTTCTGCAAGGTCGCCTGCACGCTGCGCGCGATGCGGTAGTGCCGCTCGCCCACGATATCCTCTTCCAGAATGCGGGAGGACGATTCGAGCGGGTCGACCGCGGGATATAAGCCCTGTTCGGCGATCTTACGGCTCAAAACCGTCGTCGCGTCGAGGTGGGTGAACGTCGTCGCCGGGGCAGGGTCGGTCAGATCGTCCGCGGGAACGTAGACCGCCTGCACAGACGTGATCGAGCCGCTCTTGGTCGAGGTGATGCACTCCTGCAGCTCGCCCATTTCGTTGGCGAGCGTCGGCTGATAGCCGACGGCGGAGGGCATGCGGCCAAGCAGGGTCGAGACCTCGCTGCCCGCCTGCACAAAGCGGAAAATATTGTCGATGAACAGCAGCACGTCGCGCTGCTCCTCGTCGCGGAAGTATTCGGCCATGGTAAGGCCTGTCAGCGCCACGCGCATACGAACGCCGGGCGCTTCGTTCATCTGGCCGAAGACGAGCGCGGTCTTGTCGATAACGCCGCTCTCGTGCATCTCGTTCCAGAGGTCGTTGCCCTCGCGGCTGCGCTCGCCCACGCCGGTGAAGATCGAATAGCCGCCGTGCTCGACGGCGATGTTGTGGATAAGCTCCTGAATGAGCACCGTTTTACCGACGCCCGCGCCGCCGAACAGGCCGATCTTGCCGCCGCGCGGATAGGGCTCCAAAAGGTCGATGACCTTGATGCCGGTCTCCAAGATCTCAACGCTCGGGCTCTGCTCGTCGAAGGCGGGGGGCTTTCTGTGGATGCTGCGGCGCGGCTCCGCGCCGCCGATCGGCGCGCCGCCGTCGATGGTATCGCCAAAGACGTTGAAAAGCCGTCCGAGCGTCGCCTTGCCGACGGGCACGCGAAGGCCGCTGCCTTCGCCCGTGACGGTCATGCCGCGGCTGAGGCCCTCGCTGCCGGAGAGCATGATGCAGCGCACCGTTTCGGCGCTCAAATGCTGCTCCACCTCCATCACAAGGCGCTTGCCGTTCAGCTCGACGGACAGCGCCTCGCGGATGCGCGGCAGCTCGCCGTGCGGGAAGCGCACGTCCACCACGCTGCCCGATACCTGAATGATCTTACCTGTGCGCATGCTGCGCCTCCTTCTTCATGTGGTTCTTCTTGCTGCGCGCGCCGGCGGAGACCTCCGTGATCTCGCTCGTGATGGCGCCCTGCCGCTCGTGGTTGTACTCGAGCTGCAGCTCGCGCAGCATGTCGTCCTCGTTCTGGTTGGCCGAGTCCATGGCAGAGGCGCGCGCGTTCTGCTCGGCGCAAAAGCTGTCGACCATCGCCGAGTACAAAAAGCCCGTGATGTACGCCGGCACGACCCTGGCGAGCACCTCCTCTGCCGAGGGCTCAAAGCGGATGGGCTTTTCCTCCGTCTCCTCTTTGGCAAAGTGCTCATCCTCCAGCGGCAGCAGACGCACGGTGCGCACGTCCATGTCCACGCCGTTGCCAAGGTCGGTGTAGATGATAAAGAGCTTGGAGATCTCGCCCCGGTCGAAGAGATCCAAAAGCTTCGCCGTGATCTCTCGCGCGCGGCGGAGCGTGGGGCTCTGCGCATCGTAGCGGAAGCTCTTTTCCACCGGCACGCCGTGGCCGGAGAAGAAGTGCCGCCCGTTGCCGCCCACCACAAAAAGGCGGCTGTCGGGGTGCTTTTCAAGGCGCTTCATCGTCTCCTGAATAACATTCTGGTTGTAGGCGCCCGCAAGGCCGCGGTCCGCCGTCACCACAAGATAGGCGTACGTTCCCGGCTGGGCCAGATCGTCCGCGTTGCCCCGGTAGAGGTACGGGCTCTCGATCTCGCCCGCGTGCTGGAAGATCTGCTCGATCTGCGTCGAGACCGCGTCGAAAAACGGGCGCGTCTTGGCAAGGTCTTCTTTCGCCCGCCGCATCTTGGTCGAGGCGATGAGGTACATCGCGTTCGTCACCTTCTGCGTGCTCTGGATGCTCGCGATGTGCTCGCGGATCTCCTTCATGCTCGCCATGTACCTGTCACCTCACTTTTTATTTGGAAAAATAGTTTTGCACAAATTCCTTTGCGATCTCGATGATCTGCGACTGCTGATCGTCGCTGAGCTGGCCGGTCTGCTCGATGGCATTGCACAGCGCGCCCTGCGTCTCGCCAAAGTGCTGCAAGAGCGCGGGGATAAACGCGTCAAGCTGCTCTGGCACGATCTCTTGAAAAACATGGTTCAGCCCCGCGACGAGCAGGATGACCTGCTCATACTGCTTGTAGGGGTGGAACTGCTTCTGCCGCAGCATGCGCATCAAGCCCTGACCGTAGGATAAAAGCTTTGCCGTCGACTCGTCGAGGTCGCTTGCAAACTGCGTGAACGACTCCATCTCGCGGTACTGCGAAAGGTCGAGGCGGATGGTCTTGGCTGCCTTTTTCATCGCCTTGGTCTGCGCGTCGCCGCCCACGCGGGACACGGACAGGCCCACATTCACCGCCGGACGCTGGCCGGAGAAGAACAGGCGCGTTTCCAGAATGAGCTGACCGTCGGTGATGGAAATGACGTTCGTCGGGATATAGGCCGAAACGTCGCCGGACTGCGTCTCGATGATCGGCAGCGCCGTGATGCTGCCGCCGCCCTTCTCCTCGCTCAGATGCGCCGCGCGCTCGAGCAGGCGGGAGTGCAGATAGAACACGTCGCCCGGATACGCCTCGCGGCCTGGAGAGCGCTCCAAAAGAAGGCTCATCGCGCGGTACGCAATGGCGTGCTTGGAAAGATCGTCGTAGACGATCAGCACGTCGCGGCCCTTATTCATAAAGTATTCGCCCATGGCGCAGCCCGCGTAGGGCGCAATGTACTGTAACGGCGCGGGATCGCTCGCCGTGGCGTTGACGATGATCGTATAATCCATCGCGCCGTGCGTTTCCAGCGTCTTTTTGAGCTGGGCGACGGAGCTCGCCTTCTGTCCGATGGCGACATAGATGCAGATGACATCCTTGCCCTTCTGGTTGACGATGGTGTCGAGGGCGATAGCGGTCTTGCCGGTCTGGCGGTCGCCGATGATGAGCTCGCGCTGGCCGCGGCCGATGGGGAACATCGAATCGACGGTCAGAATGCCCGTCTCAAGCGGCGTGTCGACGCTCTGGCGGTCGATGATACCGGGAGCGGGACTCTCCACTGCGCGGTAGCCGTCGGCGCGGATGTCTCCCCCGCCGTCGATGGGCACGCCGAGCGCGTTGACCACGCGGCCGAGGAACCCCTCGCCCACGGGAACGCCCGCCGTGCGTCCGGTGCGGCGGACCGTGCTGCCTGCGCAGACGCTCGCGTCGTCGTCAAAGAGGATGCAGCCGACGCTGTCCTCGGATAAGTCCTGCACCATGCCGCGCACGCCGCCGTCGAAAAGCAGCACCTCGCCATAGGCGGCGCCCTCCAGCCCGTCCACGCGGGCAATGCCGTCGCCGACGGTCAGAACGGTGCCGACCTCCTGTGCCATGGCCTGCGGCGTCCACGAGAGCACCGTCTCCTTCAGCAGCGGGATGACGTCGCCCTGCGTGGCGGCGAGCTTTTCGAGCGCGTCCTTGAACTGGCTCAGGCGTCCGCCCGCGCTCCAGTCGTAGACCTCCGCGCCCACCTCGAGGCGGAAACCGTCGGGGTAGTCATCACTCTTTTGCCAGGTAAGCGTCGTGCCCTCGCCGTACTTTTCGGCGAGGAAGGCCAGAAATCGCTTCTCCTGCTCCTGCGACGGACGCACGGCAGAGAGCAGTACGGCCTCTAAATGCTCCGTGCGCTCAGCCATTGTCCTTGCGCTCCTCCGCCGTGTCCAGGAACTTGTCGTAAGCGTCCGACGTGCTGGAGAGCACCAGCTTTTCCGCCGCGGCGCTCATCAGCTCGGAAATTTCGCCCCTGGCCTGCTCCATCACGCGCTCATGCTCGCGCGCGGCATCTTCCCGCGCCTTGCGCACGATCTCGCCCGCCTGCTGCTCGGCCTGCGCGCGGCGCTCGTCCACCGCGTGCTGCAAGGCTTCGTTCGCCTCGCGCTGGCGGCGTGCGATCTCCTCGTCGGCGCTCTTGAGCTGCGCTTCATAGCCGGCCTTCGTCTTCTCGGCCTCGGCAAGCACGGCCTTGGCGTCCTCGTCCATCTTCTCATAGTGCGCCTTGCGGCTGTCCATAAAGCTCTTCACAGGCTTGTAGAGCAGAAAATACATCGCGCCGAACAGGATAACAAAGTTCAGCGCATGCAGCAGGATCTGCTGCAAATTGATATTAAGCGGCATTCAAAGCCCCTCCTTTTTGGGAGTGTTCTTCATCAAAGGACGAAGATAATGAGGATCGCCACGATCAGGGCGTAAATGATGACCGTCTCGATAAACACAAGGCCCATCATCATCGTGGTTCTGATCTGACTTGTGGCCTCGGGCTGGCGGGCTATGGCCTCGCTCGACTTGCCGACCGCAATGCCCATGGCCAGCGCGCCGCCAAGGCACGCAATGCCGATCATCACGCCCGAGCCCATCGCCTTGGCGGAGGTCACGTCGTTGTCGTTGCTGCCGGCCGTGACGCTCACGGTCTCAGTCACGTTGCTGTCGCTCCCGCTTTCGTTTGCGGCGAGGGCCGGAATGGTGCAGATCATCAGCGCGCACAGCAGCATCATCAGCGCTGCGAATTTCTTCATCGTTTTCATGGCAAATTTACCTCTTTCTTCAGGCAGCCGTTTCGCTGCGGGATTTTTTTACCTTTTTTGCCTTGGGCTTTTTCTCGTGCTTTTCGGTCGATTCGCCGTAGAACGTCGACACCAGCATCGTTAAAACATACGCCTGGATCAGCGCGTGCAGCAGCGTGAACATCACGCCCACGATGACCGGCAGCACATAGGAAAGCGCCGCGTAGTAATACACAAGCTCCGTCACGAGCGCGCCGGAAAGCAGCGCGCCGAAGAGTCGAAAGCTCATCGAGATCGGCAGCGAGAAATCCTTGAGCGCGTGCAGAAATCCGCCCACGCCCGCGGCGATCAGTCCGCCGAAGAGGATCACGCCGTAGCTCATCACGCCCAGCGCGATCGCCCCGTTGATATCGGACAGCGGCGCGGGCAGGCTGACGGCGTGGCCTGATGTGGTCACCACCTGAATGCCGAGCAGCTCAAAGAGCGTGCTGACAAAGATGTAAACACCGGCGGTGAAGATGTACGCCCGCAGGAATTTATTGCGGTGCGGGCTGCTGCCCTCGGCCAGGCCGTCGAACATGCCGACGATCTGCTCTAAAACGAGCTGGAACCTGCCGGGCACATATTTGAATTTTGGGATCACAAAAAGTCGGCACACAAGGGCGAATACTATTAAAATACCCGTCACGATGTAGGCGGAGATGAGCCCCGGGTTCACCTCGATCAGGCCAAACAGGCTCACCTTGTTCTGCTCGTGCAGCACCGCGTCACGCATGACCTCCTGGATCGGTTCGCTCTCGCCGCCTGACGGCGTGAGCAAACATCCGGCCAGCAGCGCCAGCACGATCACGGCGAACACGATCAGCTCGCGCGTTCGCTTTTTCTTATCCACGCGCCCTACCCCCTTTTGTTTCTATCATCCAATTTCTGCTTGGGATGCAGCACTTATTTATACCACCTGCACGCAGGAAATGCAAGTCTTCCTTCATGATTAACCGCCGCCTTACAGCATCTTTTCGTCTTCTTAACAGAGCCCTGACCCCTCCCCTTTTTCTTCAATAAATAGAGCAGCGGAAGGAGACAGTGCTGCCCCCTTCCGCCGCTCTATTCCACTTTTCTCGTTATCGTCACAATACGAAGATAATCAGGATGGCTACACGAATCAGGTGTATGCCCAGCTTTTGGGAAGATGCAGCCCATGTAAGAGTGGCCACAAACAAGGATTTTAATTTTCTCATAGTCTGTAATGTTTAGAATTTGACTTTGCAAAGATGCGGATTTCTTCCGTTTGCCGAAATAGCAATTTAACTGTCTGAGTTGGCTATACTTCCTTTTTCTCTTCTCTTCGGAAGTCGGAGATGCTTTTTTGATTCATTTTCTTGAAAAAACGGCTGAACGTAGCCAAATCTTCAAATCCCAGTATTTCGCTGATTTCCTTGGCGCTCTTCGAGGTATAGAGCAACAGGCGGCGGGCTTCGGCATCCACCCGTTCGTGTATGATGCGCAGCGGTGAGTTCAGTCCATAGAGCGAGAAGAGGTTGGAAAGGGTTTTAGGAGAACGGTAGAGCATTTCCGCATAGTCCTGCACCTGCTTCTTTTCTTTGAAATGGTTGTCCACCAGCACGTAAAACTGACGGATGATGTCGAAGCCGTTTTCCCGCTCTTGGTCGACTTCCAATCTCAGGCGCGCCATGCGGGTGCATACGATAATGAACCGTTTCAACAGT
>ERZ773107.3260-NODE-3260-length-10723-cov-11.739595_pt1 | contig 10723 bp, 9 predicted proteins | sample MGYA00580571_ERZ773107 | MGnify/ENA primary metagenome ERZ773107 (study PRJEB29015, sample SAMEA2737843) | human gut metagenome | biome: human gut; feature: human-associated habitat; material: faeces | place: China | collected 2012 ... | reverse complement strand
TTACAATGTCCGGATACTCCGCAAACATGAGCTTGTACATTTCTCTGATTTCTTTGCAATCCATTCGATCACCATCCTTATATCAGTATTTCTCATTCGCCTGCAAGCGAAGTATACATATAAGATACTTCGCCCACGAGCGAATGTCAATAGAAGTCACAAAAAATTCATTTTTCGATTTTTTACTTGCGCTTTCATGTTATAGTGTGTTACAATAGAGAAAATTTATGGGAGGACTTTTTTATGGAAGTAGGTCAAAAAATCAAACTAGTACGACTTCATAGAGGTCTGACGCAAAAACAACTGGGTGACCTTCTCAATCTTGGGGACGGCGGCGCAAATCGAATCGCACAATATGAAATAGGATACCGTGTTCCCAAGCCATCTCTACTAAAAGAAATCGCAAAAGTTTTGGATGTCAAAGAAGAAACATTTTTCGTGAGCGACAAGTTTCTTCCGGATATTCTGCGGACAATTATGTGGTATGATTTTGAACATAGAAGATCTTTCAAACTGGCTGAAACCACGCTTGATGCTTCGATTGCGCCGATAGAAAGTAAAACAATCGAACTGCGCGGCAACGCCTGCACCACATGGGGCGACTCAATCGCACCCGCAACCGTACTGTGGGTGAATGTACCACTCTTTAATGACCTCATGAAGGAGTGGCTTACCCGAAAGCAGGAACTTGCCTCCGGCACTATCACAAAATCCGAGTATCTCGAATGGTTGCTCCAATGGCCCGCTTCCTCCGATATGGCCGGGAAGCGCGAACCGAAAAGAAAATGGAGAAAAGCCAAATAAAAGGTATCACCGCGTTCCATAACCATCCATAAAATCATATACCAAGAAAAGCACACACGACCAAATCCGCTGAAAAAATCAGATGGATTAGTATCGCGTGTGCTTTCCTTAGTTTTAGATGATTTTGTGTGAGGATCCTATTTGCGGCTGTTATTCATTTTCCGTTTTATAATATGTCTGCTGTTCCAACAGAACATCCAACATTTTATTTACGCTTACCAGAGGATATTCTTAAGTGAAATCCTCAAATTGCCAGACGGTGTCTGGCAATTTGAGATGTCGCACCACGGTGGAATGCTGTTAACTTTTGATAAGAATTATGGAATTGAATTATCTTATTAGAAAAGCGGTATAATTATTGCAGAACGATAGCGTTCGGATTACACGCCGTGAAAAGACTTTGTCGCAATCATATCTTAACTATTAGATTTTCCAGTCAGTGTCTGGAAAATTGAGTTTGATGCCACATTCTATTTTGTGAGGGCATGCATTCAACATTACCGATTGTGGAAATTCTACATTGCTGATACAGTGACCTGTAAATTCTAGGCGGCGCTAATTATCAATTAAGTCTTAATCTTGTCGTTTCTTGCCTAATGGCTCGCTCTGCCCCGCAATCAATCCATCTAACAAGATATCCGTAATGCAGCATCTGGCGGCGTATAAGAGCTTCGCAGCGGTCACATATCTCTTGGCTGTATGCGATTCGATAGCTGTCGATGAGCACCTTTACATCGTTTGTGTTAAAGTTGAAGTGAAGCTGTATACCGTATAATTCCTCTGCCGCATCAAGCTGATCATCAAAATATCTCGATAAAGACTTGACTTCAACGGCCTTTAGACAATCCTCTAAGCTGCGTTCAAGGGGAAAATCCATATTGGTATTCAACGGTACGATCACCGGCACCCCCGCGCCTGCCACCGGCAGCGGCACGGAGAACGACCCCTATCAGATTTCCACCGCCGAGGGGCTGAAATGGTTCCGGGATAAGGTGAATAATGCCAAAACCCCAGATGAAACCAAAATCTGCGCTGTGCTGACTGCGGACATTGATTTGAATAATGAGGAATGGACGCCCATCGGCCCGAGTGAATCCAGTGCCTATACCGGTACCTTTGACGGGCAGGGACACACCGTCAGGAATCTGAGCATAACCGGCGATGTCAAGCGCGCCGGTCTGTTCGGCTGCGTAATAGGCGGTGCCATCCGGAAACTGACGGTGGCAGGCTCGGTGTCATGTACTGTTGACCAGGGGTGGTGCGGCGGCATTGCGGGCTACGCTGAGAGAGAAACCATTGAAAACTGCGCCAGCCTCTGCACGGTCTCCTACACAGGCAAAGATGCCAGAGTCGGCGGAATTGTCGGATATGTCCCCAGTTCAAGTTCTATGACAATAATCTGCGATTGCTATAACATCGGCAACATCACCGGCAGTAGCGACACCGGCGGTATCTGCGGTTATAATCTTTCCGGACGAATTTTCAACTGCTATAATGTCGGCGAAATCACTGGTGGCAATTATGTTAGTAAAATCGTAGGCTACGGCCAAGCTAATAACAACCCCACCAACTGCTACTATCTGAGCGACACAGATACAGATCCCGCAGCCAAAACCGCCGCGGAATTTGCTGACAGGACAGTAGTGCTGAAGCTGCTCAAGGCTGGCCGCAACGATTCTCCATGGGACAGCTGCCAGTATGTGGCTACGGCAGGAATAACCCTGCCCGTGTTCAATGGACAGGGCGATGCCCATAATGCCAATGGGGGTCGGCAAGAACAGCTCCGGGTCACGAAACAGCTTTTCGTAGTGTCGGAGCTGCTTGTCGGTCAGGCTGCAAAATTTCTCCCCGGAAAAACCGCAAATAAAGAAATTGCCCGCGATAATATCATAATCCTCAAGGGAACGGTTCAGCGGCAGACCATCCACTTTGCCCGAATCGTTGCAGATAAGCGCCACATCGTCCTTTGACCATGGGTATACGGCTTGCATATCCCCACCGACAAGCTGCTGAAGAGTGCGCAGCTTATTCATAGCGAACCGTTTTTCCGGATGCTTGCCCGGCTGAACATACAGAATACGGATTTTGTTCTCGTTTATCAGGTAGAAAACTCCTTTTTGATAAAAAAATACCGCTGTATCGGGTGATACAGCGGGGGTGACAAAGAATTTGGGGAATTGTACCGTAATCTCCTATGATATATATCAAAATGCTCATTTTTGAATAGTTGTATTCACTGATAATGCGCTGACAATTGATATAGTCCCCTTAGAGTAGACATCTAAAAAAGCAAAAATTTTCAAGTCTACACTAAGGGGGCTTTATTATGTCAAGAAGAAGGAACAAGTACTACGACAGGAAACTAAAGCTGCAAGCAGTGCAAGATTATCTTGGAGGCGGTGGCAGTTTACGGACTATTTGCAAAAAACACGGGATTAAAGACAAAAAGCAGCTGCGAAACTGGATAAAGTGGTATAATGGTCATAAAGAAATCAAGGAGAGGCGAGCAGCCGGAACGGAGATTTATATGACCAAGGGCAGAAAGACAACAGAAAAGGTCCGCGCGAACTCCCGTTTTTCCTCTGCGCTGGCATTTTTGAGCAGCATTATGCTTCATTGCTCTGTGGTTGCTGCGTTGCTTCCGTAATAAATCCCGGCATTCCGATGCCGATTGGATTTTCTGGTGGATGGCGTGTAAGAAAAAGTGTTTGGGGGTGTCATTTTGTGGAGACACCCTGTTCAATCGCCAGAGTTATTTCATCGACTTCTTTTTTTCCAAGAGGGTACAAGGTCCCAAAAACCAGCCCGGCAGCAGCGCACAGAATCAGCGGAAGCATGATGGAACAGAAGATGATGCCGCCTTCGACGCTCTGCGGTTGTTGCGCTGCTCCTCCAATAAATCCTGTTGCCGCCAACATATATCCAGGGATTGCCCCCGCAACGCCTTGGGCGGCTTTGGAGACAAAAGAGGACAGGGATGCGACGGCGGCTTCGGCTCGTTTGCCGGTTTTATATTGCACATACATCGTGTTGTCGGCCTGAATGCCGTAGGCAAGGGGTCCGATAAAACCCCCACCGATCCCGGCGAAAACAGCGCCCAAATAGATCAGCAGCAGAGACCGGACATCTATAAACCGGATCAGTGACCCACCTACGGCAACGATGATCCCCGCGAGAAAAACGTTTTTCTTTCCGACTTTGTTTGCCAAAACAGGTGCCACAGCCATGCCGAGCAGAGTAATCACAAGGGAAACAACCGAAACACCTGACATCAGTTTGAGATCCTTCATAATATAAGTGTAGAAAAAGGTGCCGGTGCCACTGCTAAGGGAGGTGCCGACCGTGGATAGCAGAATCGTGAGGAAGTGCGTCCAGACTGGCTTGAAGCGAAGGAACTGAAACAATTCCCGCAGGCTATACCGTTCGTCGTCGGTGCCTTTGGGCGTTATCCATTCATGTGTTGCAGCTTGCCTCCAAAGTTTAGCAAAACAAATGATTTTATGCTGTTCTCCCGTACAAACGAGAAACAGCCGATCAGATCGTCCAACGGGATCATGCGGCAAAATCCCCCCCCAAAAAATCCGGGATTCTGATACCGATTGGATTTTTGGGAGGGATGCAGGAAAAAGTGCTTCTCAGCCGCAAGTGATTGACGTAGAGATGACTTAGTACCGATTGATCATCTGTGCTTCCGCTTCCTCGCGGGTGATCTCACCATTGTTGCACTTGGACATGAGCTGAACATCATGGTCGTTGAGTTTGTACAGGTGCAGGATGAGCAGCGTGCAGATTCCCCCAATGATGCTGCCAAGGCAGCTGAAGGTCCACAATTTATCGGCAAATCCTGCCGCCTGAATGACGCCCTCACCTTCTTTGAAACCGATCAGAGTCAGGGCAAAAACGCTGGCGGCGGTTGCGATCGCACCGTTCAGTTTGGTAAAGAACGTCTGCGCCGCAAAAGTAACGCCACGCATTTTCAGTCCGGTTTTGTACTGCCCGTACTCATAACAATCGGGGGTGAATTGGTATTGCAGGATCGCGGCGATGCCCAGCGGAAATCCACCCAGTGCGTTTAGGATCACATAGACCATCATGTTCTCATATCCGGCTATGTAGCGAACGATGCCCAAAATCAAAGCAAACATATAGGAGAAATAGAAAATTTTGAATTTGTCATATTTCTTGCATAGTTGTACAGCAATCGCCGCACCGATCAGTGTCGGAACGATCACCGCCATCGAGACAAAGGAAGCAATTTCTTCGCCGCCGAGGCAATACCGGGCAATGTATAACCCCCAGGTGGCACCAACATTGAGCAGACTGCTGATAAGAGGAGCAGCAAAGAAAATCAACAGGTATTTATTGGAACGCAGGCATTCGACCATATCGCGCAGCGTATAGTTTTCCTCGGCTCCTCCATCCCGTGCTTTTTCTCTTTCGATCACGCGCTCTTTTGCAAACAGACACATCGGGATCATCATGGCAGCGGACAAAATGGACAACACGATCACAGTCGTAGCCCAGCCGCCCAAACTCTGCCGGACCAGTGGCAAAAGGATGCCGGTCACAATGCCGGCAAAAATTGCAAAAATTCTTCCGATGCTGTTCAGGGACACGCGCTCTTTCTGGTCAAGCGTCATTGTAGTGACAATGCCAAAAATCGGCACATCGCAAAGCGTATAGGCCGTATCCCACAGCATATAGGCAAGGGTCGCCCAGATGAGCTTGGCCACCAACGGGATGCCCGTAGGGATCACGAAAAGAAGAATGGTAGAGACCGGGATCGCGATGACAGAAATTCGGAGCCAGGGGAGAAATTTTCCTTTCTTAAAATGCACCTTATCCATGATCATGCCGAAGATGGGATCGTTGATGGCATCCCATACTTTTGTGATCAGTGCCACAACCGCAACCAAAGCCGCCGTGATGCCGACATCCGTGAAATAAGTGGTCATGTATCCAATCAGGCCGTAGAATACGTTCTGGCCCATAAAATACATACCGTAGCTGAATTTTTCCTTTTTGGTAACAGCGTTTTCCATTATGTTATCCTTCCTTTCCGTGTGTTGGAAAATGGGGCGTTCCATCGCGGTGCCGCCCGCTGATCTGACGTTTTTGCCCGGAATTACTGCTTTACATCGCAATCAAACGTATAGGGACCACTTCCGATCTTGTACGAACTTCCGTCTGGCAGGTTTACCACTGCCGTAGTGTTGCAGGGGATATCCACTTCTATATCTTCATGGTCTGTATTGACTGTTTGCTTTAAGTCTTGTAAGCTCCATAATGGTCTCCTGCGCTTGTAGAAATTAGCGTTCCTTCGTCGGGAACGTGTTCCTGAAACGTTCAAAATTCTTCCAGCAATACGTTGAGACGTTGTGCTTGCTCCGCGCTCACCCCGCCCGCGAAAGCTTCTGCGGCCTGCCGCAGCGTAAGCCCATACGCAAGATCCGGGATCATATCCACCTCCATCATATTGGAAAGGAACGCCCTGATCGCCGGCTCACCCAACAAGTCTTCCAGCGTGGAGTCTACGCTGTAGCTTTTTTTCAAGGGGCTTGCGGCCTTGTAGGTGACCGTATATTGCCCGGCCTTTACGCAGCAGATTCCGTTTTCCACCGTTTCAAACAAAGGGTTATCCGTATCGTGGTATACGGAGTCTGGCGCATACGGAAGGATTACCTGCGCCTTTGCACCGAACGGAACGGTGACGGTGACTGTGATTTGGTCGCCGTTTTCGATCTGCCACCCACAGCGATAGCACCCGCTGGCCGAATCGTAAACCGCGCTTGCCGAGCCCAACTTGTGATCCACCTTGGGGCTGATGCGCATCATCTTGCCGCCCGGGCCTTGCTCCGTCACATCGATCCCGGCTACATGGCGGAAGATCCACTCCAATACAGCGCCATAGGAATAATGATTCAGGCTGTTCATCCCGGTGCTGGAAATGTGACCGTTTTCATCCAGCGAGTTCCAGCGCTCCCACACCGTTGTGGCCCCCAACTTTACTTCGTGGAGCCAGCCCGGGTACTCCTCGTTCAGGAGCAGCCGATAAGCCAAATCCGTCATGCCATGCTCGGTCAGGACGTTACACAGCAGCGGGGTCCCCACAAAGCCGGTGTTCAGCTTATTTTTGTTGTCCCGAAGGAGTTTTCGGAGCATCTGCTCCGTCAGACGTTCATTGTCCGACAAATGGTATTTCAGTGCAAGGACGAGCCCTGTCTGCGTTTTCACGGCACATCTGCCGGTAGCGGTAAAATATTCTTCCTTCACCACCTGCCACTGGCGGTCGGCGATGGCCTGGTAGTTCTGTCTTGTTTCTTCCAGACCGAGAACTGCGGCCGCTTTGGCAACGATCTGGGCACTTGCCGCATAGTAGATGTCAGCGATGTAGGCTTCGTCCGTCGCCCCGTAAACGCTGTTTGCAACGGCCCCGGCACGGTCAAGCGCCAGCCAGTCTCCGTAATGAAAAACCTGTCTCCATCCATGGTGATCGCCGTCAATCTTGCGGATATAATCGACCCATGCTTTCATGCTCTCGATCTGGTTTTCAAGGATCGTTTTGTCACCGCTGAACAAATATACATTCCACGGAATGATACACGCAGCATCGCCCCATGCGCAGGAACACTTGCTCGGCCCGAATGTGGGGACGACCTCGGGGACCATACCGCCAGCCAAGAGCTGTTCCTGATACAGATCGTATAAATATTTCCGATAGAAGGCAAACGAATCGGCCAGATAGCTTGCCGTTGCGGAAAAGACCTGCGTATCGCCGGTCCAGCCCATTCGCTCATCGCGTTGCGGGCAATCGGTTGGCACATCGAGAAAGTTTCCCCTCATGCCCCATTCTACATTAGAGATCAGTTGATTTACCAGCGCATTGCCCGTTTTCACGTTGCCGATGCTCTCGTAATCGCTGTGCAGCACGATGGCTGTAAAATCCTCGCATGACAGGTTGGAAACACCGCTGACCTTTACATAACGGTAGCCATAGTATGTAAAATGGGGAACAATGGTTTTTTCTTTTCCATCTGAGACATAGATATATTCCGAAAGTGCCGTTCTCAGGTTTTCGTTATAGAAACACCCATCTTGAAGCACCTCGCCGGTTTGAATGCGAATCGTTGTCCCCGCCGGTTCCCGCACACGCAGTTGGAAAATTCCTGTGATTTCCTGCCCCAAATCGAATACTTCTTCACCGCGCGGCGTATGGATCAACGCCACCGGCTTCCGCAGCATTTGTGCCTTGACCGGGATAGACAGCCGTTCCATAAGCCGCCCCTTCGGTGCCTGTGCGATCCGAGCGCAGCATTCCGGGGTAGGCGGCAAGGTATCATCCCGCCGTTCGCCGTCATAAATGTTGGAGAACCACAGGTTGCTTCGTTTTACCGACCAAGTCTCATCGGTGCCGACCACCTCGTTTGTGCCATCTTGGTACGCAATGTGAATCTCCGCGATCAGCTTCCATTCACTTCCATAGTATTCTTTCCGCTCAGGATCGCTGAATCCGAACCGCCCTTTGTACCAGCCGTTTCCCAGCAGGATCGACAGCATACCACCTTCTGATACCTGCTCCGTAACATCATAAGTCTGGTACTGAATCCACTGTGCATAATTGTTACAGTACGGCGTTAAATACTCGTCGCCGATTTTGCTCGATACTTTGCTGGTTTCCCCCAGAAAATATGCTTCGTACAATCCCAGACCGCAAATATACAGCCTTGCGCGTGCAACTGCCCGGGTCGGGCTGATCCGCTTGGAAAAAATCGGATGACGTTGCTGGCTGCTGTCACAGGTGATCCACTGGGCTGTCCATGGCTCCTCCATTTTGGCGGTCTCAAAAAACTGCACGTCGGACTCGATCGTTTCTGCGGCATCCGTTGCCACAAGGACTTTCCAGTAATATCTTGTGCAGGGTTGTGGATCAAATTCTACCCTTGCGGCGCGGCTGTCAAGTGCGGCCTCTCCCGTATCGAAGCAAAGCGTGGTAAAGGTCGGCTCTTTGCTGATCATGATCCTTGCGTGGCGCTGTTCCTGCCCTTTGCACCCTTTTACCTTCCACGAAAACACCAGCGGCTTCAGAGCATAGCCTACAGGGTTTGTGATGTGATTGGTTTTTGCAGCATAAATCTCGCCCATACGGTTTTCCTCGCCTCTCTGTTATCTGTGCGCTTCCCAAAAGACAACTGCTTCCTGAAGCCAGTTTTTCACTTTGGTTTCTGACCCAATGCCAAAGCCATGCCCCAGACCGTCAATGATTTTGACGCTCACATTTTCTCTGCCCAGTGTTTTTTCCAACGCCGGAAGCTGTGCTTCTACGTTGGCAAAGCCGAACTCATCCTGACGCCCTGCGATGGAAAACACGGCCAAACCTTGATCCTCCGGGAGTGCTTTGATATTCCAATCCAGTCCGTACATAGGAAAAATCGCCTTCGGCCTTGGCAGGTGATGATTGTGGCAGCAATCGGCATAGCTTGCAAAAGAATAGGCTGTCGTCATAAGTCCCCCGGCCGAGAACCCGAAGATGGCATAATCATCCATACAGATCGCAAGTTCCTTTTGATGGTTCGTCAGATAACGGATCGCCTGTGTCAGTTCCTTAGCAGCTGCCTGCCCCTGCTTCAACGGCTCTGTTTCGCCCAGTTGCTTGCCGATCGGATAGCTGAGGACAAAGACGGAATATCCCATTTTATGCAGTTCCATCGCGATGGGGTATCCCTCGCAATCCGTCACATTAGAAATGAAACCGCCCCCAGGAACCACAATGGCAAGTGGCTTGCCCGGCTGCCCGTAGTAAAACATTCCCGTCAGATGGCTTCGATAGGGATGGTCCTTCATGGCTTCCTGCGGGTACAGGCCGGACACCAATTTGGCTTGTCCCTTCTCCACAAGGCCCGTCAGATAATTGAACGCATCCAGCGAGGTGTCGGTCTGTTCCGCACGGCCCTGTGCCTGCATGAAATCCTTGTACTTTGCAGGGGCAATGGCTTTTAGCGCGTTATCCTCCAGATTGAAGAACATATGATAAAAGCCGCCAAAGATTGGATGCTGCATAAAAAAACCGACCTTGTCCTCCTTGGTTGCCGGTCGGAAGTGTCCGCTTCCATCATAATAACAGCTTTCCTTTATCTTGGGGAAGCCGCATAAGCCGAAAAGTGCTGGCAGAAACACCGCCTTTTTTTGATACACATACCAAATCGCGCCTGCCACACAGAACAAAAGAGCGGCCAATGCCCCACAAACGATTTTCATACCCGTTTCGTCCTCCCTTTTACGAATATCTTACGGGAAATCTGCTTTACCCCAACGGAAACCAAAGAGCGTGCCGTCCATGGTCAGTCATCGGTTTTGATGCCGACTTTTTTACGCTGTTGGGTTGGTTCTCGCCATTATTATAGCACGCTCCACGTGCTGCCACCACACGGAAACAACTAATCCTGTATGATTTCAACGGCTTTCTCCGCAGTTCCGGGAAAGCGGAGTACATCCCGCAAGGGAATGCTCAGGTTTGATAAAGAAGTGAAAATATTGTTTACATGGATTGCCATTCCTACTATTTCGTAAATATAAAGATACTCTACGATGCGTAGGTTGTCTAACGCTAAAAAAAATGTTATCGTAAAATACAGAAAGGAGAGATTTAAGAAATGAATAATTATATTACTGGTGCTGCAATCAGGGCACTGCGCGAGAAGAAGCGACTGACACAACATCAGCTGGCAGAGAAACTTTGTGTCAGCGACAAGGCTATCTCAAAATGGGAAACAGGAGTTTCCCATAGTTAAAGATACCACACCAAATATGATGAACCCACGCTTATACACTACCAGCTATAATAAACCGCAAGGACAGCAATTTGATACTGCTGTCCTTTCTTTTATAAAATTGCAGTACACAGAAAAAAGCTGTAAAATGA
>ERZ773107.3251-NODE-3251-length-10745-cov-2.611506_pt1 | contig 10745 bp, 9 predicted proteins | sample MGYA00580571_ERZ773107 | MGnify/ENA primary metagenome ERZ773107 (study PRJEB29015, sample SAMEA2737843) | human gut metagenome | biome: human gut; feature: human-associated habitat; material: faeces | place: China | collected 2012 ... | reverse complement strand
CCTTGGCGTGAAGGCTGAAATTAACGTATAGAATCCTTGGAGTCTATCAGGACAAAGCGGAAAAATCAAAGGGATGTTGCATTTGGTTGCAGCATCCTTTTTCCTTTGATAAACTAAAATTATTTCGTGTATTAAAATGTGGGGGAAAGAGAAAGGAATAAGAGAACATGGATATAGCATTGAATTGGAATGAATGGCATCAGGAAACGGTGAGAAAACCATATGTCAGAGTGGGAGTGACTTTATTAAGTGGTGCGCTGATTCTGATGTCTGCACAGGAAATTGTTTCATTATACTTGGAAAAGAATCTGATTTCTGACATAGCGGTCTGTGCGACAACAGAGGATATAAATGTGTCAGGAAATGATCTGCCGGAAAAAGTAACAATAGAAGCTATCCAGACAGATGTTAACCAGGCAGATGTTAACCAGGCAGCGGCTGTTCCGGCGGAAATTTTAGTGGAAGAACCTATAGTAGAAGAAATTGCGGTGGAAGAACCCGTGGTAGAAGAGATTGTGGCAGAAAAACCAGGTGTAAAAAGAGATACAACTATAAATGGTGCAAGTGAATCGATAATTACAAATCCTGATTCATTGGAAAATGTAAAAAATGAAACTGAGGAGGAAGAAGAGCCAATAGAGGTGGGGAATATAAATACAGGATATCTTATTAATGCGGAAGGTGTGATCTATGGACTTTCAGGAAGCAAAGAAGTGATACAGGATGGAGTACTGCTCTTTCCTGAAGAAGGATGTTCCCAAATTGCGGGAGGAGCACTGTCGGATCTTGGTTCTGCTGTAGAAGAGATTGAAATTCCTGTTAATATAACAAATATTCAGTCAGGAGCATTTGCGGGGCTGAGTAACCTGGGATGGATAGAAGCAGATGCAGCAAATCCAGCCTATGTTACGGTAGATGGTGTACTCTACACGGCAGATGGCACGGTCCTTCTTGCATTTCCGGCAGCGTGGACAGGAACCTTTCAGGTGCCGGAAGGTGTGAAAAGTTTTGCAGAAAGTGCATTTGATGGAACAAATCTGGAATGTATTGATGCAAGATCCTGCACACTTGAACAGACGGGAAGTATTCCTGAAACGGTGAAACTTTTGCAGTAAAAGAAAAACATTGATTTTGTTTGTTGAAGAATCTGGGGACTTGCGCTATAATATGACGAGATATGAACAATAACAAACAGGAATTGGAGAAGATAGAATGAGTAAGAAAGTAAGAACAAGATTTGCACCAAGCCCGACAGGAAGAATGCATGTGGGTAACTTAAGAACAGCACTTTACGCGTATCTGATCGCAAAGCATGAAGGGGGAGATTTCCTTCTTCGTGTAGAGGATACAGACCAGGAACGTTTTGTGGAAGGTGCACTTGATATTATTTACAGAACAATGGAGAAAACAGGTCTCATCCATGATGAAGGACCGGATAAAGATGCCGGATATGGACCGTATGTACAGAGTGAGCGTAATGCATCAGGACTTTATCTTAAATATGCAAAGCAGCTTGTAGAGCAGGGAGATGCATATTATTGCTTTTGTGATAAGGAACGTCTGGAATCGCTGAAGACGACCGTTTCAGAATCAGGAACAGAGATTTCTGTTTATGATAAGCATTGCCTGAGCCTGAGCAAGGAGGAAGTAGAGGCAAATCTTGCAGCCGGTAAGCCATGGGTCATCCGTCTGAATGTGCCGAATGAAGGTACGACAACCTTCCATGATGAGATCTATGGAGATATCACTGTACCGAATGCAGAACTGGATGATATGATCCTGATCAAGTCAGATGGGTATCCGACGTACAATTTTGCAAATGTAATTGACGATCATCTGATGGAGATCACGCATGTTGTCAGAGGGAATGAGTACCTTTCTTCAGCACCGAAATATAACCGTCTGTATGATGCATTTGGATGGGAAGTTCCGGTTTATGTTCATTGCCCGCTGATCACAGATGAGAACCATAAGAAGTTAAGTAAACGCTGTGGACATTCCTCTTATGAAGATCTGATCGAACAGGGATTTGTGTCAGAGGCTGTTGTCAACTACGTGGCACTGCTTGGATGGTGTCCTTCTGACAACCGGGAGATCTTCTCTCTGGAAGAGCTGGTAGAGGCATTTGATTATCATCATATGAATAAATCACCTGCAGTGTTCGATGTAGTGAAGCTGAAATGGATGAATGGTGAGTATCTGAAAGCAATGGATTTCGACAAATTCTTCGAGCTTGCAAAGCCGTATATCAGTGAAACTGTGACAAAGGATTATGATCTGAAAAAGATTGCAGCCCTGGTTAAGACGAGAATCGAGATCCTTCCGGATATTAAGGAGCAGATTGATTTCTTTGAAGAACTTCCGGATTATGATATTGCACTTTATACGCACAAAAAGATGAAAACGGATGCAGAGAAGTCACTTGCACTTCTGCAGGAGGTACTCCCGGTTCTTGAAGCACAGGAAGATTTCAGCAATGATGCACTTTTCGAGACATTAAAAGGTTTTGCAGCGGAAAAAGGATATAAGGTCGGTTATGTTATGTGGCCGCTGAGAACAGCCGTATCAGGAAAGCAGAGTACCCCGGGTGGTGCTACAGAGCTGATGGAAGTTTTCGGCAAAGAGGAGTCTCTGAGAAGAATCCGCCTTGGAATTGAGAAGCTTCAGTAGCAGGAAGGAAAGAATGGGGTTAAACGAAGCACAGAAAGATGCAGTTCTTCATAAAGACGGTCCCTGCCTGGTATTGGCAGGACCGGGATCAGGGAAGACGCTTACGATCGTGAACAGAGTAAAATATTTGATTGAAGGATATAAAGTAAGACCAGAAGAAATTCTGGTCGTTACTTTTACCCGTTTTGCAGCGGCGGAGATGAGATCCCGCCTCTGTTCACTTATGGGAAAAGAGAGACTTCCGGTGACGATCGGGACATTTCATGGGATTTATTATGGAATCCTTCGATGGACTTACCGGATCGGACAGAAGAATCTGCTCTCGGATAATGAAAAATATCAGATCCTCAGGCAGGTGATCAGGCATCAGAAACTGGAGATTTTTGATGAGGGGGATTTCCTGAAAGATATCGCTTTTGAGATCGGAAAGATTAAAAATCAGAGGATCAGACCGGAAGAGTTCATTTCAGAAAAATGCGAGGCTGCTGTGTTCCGGCAGATTTACAGAGAGTATGAAGAGCAGAGAAAAAGACGGAGAAAGATCGATTTTGATGATATGCTGGTACTTTGCTTTCAGCTTTTCCTTTCCAGACCGGATGTATTGAGAGGATGGCAGAAAAAGTTCCGTTATATTCTGATTGATGAGTTCCAGGATATCAATCAGATCCAGTATGACGTGATCCGTATGCTGGCATTGCCTGAAAGAAATCTTTTTGCAGTAGGGGACGATGATCAGGCAATTTATGGGTTTCGTGGTGCGGATTCAGAATTGATGCTCCGGTTTAAAAAAGATTTCCCGGACGCCAGTCAGATCCTGTTGGGGGTAAACTATCGTTCTACTTCCAATATTGTGACCAATTCCCTGAAAGTGATCATGCATAATACCAGACGGTATGAGAAGGAATTAAAGGCGGAACGTAAAGGTGGCCCGTGTCTGCATATCCAGGAAGTAAAGGATGTAAATGAAGAGGCAGAATATATTGCAGGAGAAATTGAAAAAAGCATCAGAAGCGGAACAAAGGCAGAGGACATTGCGGTGCTTTTCCGGACGCATACAGATGCAAGACCGGTTGTAGAAGCTCTGCTTGCCAGGAAACTCCCATTTGAGATGAAAGAGCATCTGCCTAATCTTTACGAACATTTTATAGCAAAAGATATTCAGGCGTATTTCCGGCTTGCAATGAAATGTGCAGGACGGCAGGATCTGCTACAGGTAATGAACCGCCCGAAACGTTATCTTTCCAGAGACAGTCTGCAGGGAAAGAGGGCATCTTTCGAGATACTGCGGGACTATTATCGGGATAAAGACTGGATGACAGACCGGATTGATCAGTTTGAATGGGACGTAAAAATGATGGAGAAAATGACTCCTTATGCTGCAATTACTTATCTGCGGAAAAGGGTTGGATATGATGAATATCTGAAAGAGTATTGTATTTCCCGTCATTTGAAAATTACGGACCTGAGCGAGATCCTTTCGGAGCTGGAAGAGGCAGCAAAACCATATGAGACAATGGAAGAGTGGTTTTCACATATTGAAGAATATACAGAAGCATTAAAGAAACGGGAAACGGGAAGGAATACGCCGGAGAAAGGCATCCGTCTGATGACGATCCATGCAGCCAAAGGACTGGAATTTGATACTGTGTTTGTGATACAGGCAAATGAAGGGCGGATTCCATACAAAAAGGCAGAGAAAGCCGAAGAGATAGAGGAAGAACGACGGCTTTTTTATGTGGCAATGACGAGGGCAAAGAACCGGCTGGTGTTCAGTTACGTGAAAATAAAAGGCGGGAAAGAAATCCTTCCTTCCCGCTTTGTGGACGAATTGTTGGAAAAATAAGCTTAATCCATGTCGTCCAGGTCGATATCACCGAAGTCCTGAGCGTCTGCCCATGCATTAAATGCATCAGAAACTGCTTCAAATTCCACATCAGCTTCGATATTTTCAAGACCAGGTTCTTCATCACCGTGATCGATGAAACGGTATAAATATACCGATCCATCTTCATCAGAGGCCTCATCAAAAAGAGGGTACAGGGCAATATACTGCTGTCCCTGAACTTCAAAAATGGTGATGACTTCACATTCAAGTTCTTCGTTATTCTCAAGGGTGAGTGTAACGGTGAGTACTTCGTTCTCGTTCATGGTTCCTCTCCTTTATATAATGAAATATTCTTTATGTGACCTGTTGGAGGATCACTGTTAAATAAAATGGTAGCAAAAAGCAGGGAAAATTGCAAGGAAAAGAAGCAGAAATCCGAAAAGAGTAACGGTTGACATTCGGAAGAAACCGGGTAGAATGGAAGAAGAGATAGCAAAAGAAATAGGGAAGGAACTGTAATATGAGAAAAAAAATTATGATATACATACTGATGGCAGTCGGTACACTTTTTCTGCTGACAGGATGTAAAAAAAATGTAGGGACACCGGAAGATAATGCAGTGACAGATGAGAGCGATGATAAGAAAGAAGATACGGATCAGGAGAAAAAAGTCTTCGGTTTCTGCGGGATCGATATGTCGAATCCGTTTTATGCAACACTGAAAGATTCAGTTCAGTCGGCATTGGAAGAACAGGGAGATAAGCTGCTCATAAAGGATCCGGCAGGAGATGCAGAGCGGCAGAATACTCAGATACAGGAACTGATCGAAGAAGATGTGGATGCTGTTTTTCTCTGCCCGGTGGACTGGAAGAAGATCGAACCGGCACTGGATGCTCTGGAGGAGGCTGATATTCCGGTGATCAACCTGGATACGAAAGTTTATGAGAGCGGAAAAGTGGCTGCGTTTGTTGGTTCTGATAACCGGAATGCGGGGTATGTATGCGGAGAGGATCTGGTAGAAAGAAAGCCGGACGGCGGACAGGTTGTGATTGTGGAAAATCTGAATGTCAATTCTGTATGTGAAAGGATCACGGGTTTTGAAGAGGCTGTGTCAAAAGGAGCATTTGAGGTTGTTAAGCGGATTCAGACAGGAAATGATGTCTCAGGTCTGAAGCAGCAGGTGGCACAGGTGCTGGCACAGAATCCAGATCTGGATGCGATCATGTGCGGAGATGATCAGATGGCAGAACAGGTGCGGGAGGCAATTACAGAAGCCGGACAGGAAAAGGTTTATGTATACAGTGTGGATGGTTCTCCGGCATCAAAAAAAGCACTGGTGGAGCATACAGGCGGAATGATGGGAATCGGGGCTCAGTCACCAATCAATCTTGGGAAAAAAGCGGTCAAAATTGCCAATGCAGTATTGAACGGGGAGGATTATGAGAAAGAGACTTATGAGGAGACGTTCTTTATAAATCGAGATAATGTTGAAATGTATGGAACGGACGGCTGGCAATAAGAAAGGAATAGAGTATGGAATGCGTGAAAGGAAGACCACAGCCTTTTGGGGTGGAGATCAGAAAGGATCATATTAATTTTGCAGTGCAGGTTCCGACAGGGAAGAAGTGCGAACTTCTGCTGTATAAAAAAGGAAGTATGAATCCGAAGTACAGGTTTGAAATGCCGGAAGAAAAGGGGATCGGAGAGGTACGGTTTCTTGCTTTGCAGGGATTAGATACGGAAAAATATGAATACAATTTTCAGATTGATGAAAGGGTGTGGATAGATCCTTACGTGAGAGAACTTGCCGGGACAAAGAAGTTCGGAGTCAGAATGGATGTGCAGAAGCATCAGGCACGAGGCAAATTTGTCCGGGATGCTTATGACTGGGAAGATGACAAAAGACCACATCTTGCGTGGAATGATGTGATTGCATACAGTCTGCATATACGTGGATTTACAAAGCACAGTTCTTCCCATGCAGTACATAAGGGAACCTATCTCGGTATCGTAGAAAAGATTCCTTATCTGCTACAGCTTGGTATTAATCAGATTCAGTGTATGCCGGTTTATGAATTTGATGAGTATGTGCAGAATAAGATCAATTTCTGGGGGTATGGAAAGGGATTTTATTTTGCTCCAAAAAGTTCCTACGCATCAGGCAGCAGTGTGGTGAAAGAGTTGAAAGATATGGTAAAGGCATGCCATCGGGCAGGGATTGAAGTAGTTCTGGAGATGCCGTTTGAAGCGGGAATTTCTGCACAGAAAGCGATGGAATGTCTGAAATTTTATCTGCTGGAATATCATGTGGACGGATTTGTGGTGAATCCCTATAATGTTCCGTGGGACGAACTGAATGCGGATCCACTTTTAAAAGAAGTAAAGATCATGAAAAAAGAAGAAGGATTCCAGACGATCATGCGTCGTTTCCTTAAAGGAGATGAAAATATGATTCGTGATGTCATGTGGGCGTTGAAGCATAATTCGTCCGCTGACGGGGTCTGCAATTCCATCACGGCACAGACGGGATTTACGTTATGGGATTTGGTTTCCTACGATGGAAAGCATAATGAGGAAAATGGAGAACGCAATCAGGACGGGCCGGATTATAATTATAGCTGGAACTGTGGTGCAGAAGGACCGAGCAGAAAAAAGAACATTATCAGACTGCGGAAAAACCAGGTAAAAAATGCCTATATGCTGCTCCTTACAGCACAGGGAACGCCATGTCTGCTGGCAGGGGATGAATTTTATAATTCGCAGAAAGGAAATAATAATGCCTATTGTCAGGACAATCCGGTTGGCTGGGTAAACTGGAGCCAGTGGAAAGAAGATGATCCGCTTTATCTCTATGTGCAGCAGTTGATCCGCTTCCGTAAGGAACATGCCTGTCTGCATCAGAAAGAAGAACTCAGAGGGATTGACCGTACCTCCTGCGGAATGCCGGATGTATCCTATCATGGAGAAAATGCATGGCAGGCAAAGGCAGAAGTTGCAAGCCGTCAGCTCGGGGTCATGTATGCGGCAGTGAAGGGAGAGGACGAATTATGTTTTCTGGCATATAATATGCATTGGGAAGTACATAAATTTGCACTTCCATCTGCCGGAAAGGGAAGAGAGTGGCTGCTTGCGGCTGATACGGAACAGGGAATGCTGACAGAAGCCGGCAGGATGGAAGATCAGAAAGAAATAGAGCTGGGAGCAAGGAGTATTGCCATTTTGATCAACCGGAAAATTTCAGGAATGACGGCAGGAAAGATTGTAGGGAAAGCAGTCAGAAAGACAGTAGAAAATAAGGTGAAAGGTGAAATGAAAGATGAAAGCGATCCGGCATTTTCAGACCATTACAAAGCATAAGATCTATGTGATGAGAGAATGTTTCCGTGTAGGACTGTACAGGCAGGGATTATTGCATGATCTGTCGAAATACAGTTGGACAGAATTTCGGATCGGGTGCAGATATTACCAGGGAACACGAAGCCCGAACAATGCAGAGCGGGAAGAAAAAGGATATTCATCTGCATGGCTGCATCATAAGGGAAGAAATAAGCATCATTACGAATACTGGATCGATTATAATGTCAATGCGGGAAAGGACGGAAGGATTCTGACCGGCATGAAGATGCCGGTCAGATATGTTGTGGAGATGTTCCTTGACCGGATTGCTGCAAGTAAAGTATATATTGGCGAGGCGTATAATGATTCAGATCCACTTCGGTATTATGAAAATGGAAGAGCAGGAGAACTGATGCATCCTGAGACAAGAGCATTGCTGGAAAAACTTCTGCATATGCTTGCAGAAAAGGGAGAAGAAGAAACTTACCGGTACATCCGCAGGGAAGTACTCAGAAAGAAAGAAGGCTGATTATGGTATTGTATGTTGTCCGGCATGGGGAAACGGACTGGAATAAAGTGAAACGGGTTCAGGGGCATACAGATATTCCGCTGAATGAATACGGAAGGCATCTCGCCCGGGAAACCGCAAAAGGTCTAAAAGAGACCAGGATTGATCTGGCGATTACAAGTCCTCTGATCCGTGCGAAAGAGACTGCACAGATCATTCTCGGAACAAGGCAGATCCCTCTTTTGGAAGACCCCAGGATCAAAGAGATCGGTTTTGGAGAGTATGAGGGAGTCTCATGTAACGGTGAAGACCCGGTCAGCAGGGCATTCCGTCTCTTTTTCAATGCTCCGGGGGAATATATTGCACCGAAGGGGGCAGAGACGATAGAAGAACTGTATGAAAGAACAGGAGATTTTCTGAAAGAATTATGCGAAAAGGAAGAGTGGCAGCAAAAGAATATTCTGATCTCGACGCATGGAGCAGCTATGACTGCACTTCTGAACCGGATCAGGGGGAGTCTGTCGGTGGAGTCATTCTGGCAGGAAAAAGTGCCGCCAAACTGTTCTGTGACAACGGTACAGATTGAAAATGGAGTCCCCTGTATTGTGAGGGAAAATGAAATTTTCTACAAAGAGAAAGTCAGACAGTGGAATACTGTATGATGGAAGGAGCAGTCCGGTTTATCTGCGGGTCAGGAAAGCCGGGCTGCTTCTTTTGCCTTGCAATCCGACGGTGGCTGTGCTATTCTGTATTTGTTCATTGAAGCAGCAGTTCATAGCTGCATAAAATTCTACATCAGGGAAAGATTCAAGATTCGTAAAAGGGGTGCTGTCCAGAGCGTCTGTGACGGGGAGCATAAAAGTTCTGAATCAAAATCCACAGGAAAAATAGGTTGACAATTTACAGGAAGTGTAATACTATAACTACAGATACGAACAACTGTTCGATAAAGGAGAAAGAATTATGGCAAGTGGAAAAGAAAGCGTTGTAAAAGTTACAAATAGTGAAGAAAAGAAAAAAGCCCTGGATGCGGCGATCGCCAAACTGGAGAAGGACTTCGGTAAGGGTGCAGTGATGAAGCTGGGAGAGTCAGGGGCACATGTGTCAGTAGAGACGGTTCCGACTGGATGCCTGAGTCTGGATCTTGCACTGGGACTGGGGGGAGTGCCAAAAGGAAGAGTGATCGAGGTTTATGGTCCTGAGTCCAGTGGTAAGACGACGGTTGCATTGCATATGATCTCAGAAGTGCAGAAACGTGGCGGAATTGCAGGCTTTATAGATGCAGAGCATGCATTGGATCCGGTTTATGCAAAGAATATCGGAGTGGATATTGATGAATTATATATTTCGCAGCCGGACAGCGGAGATCAGGCACTTGAGATTGCGGAGACGATGGTGCGTTCCGGTGCGATTGATATTATCGTTATTGACTCTGTTGCGGCACTTGTTCCAAAGCAGGAGATTGAAGGAGATATGGGAGACAGCCATGTAGGACTGCAGGCAAGACTGATGTCCCAGGCTTTGAGAAAACTGACACCGGTGATCAGCAAATCGAACTGTGTGGTTATTTTTATCAATCAGCTCCGTGAGAAAGTGGGAGTGATGTTTGGTAATCCGGAGACGACTACCGGAGGACGTGCGTTGAAGTTTTATGCCTCTGTCCGTATGGATGTAAGAAGAATCGAGACTCTGAAGCAGAATGGTGAGATCGTAGGAAACCGTACAAGGATCAAGATTGTAAAGAATAAGATTGCACCTCCGTTTAAAGAGGCAGAATTTGATATTATGTTCGGAAAAGGAATTTCAAGAGAAGGAGATATCCTGGATCTTGCGTCAAAGATTGATATTGTAAAGAAGAGCGGTGCATGGTATGCATACGAGGGTGATAAGATCGGACAGGGACGTGAAAATGCAAAGTCCTATCTGGAGTCACATCCGGAAGTGATGGAAGAGATTGAAAGAAAAGTACGTGCTTATTATCATCTGGATGGTACAGAGCCGGAAGATGAAAAGAAAAGTGATCTGAAGCTGACTGCAGAGAAGAAGACAGATAAAGAAAAGACTGATGCGGAGCAGGCAGAATGATCGTCACAAAAGTAGAGCCGCTTTCGAAGACGAAGTATAAGATTTATCTGAATCATCAGTTCGCATTTGTTCTTTATAAGGGGGAACTTCGCAGTTATAAGATTTCTGATGGAAGAGAGCTGAGTGAGGAAGAACTGGATGAGATCAGAGAAAAGATCCTGCTTAAACGTGCAAAAAAGAGAGCCATGCATTTGCTGGAGGATATGGACAGAAGTGAGGCGGGATTAAGGGAAAAGCTGAAAGCAGGGCTATATCCCGAAGATCTGATCGAGGCAGCGGTGACGTATGTGAAGTCTTTCGGATATCTGAATGATGTACGGT
>ERZ773107.3245-NODE-3245-length-10757-cov-2.818352_pt1 | contig 10757 bp, 9 predicted proteins | sample MGYA00580571_ERZ773107 | MGnify/ENA primary metagenome ERZ773107 (study PRJEB29015, sample SAMEA2737843) | human gut metagenome | biome: human gut; feature: human-associated habitat; material: faeces | place: China | collected 2012 ... | reverse complement strand
AATTCCGTATCTGATGCCGCTTGCGGGCGCAGATTTAAACCATTATGAGGATGAAAAAGATTTCATTGTGCGGGCACCGTTAAGAAAGCTCTGGAAGCGTCCGGTATATGCAAATCCGGACGAGAAAGTGAAGCTTCGCTGGAAGGGAAGAAAGGGGGAGGAAGATGTTCGCGGAAAATAGTCAGATATCTGGCAGGCAGGCATTCCGGCTTCTGTCCTATGATCTTCTTGGAACAGGGACGCTTCTTCTGCCGCAGCTGCTAGCTGCACAGACGGGGCAGGATGGGATCTTTAGCATTGCCTTGGCAGTGACAGCCGGGCTGCTGTTTCTTGCGGTATTAAAGGAGCTGTTAAAAAATATGAAGGGCAGCTATGCAGATTATCTGAAAGAACAACTTCCGGGATGGTTAGCGCACGGGATACTGGCGCTTTACGTGGGGTGGTTTCTTCTGGTGGCAGGGTATACGGCGTATCTGTTTTCCGAGCTTGTCGCGGCAGAGCTTGTGGAAGAAATCGGGGTTCCGTTTGTCCTGTTTTCCATTTTACTCCTCTGCTTTTACGGGATGATGGGCGGTATCGAAGGGCGGGCGCGCGTATATGAGATTCTGTTCTGGATCCTTCTCATTCCGTTTGGCATGATGGTTGTGTCGGCATGGAAGCAGATAGATATGGATTATTGGTGCCCGGTGGCGGAACGTTCATTTGGAGCAGTCGGAAGCGGCAGCTTGCAAATTTTTTTCTTTGAATCCATTCTGTTTCTGGTGCTTTTTTTGCAGGAGTTTGTTAAGGGTGGAAAGAATACTGTATACAAAAATGCGAAGCGTGCGCTGTTCCTTTTTGGCATTCTGCTTGCCGTCTTATATCTGACACTGGAAGGGATGTTTGGAAGTGCTATGCTCTCCGGGATGCGGTTTGCGGCGGTTACGATGATGAGCAGTGTGCAGATCAGTGGAGGGTTCCTGAAACGGACGGATGCGTTTATGCTCGGGTTTTGGTTTTTTACACTTTATGCACTGTTGAGCAGCATGGTGTTCTATGCGGGAAATCTGATCGGACGTGTCAGAAAGACAGAAAAAAAGCTTCTGTATGTGATCGTGCTTGTGCCGGTATATTTTCTGGCGTTCGCGTTTTACCGGGTGGAAGCATGCAGGCAGCTGATGGAAAACGTTATCTGGAAAGCGGGCATGATGTTTGTTGTGCTTGTTCCGGTGCTTCTTTTCCTAAAGAGCAGATGGAGGAAGCAGACACAGAAAAAGAGGAGGGCAGGAGCACTTGCACTTGTCTTTCTCAGCTCCATGCTGCTGTTAGAAGGCTGTAAGAGTACAGAGCTTGAAGACCGGGAATTTCCGGTGCTGCTGGCAGTGGAGGACAAGGAAGACTTCGAGCGAGCCTGGCTTGACTACAAACAGTCAGGCAATAAGAGGAAGGATTATAATCATCTGAAGGTGGTGCTGATCGAGCAGTCCTTTTTCGAGGATGAAAAGAAACTCGACCGGATGCTTGATATGTTAGAGGGCGAGCGTGAGATACCATGGAACGCCTATGTGCTTGTCACGGACAGTTGTGAGGCGCTGCAGAAGGCAGGGGAAGAGCTTTCCATACCGCTCGGCGAATATTTAGAGCAAATGCTCGAAAACACATCCCCAGTGGAGCAGGGAAAGCTTCCGACACTTGGCATGCTCTATAAGGAGCGGAAAAACCACGTGGAAACACTTTTTCTTCCTTATGTGAAAGTCTGGGACAGAGAGCCTGCGGTTGTGGCATACGAGGTGTGGAAACGGGGAGCAGCAGCGGGCATGGTCGATACGGACATGGCGCTTGCCTCCTACCTGATACAGAATGCACTGGAAAAAGAGACGCTGCTGCTTTCCGGAAATTATTATGTGGAGCTCGATGCACCATCGTGTGAAATCAGTTTTGAAGAGAGGACAGACGGAACCGGGCGCAATACAAAAGAGGTCTGTGTCCGGGTGCGGGGTGAGGGCAGGCTCTTAGACAGTATGGTTGGGCAGGATGCGATGACAGAGGGGGAGGTGTTAAGTGACAGGCTGGAGGCTTATCTGAAAGAGACAGCGAACCGGGCACTGGGCGAAGGATTGGATTTGACGAACAGCTTTAAAAAGCTCGGCGGTTACAAAAGGGGCTGGTACGAGGTGTACAAAGATGCACCGGCATCTTATGAACGGGACATTGTAATTGTTTTCTCCGCAGAGATTTTATGGAAAAACGATTAAGACAGGAAAAAAATGGGAATCATCTTATTAGGATTTAAAGGAAGGATGGGATAAGATGAGAAAAAAAAATCTGACCTGCGTGTTGCTTGCAGGGACAGCCGCAGTGACACTGATCTCCGGTATTTTGTATACAAATGGGCGAAATATGCAGCAGAAGCTTGCAGACAAGGTGCTGCGTTTCCATGTGCTTGCAAACAGTGACAGCGAAGTGGACCAGCAGTTAAAATATCAGGTGCGGGATGCCGTGGGCTGTTATTTGCAGAAAGAACTCGGGACGGCGGACAGCAGGGAGGAGAGTGAGCAGATCATCACAGGACAGTTAGAACAGATCCAGGAGGTTGCGGAGGAGACGGTGAAGGAACACGGTTATTCCTATAACGTGAGGGCAGAGCTTGAGGAGACAGCCTTCCCGGTAAAAAGCTATGGGAGCTTTACTTTTCCGTCCGGAACCTATGAGGCACTGCGCGTTGTGATCGGGGAGGGGAAAGGTCACAACTGGTGGTGTGTGCTCTATCCGAATCTCTGCTTTGAGGGCAGTCTGTATGAGATGTCAGAGGAAAAAGACGAGGGGATACTTCGGGAAGTACTGTCGGAGGAAGAGCTTCAGGCAGTGTTAAAGAGCGGCAATTATAAAATTCAGTGCAAATATTTCACGTTTTTAAATCCATATCTGGAAAAACTGATCGAATGATGTTATACTATAGGACACTATGGAAAGGAAAGGATCTGACAGAAATGACAAAAGATGTCCTTGTAAAGATCAGCGGTCTTCAGTTTGAGGAACAGGAAGAAAATGAGCCGGTTGAGATTATCACGACCGGAAATTATTATAAGAAAAACGGAAAACATTACATTCTCTACGATGAAGTACAGGAGGGCTGTGACGATGTGACAAAGAGCATGATCAAAGTGAATGATGAATTCATGGATGTCACGAAGCGCGGAACAACCAATGTACATATGATGTTTGAGAAGAACAAGAAGAATATGTCCTATTATAATACACCGTTTGGCAGCCTGCTTGTCGGGATCAATGCGAAGGATGTGAGGGTGAACGAGACGGAGGAAGTCATCGACATTCAGGTGGACTACGACCTCGAGGTCAACTATGAGCACATGGCAAAGTGCACGATTAATATGAACATTCTGCCGCGCGGCACCACGAATTTTTCCATCTAATGGGGCACAAAAAACCGGACAGCTGATATGGCATGTCCGGTTTTTCTTTTTCTTATTTCTTTTTGGATGCTTTCTTGGCAGCTTTCTCGGCGTCAAGAGCTTTCTTCTCTTCGTTCAGCTCTTTGTTCGTCTTTGCAAGCTTTCTCTTTAACTTTGTTCTCCAGCTTACTTTGCCCTCCGGCTTCTCAAGTGGACCACGTACACCGGCAACCTTGGTGATGTAGATACCGCTCACGGTAGCCTTGACCTCTTTCTTAAGAGGAATCAGGTCGAAGCATGCATCGTCTGCAATCAGGGTCATGATCTTCGGTCCGACCTTTGCCTTTACGATTGGAAGCTTGGAACGGCGCATCATCTTCGGCGTATTGTCGATGACTGACTGCGGAAGTCCGGCTTCTTTGAGCTTCATGATTTTCTTGTCAATTACAAGCATGGTCACATTCTGCTTATATGCTTCAATCTGCTGCTGCTGTTCTTCCTGTTTTTTCTGCATCTTTCTTCCAAGAAAATAAAGAACAACGACTGCGACGATCAGAATGGCAAGGATGACCAGCAATACCACTGCCCAGGTTTTCATAGTGGTGAATCCTCCTCTTTCTTTGTACTGCACAGCGGCGCTGTCTGTACGGTGTGTCCGCTTAGCATTCTTATAGAACATTCTAGCAGAATTTACGGTATTGTACAAGGAGTTTTGTTGAAGTTAATAGCCACCTGGGGTATAATGTATCCAGCACGAAAGAAAAACAAGCGACGCCGAAGGCGGCATTTGTTTTTCTCGTGCGGATAGCGAGCGGACGGCCTGCGAAGCAGGCAAGGAAGCGCGGAGCGCGAGTCCGCGAGCGTTGGTGAATGAGGACAGCGCCGCCTTCGGCGCTGCTGACAGGAAGGAACAGGCAGTAATGACGACGTGGGTGCAGTTTTGGCAAACATTTCAGGAAGTATTCCGCTACACATGGGCACATATGGTATGGATCAATCTGGTTCTTGCGATTATTATTATTTTCTTCCAGAGAAAGGAAGCAAAGTCAGCGTGGGCGTGGCTGCTGGCGTTGAATGTGCTGCCGGGTCTGGGATTTTTAATGTATCTTCTCGCCGGGACGGACATGCACAAGCGGAAGATGTTCAAGATCAAAGGAATCGAGGAGCAGATAAACGATGCGGTGCGCCGCCAGGAATACAGCGTCAAAAGCCGCGAGCTGGAGCAGGAAAACCCGGATTTGAAGGATTTTTCGGATCTGGTCTTTTTTAACCTGGAAAGTGCCGGATGCATGATTTCCGGAGACAATGCGGTAGAGATTTTCACTGACGGCAACGACAAATTCGATGCTCTGATCGAGGATATTAAAAATGCGGAATCCTATATTTTTTTACAATATTACATCATAAAAGATGACGTGCTCTTCCAGAGGATTCGGGAGGCACTGCTGGAAAAAGCGGCGCAGGGTGTAGAAATTCGGATCTTGTATGATGCGATGGGCTGTCGGAGCGTTGGAAAGCACTTTTGGAAAGAAATGGAAAAGCAGGGCATCCATGTTGCGGTCTTTTTCCCGGCTCTGTTTGGCAGACTGCATCTGCGTGTAAACTACAGAAATCACAGAAAAATTGCAGTCATCGACGGAAAAGTGGCTTATGTCGGCGGCTTTAATATTGGCAAAGAGTATATCGGACTGGATCCGAAGTTCGGGCACTGGCGGGATACCCATCTGAGAATCTGCGGCAGCGCAGTCGGTGGACTTTTGCTGCGCTATATTCAGGACTGGGACTATGCAGCGAGAGAGAATCTGTTTGAAAATCCGAAGTATTTCATCCTGCCGGAAGAAAAAGCCGGCAATGTCAAAATGCAGATCATTTCCAGCGGACCGGACTCCGAGCTCCAGAGTATTCGGGACAATTACCTGCGGCTGATCCACAAGGCAAAAAAGAGCATTTACATTCAGACGCCGTATTTTATACCGGATGAATCGATCCAGACGGCGCTTCTGATGGCAACGATGTCCGGCGTGGAGGTCAATTTGATGTTTCCGTGCAAGCCGGATCACCCATTTGTGTATTGGGCGACACTTTCCTATGTCGGCGAGCTGATCATGGCAGGGGCGAACTGCTACACCTATGATAATGGTTTTTTACATGCAAAAGGATTGTCCATTGACGGAAAGGCGTGCTGCTACGGAACAGCGAACATGGATATTCGGAGCTTCGCACTCAACTTTGAGGTCAATGCCATGATTTTTGACCAGAATATCGCGGGGGAAATGGAACGGATTTTCAGGGAAGACTTAAAGTGCTGTACGCGGATCACAAAGGAAATGTACAAGAGCAGATCTGTCTGGATCCGGTTTAAGGAGCAAATCAGCAGACTGCTGTCTCCGGTCTTGTAACAGCCCGCCAAGTGTGATAATATATAGGATATTGCAATTCTATTTACTATGGATTTTATGTCCGTAAGATGATGAGGAGATCAATTTATGAAAAAATTTATGACAGCCGTTACGGCAGTGTCTCTGTCTGCCATGATGCTGGCAGGCTGCGGCAAGACAGATGTGCAGGAGACAACTGTACAGGAAAGTACAACAGCTGAGACAGAAGCAGCAACAGAAACCGAAAGCGAAACCAAGGTATACCCGGACGAAGCTTATCTGGATGGCATCAACCTTGGCGACTTTGTAGAGCTGGGCGATTACAAGGGCGTTGATGTTACGGTTACCAGGGCAGAAGTAACCGACGAGATGGTGGATCAGTACATTCAGAGCGTTTTGGACAGCAACAAAAATAAAGAAGAAGTAGATCGTGCCGTAAAGGATGGCGATGTTGTTGATATCAAATATGTCGGCAAAAAGGACGGTGTAGAGTTTGACAACGGTTCTTCCGACAGCTACGAGCTGACCATCGGCTCCAATACCTTTATCGACGGTTTTGAAGACGGCGTGATCGGCATGAAGAAGGATGAGACAAAGGATTTAAACCTTACCTTCCCGGAGGATTACAACAATACAGACCTTGCCGGTGCAGACGTTGTATTCACGGTAACGGTAAATCATGTTTATGAAGAAACTGACGCGGTTCTGGACGATGCTTTTGTAGCAGCCCGCAATATTGACGGCGTAAGCACAGTAGAAGAATATCGTCAGTACGTTTACGATAACCTGATGAGCTCTGCCAAGAGCCAGCAGGAAACAGAGCTGGAAAGAAATGTTCTGGAGGCGGTAACGGCAAATGCAACCTTCAAGGAAACTCCCGAAGAGATGGTAAGCCGCTATTATGACCGTCTGGTTAAGAACCTGACCACTACTGCAAGCATGTATGGAATTGATCTGGAGACCTTTATGGCATACAGCTACGGCTTGGCTGCGGATGAATATGAAGACGAGCTTCAGAAATCTGCACAAAGCGCAGCAGAGCAGATTCTGGTTATGCAGGCGATCGCAGAAAAAGAAGGTCTGACCTTAACCGATGAAGAGCTGCAGGCAGATCTGGAAAGCAGCGCATCCGAATATGGTTATGATTCCGTAGACGCTTATCAGGAAGCGGTTGGTGACCTGCGCGGCTACAAAGAATATCTGATGTCTGAAAAGGTAACCAAGTATCTGGTTGAGAATGCGAACGTAACCGAAACAGAGGCGTCCACAGAGGAAACGACCGAAGAGACAACAGAAGCTGAAACCGAGACAACAACAGAGACAGCGACCGAAGCAGAATAAGCCGAGGCACAGCTGACGCACGAGGCGAGTGAGGAGAGAGAGCATGGAACTGACAAGTGTAAGACAGTTATTCAGAGAAAAAGAACAGTTTGCCGGCCAGAAGGTGACAGTAGGCGGCTGGGTAAGAAGCAACCGGGATTCTAAAAATTTTGGATTCCTGGTTGTAAATGATGGTACCTTTTTTGAACCGCTGCAGGTTGTATACGCAGCGGACAAGCTGGATAATTATGCCGATATTGCCAAAATCGGCGTCGGAGCAGCTGTCATTGTAACAGGTACGATTGTAGAGACGCCCGGTGCAAAACAGCCCTTTGAGATGCAGGCAGACGAGGTTGTAGTGGAAGGCGCATGCGGACCGGATTACCCGTTGCAGAAGAAGCGTCACAGCTTTGAGTATCTTAGAACAATTTCTCATCTTCGTCCGAGAACAAACACATTCCAGGCTGTATTCAGAGTTCGTTCTCTGGCAGCATATGCGATTCACCAGTTCTTCCAGGACAGAGGATTTGTATATGTACACACTCCGCTGATCACAGGAAGTGACTGTGAGGGTGCAGGAGAGATGTTCCGTGTTACAACACTGGATATGGACAATGTTCCGAAGAATGAGGATGGAACTGTAGATTATACACAGGATTTCTTTGGGAAAGAGACAAGTCTTACAGTAAGCGGTCAGCTTAATGGTGAGACTTATGCACAGGCATTCCGAAATATTTATACATTTGGACCGACATTCCGCGCAGAGAACTCTAACACAACAAGACATGCGGCAGAGTTCTGGATGATCGAGCCGGAGATCGCATTTGCAGATCTTGAAGATGATATGGAACTGGCTGAGGCTATGTTGAAGTATGTGATCAACTACGTACTTGAGAATGCACCGGAAGAGATGAACTTCTTCAACTCTTTCGTTGATAAAGGACTTCTTGACAGACTTCATAATGTAGTGAACTCTGACTTTGCACGTGTAACATACACAGAGGCAGTAGAGATCCTTGAGAAGAACAATGATAAGTTTGATTATAAAGTATCCTGGGGATGCGACCTTCAGACAGAGCATGAGCGCTATCTGACAGAGCAGGTATACAAACGTCCTGTATTCGTTACAGATTATCCGAAGGAAATCAAAGCTTTCTATATGAAGATGAACGAAGATGGTAAGACAGTAGCAGCTGTAGACTGTCTTGTACCGGGAATCGGAGAGATCATCGGAGGAAGCCAGAGAGAGGATGATTATGACAAGCTTCTTGGAAGAATGAAAGAACTTGGACTTAAGGAAGAAGATTATGGATTCTATCTGGATCTGAGAAAATATGGATCTACAAGACATGCAGGTTTCGGACTTGGATTCGAACGTTGCGTTATGTACCTGACCGGTATGTCAAACATCCGTGACGTAATCCCGTTCCCGAGAACAGTAGGAAACTGCGAACTTTAATAAAAGCATAGTCTTACAGGCGGCACCCGGTTTTCTTGACAGAGCCGGGTGTCTGTAATCTTGGGTGGAGTTCAGACTCTTGCACAATTAAGGCTTCGCAGAACCGCATACCAGGTTTTGCCTGTGTTCGACTTGAAAAGTGGGTGCAAGCTGTATCAGGAGGAAAGTACAGAAATGGGAAACCGAATTTTAGTGGTTGATGACGAAAAGGAAATCGCAGATGTTATTGAACTGTATCTGAAAAACGAAGGCTTTGAGGTCGAAAAGTTTTATACAGGAAAAGATGCACTTGTATCGATTGAGAAAGCAGCACCGGATATGGCACTTCTGGATGTGATGCTTCCGGATATTGATGGATTTGAGGTTCTTCAGAAAATCCGTGAAAAATATAATTTTCCGGTTATTATGCTGACGGCAAAAACAGAATATATGGACAAGATCAACGGTCTGATGCTCGGGGCAGATGACTACATGGCAAAGCCATTTAATCCGCTGGAACTGATTGCACGTGTCAAAGCACAGATGCGTCGGTTTACCAAGTACAATACAGGCGGAAGGGCACAGGAAGATGTGATTGATTTTGGAAATATGTTTCTGAACCGTACCACGCATGAGTGTATTTACAATGAAAAGCATCTGACTTTAACACCGATTGAGTTTGATATCCTCTGGCTGCTGTGTGACAACCGCGGGCAGGTCATCAGTTCTGAGCGGCTGTTTGAAGAAGTCTGGAAAGAAAAATATTATAAAAACAGCAACAATACGGTTATGGTCCACATCCGTCACCTGAGAGAAAAGATGAGCGGACCGGCCGGCAAGAGTAATTTTATCAAGACCGTATGGGGAGTGGGATACCGCGTTGAAAAATAAATATCGCAGGCTGAAATGGAAAATGATGCTGCAGACGATGGGCATTATGATGATGAGCCTGGTGGTCGGAAAAATGATCGTCACACTGATCCTTGACGGATTGTTTCAGGGAAAGCTCTTAAACCTGATCATCGGTATTCTGATGAAAATGAATCTTTCGCAGGCAGAAGCAGATGTGATCTATCAGAATATATTTCGGGCAAACCGGGATGTGTTTCAGTGGATCGGATTTATGCTGCTGTTTCTGGTCGGATATTATGCGGCACTGTCAAAGACTGCTAATTATCTGAAAAACATCGGAGATGGGATCGACAATGTTTTATCAAATTCAAAACAGCCGATCGAGCTGGAAACAGAACTGGAGCCGATCGCAGAGAAATTAAATACCATGAAAATGACGCTGGCACGGAAAGAACGCATGGCACAGGAAAGTGAGCAGCGGAAAAATGATCTGGTCGTTTATCTGGCGCATGATTTAAAGACACCATTGACTTCTATTGTGGCTTACTTAAGTATGCTGGACGGATATCCAAAGATGCCGGAGGAGGAGCGAAAGAAATATATTCATATTGCTCTGGAGAAATCCAATCGTCTCGGTGAATTAATTAATGAGTTTTTTGACATTACAAGGTACAATTTGCAGAATATCGAGCTGGAGTCGGTGAAGATCAACTTGACTATGATGCTGGAGCAGATTGCAGACGAACTTTATGGCGTACTTCAGGAAAAAAAGCTTACTTGTGATGTGGATGTGGAAGAGAATCTGGAAGTTTACGGCGATCCGGACAAGCTTGCCCGTGTCTTTGATAATATTTTGAGAAATGCCATTGCATATTGTTATGAGAATACCAAAATTGAGATTCAGGCCAGAATGAAAAATAATAAAATCGAGATTACATTTACAAACAGCGGAGACCGGATTCCGGGAGATATGCTGCAGACGATTTTTGAAAAATTCTATCGCCTGGATGATTCCCGTTCTACTGAGACGGGCGGTGCGGGACTGGGACTTGCCATTGCCCGTGAGATCGTAGAGCTTCACGGAGGTCGTATCATAGCCAAGAGTGATGATAATAAGACGCAATTTATAGTAACGCTGCCATCGAAGAGCAAGCAGGAAGAAGGAGACAGCGATGAGGTTCATACACATAGCGGACGTGCATCTAGGCGCAAGTCCGGACGCAGGAAAAAAGTACAGCGAAAAAAGAAAAAATGAGATCTGGGACAGCTTTCGCAAAGTGATCGAGGTGTGCCGCAGAGAGGAGACAGATCTGCTGCTGATTGCAGGAGATCTTTTTCACAGACAGCCGCTGCTTCGGGAACTGAAGGAAGTGGATG
>ERZ773107.3243-NODE-3243-length-10768-cov-3.110893_pt1 | contig 10768 bp, 8 predicted proteins | sample MGYA00580571_ERZ773107 | MGnify/ENA primary metagenome ERZ773107 (study PRJEB29015, sample SAMEA2737843) | human gut metagenome | biome: human gut; feature: human-associated habitat; material: faeces | place: China | collected 2012 ... | reverse complement strand
TTTTGAAATTTTGCTTGGCTCTGAACAGTTACCAGATTATAACATTTCGATAAAGGCTGCAATACGTGTATTCAGCTGTCCGACATCAGTCTTGGAATAATCTGTCTCAACGTTCATGTATGGAATTCCTTTTTCCTCGTTTACAAAGCGGCGGATGGAAAGAGTCTCTACGTTATAAGTGTGACATGCCTGAAGCGTCATTTCAAGTACTCCATCTACTTTGTACTCGTCGATCAGTCTTCCGAGAAGCTCCAGACGATTCGGGTTCGGAGTCATAACAGAACATCCGATAGAGAGGTAACGCTCTGCGATTGCCTGATAAATGTCTTCAGCATCTTCGTCAATCAGACGATCGATGGACTTTGCCCCGGAGCAGTTTTCAAATGTAACAACGATTCCGCCGTTATTCTCAACAGCATCGATGATCTTCTCTGTTGCACCGCCGATCGGACATCCGGTGATCAGGATTCTAGGTTTCTTATCTTCACGTTTTCCTTCCGCATATTCTTTCTCAATCTTAGCGGTCAGTGCGTCAACTTCCTCAGCAATCAGTGTACGGTCGAGCTTAAAACCACTTCCGTACAGAACGCGGAAAAGATCATGACCTTTGATCGGTGCAGGATCATGTCTCATAACTCCGTAAAGATTCTTTAAGGATGTGCGGACTTTATTTTCAAGTTTAACTGCCTCGCGAACCTGTTCCTCGGTGATCGTCACCTCGAATTTTTCTTCGAGATATTCTTTAAAGCGGAGAATCTCAGCTTTCCAAAGGTCGAGTACTTCAGCTTTCTGGGATTGTGGCAGTTCCATGATGAAGACTTCTTTGAATTCGCCCATGTATTCGTACATTTTCTTCTTACCGTCACATGTCATCTCTCCGACAACAACGTCTGAGAAGTAGAAGAAAGGACATTTGTCTGTCTTTGCAAATCCATAACTGGATTTGATCAGTGGGCATAAGTTACGTGGCAGATCCTTTTCTGCTGCTGGGATCGTCTCATCAGATGTAGAGCAGAGGCTGACTGTTGCTGCGCCCATTGCCATGGCGATCTCCTTTGGAAAATAAGTACAGTAGGATCCAATCACAGGAATTCCTTTGTCCTTTAACTGTTTTACAGCGAGAAATGATTTCTGACGCTGCTCGGCAAATTCTTCAAATACTTCCGGTAAATCTTTAATAATTTCCATAATCATTCTCCTTATTGTTTGATTTGTGGATAGATGGTGTAGATAGATTCTTTTGTTAAACGTATACTTTCTAAAAAATAAACGATGGGAACAATCTACTCATAACCAAAGTGTTTATAGATAAATTTTATCGTTTTTGAATGAAGTTTTCCAATAGATAATGTATATATGAACGAAAGATTTATAGATAAAAACTATAAATATTAAAAGGTATTGAAAGTGATGTCGAGGATAACTGGAAAAAGGAGAAGTTGTCAGGTCTTTAGGGAGAAGTTATATTCCAGGATGTGAGTTATGCGTACAAAGGAGAGCAAAAGGAAAGGTTCTGATTTACAGTAACATATCATTAAGTGCCAAATGTTATTACAAACTATACTCTTTGTTTAAGTGAAAAAATATGATACAATAGGGAAAGTAATGCGATGATAACATGTGGAAAGGATCTGGATTATATGAAGTCAGTAATATCTATTGGAAATCAGGATTTTGTATCGATCAGAAAAAACAACTGCTTTTATATTGATAAGACTGATTTTATCAGGGAATGGTGGGAAAATCAGGATAGTGTTACACTAATCACCCGTCCGAGAAGGTTTGGAAAGACTTTAAATATGAGTATGACAGAATACTTCTTTTCAGTGAACCATGTAGATAGCAGAAAATATTTTGAGGAACTTAATATCTGGAGCTATGAAAAATTCCGTGAACTTCAAGGCAGCTATCCGGTAATCTCACTTAGTTTTGCTGATATTAAAGCAACAACATATGAGTCAGCCAGAAGAGCAATTATCCGAAAGCTTGTGAGAATGTACAGCCAGTTTGAATTTCTAAGAAACAGTGAGCAGCTGAATGAGAAAGATCGTGCATATTTTGATTCAGTTGAGGAAACAATGTCTGATGATGCAGCAGCAATTGCAATTAACTATATGTCTGATTACCTGGAAAGATATTATGGTAAAAAGGTAATCATTCTTTTGGATGAATATGATACACCTTTGCAGGAGGCTTATGTTCATGGATATTGGAAAGAACTTACTGCATTTGTCAGAAGCTTGTTTAATTCAACATTTAAAACGAATCCATATATGGAGAGGGGATTATTGACTGGGATTACAAGAGTAAGTAAAGAATCTATTTTTTCAGATTTGAACAATCTTGAAGTCGTGACAACAACATCCGAAAAATATAGCGGTTTTTTCGGATTTACGGAAAAAGAGGTCTTTAATGCTTTAGAGTACAATGGACTGTCAAGGGAAGAAGAAAATGTCCGCTATTGGTATGATGGATTTTCTTTTGGGAAGCGGAAAGACATTTATAATCCGTGGTCGATTACAAAATATCTAGATACAGGAGAATATGGAACTTACTGGGCAGATACCAGTGGAAATGTACTTGTATCCAATTTGATTCGTCGAAGTCCGGCAAAGATTAAATCGGAGATGGAAGATCTGTTGCAAGGTAGAACAATCAGCACAGATTTGGATGAACAGGTGATTTTTGAGCAGCTTGGAAGAAAACGTGGAGCCATCTGGAGTCTTCTGCTTGCCAGTGGTTACCTGAAAGTTGACCGGTATGAGATGGATAACAGAACCGGTAAGCGTCAATATTATCTGAAAATCACAAACCATGAGACGATGCTGATGTTTGAGAAGATGATCGAAGACTGGTTCTCAGAAGAAGATTCTGCATATGGCAACTTTAAAGATGCATTGATTGCAGGAAATCTAGATTATATGAATCAGTTCATGAATCAGGTTGCACTTCAGACCTTTAGCAGTTTTGATACCGGGAATAAGCCATCCGAAGAACAGAAACCGGAGAGATTCTACCACGGATTTGTTCTTGGACTGATCGTGGATCTGGCTGACAAATACAGGATTACTTCCAACAGGGAAAGTGGATTTGGACGTTATGATGTAGTTATGGAACCATTAAAAGCAGATTTGGATGCAATTGTAATGGAATTTAAGGTTCAGAATATAACAAAAGAAAAATCACTTGAGCAGACAGTGGAGAATGCACTGCGTCAGATTGAAGAAAAAGAATATGATACGGAACTGCTTGCCAGAGGAATTAAAAAGGAGCGAATCCGCCATTATGGATTTGCATTTCGTGGGAAAAAAGTTCTAATAGGAACAGAAGAATAAAGAAATTGAGAAAAAAAGCAATAGGAGAAAAAGAATGAGTATATATGATCTGAATGCATATGAAGTGCTCCAAACAGAAGATTTATCTGATCTGAAGTCAAAGGGGACACTTCTGAAGCATAAGAAAAGCGGAGCACGAGTGCTCCTTATGGAAAATGATGATGAGAACAAGGTGTTTACGATTGGATTCCGTACACCACCGTCAGACAGTACAGGAGTTCCACATATTATGGAACATTCTGTTCTGTGTGGATCAAAAGAATTTCCGGTGAAGGACCCATTTGTAGAGCTTGTGAAAGGTTCTCTGAATACATTTTTGAATGCGATGACTTATCCGGACAAGACAGTATATCCGGTGGCAAGCTGTAATGACAAGGATTTTCAGAATCTGATGCATGTTTATATGGATGCAGTATTTTATCCAAATATTTATCAGCATGACAAGACATTCCGCCAGGAAGGATGGAGCTATAAGCTGGATGATCCAGAGGGAGAATTGACGATCAGTGGTGTTGTTTATAATGAGATGAAAGGAGCATTCTCTTCTCCGGAAGGTGTGCTTGACCGCGTGGTTCTGAATTCTCTGTTCCCGGATAATGCGTATTCCGTAGAGTCCGGTGGAGACCCGGAGGTGATTCCGGAACTTACTTATGAGCAATTTTTAGATTTCCATAGAAAGTATTATCATCCATCTAACAGCTATATTTATCTGTATGGTGACATGGATATGGAAGAAAAATTAAGCAAAAAAGGACTCCAGCGGATGTACCGCCGGACGAAGGACTGTACCGCGATGATCCTCTACAACGACGAGGTAGCGGGCAGCTATATGGATTTTTTAAAGGACCGCGGACTGCGCGTGCCGGAAGATATTTCCCTGGTATCGTTTGATGATGCCGGACCGGTGCAGGAGGGGGATCTCACGATCTTGTCCGTGATTCATCCCAAGTACAATCTTGGGCGGCTGACAGCGCGCAATCTTCTGCGGATGATAGAGGATTCGGATTGGCAGGAAAAGAAGTATTCGTACCGGTTTCCGGTGATGTTTAACAACGGAAATTCGGTTCGGGATATACATTGAAAATGACAAGGAGGCAGATTAAAATGAAAAAGTTATACTTTATTGTGGGTTCCCAGGACTTATACGGAGAGGAATGCCTGAAACAGGTTGCAGAAGACAGCCGTCAGATGGTTGCATTCTTAAACGAAAAAGTGGGCGATCTGGCAGAGATCGAACTTCTTCCAACCGTAGAGACTTCTGAAATCTGTATTCAGGATATGCGGAAAGCTTCCAATGATGATGACTGTGTCGGCGTTATCACATGGATGCACACCTTCTCCCCTGCAAAAATGTGGATCAAGGGTCTGCAGGAATTAAGAAAACCGCTGCTTCATTTACATACACAGGCAAATGAGAAGCTTCCGTATGATGAGATCGACATGGATTTCATGAACCTGAACCAGTCCGCACATGGCGACCGTGAGTACGGCTTCATCGTTGCCAGAATGGGTATTCCGCATGAGGTTGTAGCTGGATATTACAAACATGATGATGTGGTAGCAAAGATCCGCCAGTTTGCATCCGTTGCAAAGGCTATCTCCTACTCCAAGTCCTTAAAGGTGGCTTCCTTCGGCAACAATATGCGCGAGGTGGCGGTTACCGACGGCGACCGCGTAGAGAGCCAGATCAAATACGGCTGGGAGTGCAACTATTACGCACTGGGCGATCTGGTTGACATCATCAACCAGGTAACCGAGGAAGAGATCGACGCGAAGATGAAAGAGTATACCGATAAGTATACAATGAAGACCGACCGCATTGATTCTGTCCGCGAGCAGGCTAAATATGAAGTGGGTCTGGAAAAATTTCTCTCCGCGAACGGAATCGGCGCATTCGCTGATACATTCCAGGATCTGCACGGCTTAAAGCAGCTTCCGGGTATCGCAGCACAGAACCTGATGGGCAAAGGCATCGGCTTTGGTCCGGAGGGTGATTACAAGATTTCCGCTCTGTCTGCAGTCCTGATGAAGATGTCCGAGGGCAAAGAGGGAGCAACCGGATTTATCGAGGATTATACCTACGATCTGACTCCGGGACAGGAGTTAGAGTTAGCTTCCCATATGCTGGAGGTTCCGCCGGCATTTGCAGCAACCAAACCGGAGATTGATGTAATTCCGCTGGGTATCGGCGGCAAGGAGGATCCGGCAAGACTGATCTTTGACGGCGTGACCGGCGATGGTATCCAGGTAACGATGGTAGATATGGGCGACCATTTCCGCATCATCTGTGCAGATATTGAGCTTGTAAAACAGCCGAAACCGATGCCAAAACTTCCGGTAGCGAGAATTATGTACCGTCATAAACCGAACTTCCAGATCGGTACGGCTGCATGGTGCTACGCAGGCGGCGCTCATCACTCCGTTGTATCTACCGCTCTGACAAGAGATGACATCGCTATGTTCGCGCGTCTGACCGGTACCGAGTTAATTACAATCGGCGAAGATACGACAGAGGCTGATTTACAGAAATTCTTTATGAAATAATAGGGCGTTTGAAAGATAAAAATTTTTGAAAAAGACGTAACTGCATAAGTTTTTGCCACAACTGTGAAAATAGAATAGTTATGAATGACGGGGCGTGCCGCAGCCAAGGGGATGAAAATTCCGGCGGCGGTGCGCTTTTTGCTACAATGAGGAGGATGGATATGGGCCGCAGTGCGGAAGAGATCAAGAAAGACATAGAGAGCGGAAATACAGCGCTCGGAATTGAATTTGGTTCGACCCGAATCAAGGCAGTCTTGACGGACGGCACGACCGCGCCGATCGCGCAGGGGAGCTATGAGTGGGAAAACCGTCTGGAAAATGGTATCTGGACCTATTCCCTGGAAGATATCTGGAAAGGCTTAAAGGACTGCTACGCGGATCTGGCTGCCGATGTGAAGAAACAATACGGTTTAACGCTTAAAAAGGTTGGTGCGATGGGCGTCAGCGCCATGATGCACGGCTATATGGCATTTGATGCGGACGGAAAACTGCTCGTTCCGTTCCGTACCTGGAGAAATACGATGACCGCCGAGGCAGCAAGACGCCTGACGGATCTGTTTAACTACAATATCCCGCAGAGATGGAGTATTGCACACCTGTATCAGGCGGTAATCAACGGCGAGGAGCATGTATCCCGCGTGCATTTTCTGACCACCTTAGCCGGATATGTACATTGGAAACTGACCGGTAAGCAGGTACTTGGCGTCGGCGATGCTTCGGGTATGTTCCCGATCGACCCGGCAACCGGACAGTATGATGCTGAAATGCTGGATAAATTCGAAGAAATGATGGTTCCGAAGGGATATCCGTGGAAGCTGCGCGACCTTCTGCCGGAGGTTCTGAGCGCTGGCGATGAGGCGGGAACGCTGACTGAGGAAGGCGCGAAGCTGCTGGATGAGAGCGGCAATCTGGAAGCTGGCATTCCGCTGTGCCCGCCGGAGGGCGATGCAGGAACCGGTATGACTGCAACCAATAGTGTGGCAGTCCGCACCGGTAACGTATCTGCCGGAACTTCCGTATTTGCAATGGTTGTTCTGGAAAAGACTCTGGAGACGGTTCACCAGGAGATTGACATGGTAACTACGCCGGACGGTCATCTGGTCGGCATGGTTCACTGCAACAACTGTACCTCCGATCTGAATGCCTGGGTAGGTCTGTTTGAAGAGTTCTATGAGCTGATGGGTCAGAAAACAGACCGCAACACCCTGTTTGGAACCCTGTACCGCAAGGCGCTTGAGGGCGATGAAGATTGCGGAGGACTGATGTCCTACTGCTACCTCTCCGGCGAGCCGATCACCGACTTCGAGGAGGGACGCCCGCTGTTTATGCGCCATCCCGACAGCAAGCTGGGACTGGCAAACTTCATGCGTACCCACTTATACAGTTCCCTGGCAACCCTGAAATATGGTCTGGACATTCTGTTCAAGGAAGAGCACGTGACACTGGATAAACTGATGGGTCATGGCGGATTCTTCAAGACCAAGGGTGTTGGACAGCGTATCATGGCGGCAGCGGCTGACGTGCCGGTATCCGTTATGGAGACAGCCGGTGAGGGCGGTGCCTGGGGTATCGCGGTTCTGGCGGCGTACCGCAAGGATAAGAAGCCGGGACAGAGCTTGTCCGATTACTTAAATGAGCAGGTATTTGCAGATGCAAAGGCGGAGACGATGGAGCCGGATGCAAAGGATGTCGAGGGCTTCAATGCGTTTATGACAAGCTATATCAATGGTCTGGCTGCCGAGAGAGGCGCCGTAGAAGGAAGGTTTTAATCGATGCTGGAAGAATTAAAAAAAGAAGTATACGAAGCCAATATGCTGCTTCCGAAATACGGTCTGGTTACCTTTACCTGGGGCAATGTTTCCGGGATTGACCGCGAGAAGGGGCTGTTTGTCATCAAACCGTCTGGCGTGGACTATGACAAACTGACGCCAGATGATATGGTTGTCATGGATCTGGAAGGAAACCGCGTTGAGGGAACGCTGAATCCGTCCTCTGATACAAAAACCCACCTGATTCTTTATAACCGTTTTCCGAAGATCGGCGGCGTGGTTCACACGCACAGCCCGTGGGCGACTTCCTGGGCGCAGGCGGGACGCGACATTCCGTGCTACGGAACGACCCATGCAGATTATATTTATGGTTCCGTTCCATGCGCGAGAAACTTAAATGAGGAAGAATTAAAGAATTATGAGTGGAACACAGGCGTGCTGATTGCAGATTTGTTTGAGGAGAGGAAGCTCGACCCGATGGCGGTGCCATGTGTGCTCTGCAAGAACCATGGACCGTTTACCTGGGGCAAGGATGCGCATGAGGCGGTTCACAACGCGGTTGTACTCGAGGAGGTTGCCAAGATGGCGGCGCGCTGCGAGATGATCAATCCGGATGTGAAGGAAGCGCCGCAGTGCCTGCAGGATAAACATTATCTGCGCAAGCATGGCCCGGGGGCGTATTACGGACAAGGGAATTTGTAGTTACTGGGCACGTATGCGTGAACAGTAACAATTTGTAAAATATAGATTCAAGTATGGAAATAGATGGGACAAGTATGGTATACTTATGTATAGCAGATATAGGAGATACTGGCTATCTATCTTATAAAAATTAGGAGGATATGGGAAATGAAATTTTTTATTGATACCGCGAATGTTGATGAGATCCGTGAAGCGAATGATATGGGTATTATCTGTGGCGTTACCACAAACCCGTCTCTGATTGCAAAAGAAGGCCGTGATTTTAATGAGGTTATCAAAGAGATCACCAGCATTGTAGACGGACCGATTTCCGGTGAGGTTAAGGCTACGACTGTGAAGGCAGAGGATATGATCGCTGAGGGCCGTGAGATCGCTAAGATTCATCCGAACATGGTTGTTAAAATCCCGATGACTACCGAGGGCTTAAAGGCTGTGAAAGCTCTGTCCGCTGAGGGCATCAAGACCAACGTAACCCTGATCTTTTCTGCCAACCAGGCACTTCTGGCTGCAAGAGCAGGCGCTACATACGTTTCTCCGTTCTTAGGTCGTCTGGATGACATTTCCACCAACGGTACAGACCTGATTTACGATATCGTAGAGATCTTTGACAATTATCCGGAGATTTCCACCGAGATTATCTGTGCTTCCACCAGACATCCGATGCACATCATCGAGTGCGCGAAGGCTGGTGCTGACATCGCAACTGTTCCGTTCAAGGTTCTGATGCAGATGGTAAAACACCCGCTGACCGATGCTGGTATCGAGAAATTCAAAGCAGATTATGAGGCTGTATTCGGTAAATAAAGAGAAACAATAGGAAATACCTCTTGAACTTCCGAAAAAAGCATGTTATACTAGGTACGATAACATAATAGACTGACTGGAAAGAGTGGACAAAAAAGTCCACTCTTTCTAATTTCATAGAAAGGTGGTGGGGGTGTGGCAAAGGGAGAGCAGTACGAAGCACGGGTAGAGGCGTGGATCACGCCGGTTCTGGAGCAGCATCAGTTTGAGCTGGTTGATGTGGAGTATGTCCGCGAGGTCGGCGTCTGGTATCTGCGGTGCTACATTGACAAAGAGGGCGGTATTACCGTTGATGACTGCGAGGTAATCAGCCGTCTGCTTGGTGAATGGCTGGATAAGGAAGATTTCATCGAGGACAGCTATATACTGGAGGTGAGTTCTCCGGGACTGGGACGTCCTCTGAAGAAAGAGAAAGATTTTGCAAGAAGCATCGGCAAAGATGTGGAGATCCGCCTGTATAAAGCGATCGACAAACAGAAGGAATTTACAGGAACGCTTACGTCCTATGACGCAGATTCTGTGACAATCACGATGGAGGACGGCAGCGAGCGTACATTTGAAAAATCAGAGATTGCTTTGATTCGTTTAGCCTTTGATTTTTAGACGGTAGGAGGAGATAAAATAAAATGAATAAAGAGTTGATTGAGGCAATAAATCTGCTGGAAAAAGAAAACAATATCAGCAAAGATGTTCTTTTAGAAGCAATTGAAAATTCTCTGCTGACAGCATACAAAAACAATTATGGCCGGGCAGATAATGTCAAGGTAAACATCAACCGTGAAACAGGAGATTTTTCCATCGTGGCAGAGCGTGAGGTTGTGGAGACCGTAGAGGATCCGATGACCCAGGTAAGCCTGGCAGAGGCAAAGCTCTTAAACAGCAAGTATGAGCTGGGCGACATCGTTCAGTTCTCTGTCAATTCCAAGGAGTTTGGACGTATCGCCGTTCAGAACGCGAAGAATGTTATCTTACAGAAGCTTCGTGAGGCAGAGCGCAACGCCCTGTATGAGGAGTGGCACTGCAGAGAGAAAGATATCGTAACGGGTATCGTACAGCGCTATGTAGGACGCAACATCAGCATCAACTTAGGCAAGATCGACACGATCCTGAACGAGAGTGAGCAGGTAAAGGGCGAGGTATTCAAACCGACCGAGCGTATCAAACTGTATGTCATCGAAGTAAAAGAGACACAGCGCGACCCGCGTATTACCGTATCCAGAAGCCATCCAGATCTGGTAAAACGCCTTTTTGAGTCTGAGGTTGCCGAGGTCCGAGACGGTACCGTAGAGATCAAGGCGATCGCACGTGAGGCAGGTTCCCGTACGAAGATGGCAGTCAGCTCCAACGACCCGAACGTCGATCCGGTCGGTGCATGTGTCGGCTTAAACGGCGCGCGTGTCAGCGCGGTTGTCAATGAGCTGCGCGGTGAGAAGATCGATATCATCAACTGGGATGACAACCCTGCATTCCTGATTGAGAACGCGTTAAGCCCGGCAAAGGTTATCCTGGTTGCAGCAGATGAGGAAGCACGCGAGGCACAGGTGATCGTTCCGGATTACCAGCTTTCCCTGGCAATCGGTAAAGAGGGGCAGAATGCACGCCTGGCAGCCCGCC
>ERZ773107.3241-NODE-3241-length-10772-cov-3.297845_pt1 | contig 10772 bp, 8 predicted proteins | sample MGYA00580571_ERZ773107 | MGnify/ENA primary metagenome ERZ773107 (study PRJEB29015, sample SAMEA2737843) | human gut metagenome | biome: human gut; feature: human-associated habitat; material: faeces | place: China | collected 2012 ... | reverse complement strand
GATGCGGCTGTGGCGCTCTATGAGGAGAACTGCTCCCTCCAATCCATCGCCGATGTGCTAAACCTAAACCCAATCAAAGTGAGAAAGCTGCTCATCACAGCCGGTGTGTATGAATCAGAAGTGGCGGAGAAGGTACAGGACACGTTTGAGAGGTATCGAAAAACGCAGGACTATAAAACTTCCATTCTCTCAACGGCAACAGTCCTTGGCCTATCCAAAGCCTCCGTCACATCGTATCTGCCTTATGAAAAAGGCGTGTACTTTCCAAACACAGCAGATAAAGAGAAAATCAGCGTAGGAGCAGAGCGGCAGCGGAGATATAGAGCGGTAAGAAAACTGAGAACCGAGCCGACAGAAGAGCATCTGTGGGAGGTGGTTCTTCTTTATGCAGGGGTGTGTTTCAAAACCTACTCCGGCTTACCCTTCACCTATGAAATACGAAAAGGTCGGAATGGACAATACACAAAAGAGCTTTGGATCGACCGCCGGGAGAATAGTAAAAGCCTGGCATGGAGTTCGGTATTGCTGGCACTGAACAATATAAAAGAGGTGGGAGCGGTGGTGGACAGGCCAAAAGCTCTAGGCGACATTCGAGGTGTGACTTATATTTATGGAATATTTTACCGTTTTAGCATGATTGATGTGTCGGACAAGGTTAAGGAGAAGATGATGAAGCGATAAGTGCGTGAGATATCGTTTGCGAAACCACTGCCTTCCGTGGATACCACAGAAGGCAGTCAGTTGGCTTATTCCCAGTCTTCATCCCTAGCCCACAGAAGATTCTGCACTTCTTTTTCGGTAGTTAGGCGGACAGAAGAATGACCTTTGTATTCAGTCTTACCGCAGTCTGGGCAGCGGCCGGGCAGAGATTCCGCCTCAAAGCAGTAATGGCAGACATCGCAAAATAGTAGTTCACAGTGGGGTACTTTTAGCTGGTCTTTAGTTCAAATTGCTTGCGCTACACCAAATCTCAAGATTTGAATCCCACAATGAGGTAGTGTTTCAGGCATAGTAGGGGCAGGAATCATGGTTCCAACTGGTCGTCAAGAGAAGTCGGCTATGAGAAAAATGTTTATACGGATGACTTGTTTGTTGGCTTGTGATATACTGAAACGAGAAAAACGACGACGGGTGCTTTATAAATTTAAGGAAAAATTTGACAACATCGAAGGATGGCTTATCTATGCAAATTGAAAATGAAATAGAGTATGCAGCCAGGAAAATTATATCCTCTAATTACCAAATAGGAATTACACAAGAGGAACTGGACGATGCTGTGAATCGAGCGAAAGAAGCATTAAAAACTGGTAGTTTGGATTTCTCAAGGGTAGAATCATTAGTTCTTACACAGGATGGACATACTCGCCACGTCTATCGGTATTCTGATATGTTGGCACCGGAGAATGTAATTTGCCAATGCCTGAAACAACTTCTGGATAAAGTGTTTCGTATTCGCTATCCGAATCGTAATAAAATGGTTAAGACACTGTTTAATACACTTCCAGCGGTTGTCCAAATGTCTGCATTTACGATTGTGAAATTTGATTTTAAAAACTATTTCAACTCACTCTCGGCAACTTATGTCTACGAGAAATTTCTGAAGAATCGTTTGTCTTTCCGAAAAGATGCAGATTTGATAAAAAAATTCGTGGAAGAAACACAGTACACATACGCAGGACTGAGTACTTCAAATGCGATGGCAGAAATAGCGGCTTCTGCATTTGATTGTGCGGTTCACCAGAGATTTTCTCAATCAGGGCTGATCTATTATGAGCGATATATCGACGATAGCATATTGGTTCTAAATCGAAATTGGGAAAGCCAAAAAATTCAATCGATATTGGAACAAGTGCTGCAGGAAATATTCCATGATACGCAGATTAAATATGGAAAGCCGTGTAAAACTTCTTTTAATATGAAAAAGTTTTGCTGTGTCTCTGAAAAAGATCTATCGCAAAAGCATATGAAAATAAATTACCTGGGGTACGAATTTGATTTTTTCATACAAGATATGGAAAAGCGTAAAGTGGAATTGACGTATGGGATTACAGAGGAAAAGCGAAAAAAATACTGTCGTCGAGTAGGTAAACTGATCAAGTTATATAATGATCCAGCTAGTCCGGATTATCATGACGTGGAATTACTCCGACAGAGACTTAGAGCTTTTACATCTCGTGTAGTGTATGTATCAAAATATTCAAGTGGAAATGTCTGGAAAGTGAAGGGCTTTATTTCAAATTATTCAGAACTTCGCTATTTCGAGGATAATAAGACACTTGAAAAAAATACGGCGGATTTTTTGAAGAATATGGTTATAAGGGAGTTTCAGAGTCAAAGAACTCCCATTCCGTATTTTTTGACAATGTATACTACAAGTGATCGTGAAAAAAGAAATGCGGCTAGCGGCTATGATTTGTATAAAAATATGAAAAGCAATCGGACGCTTCTATTTGTGGAGGGAATAGGTTATGATTATGATGCTCTTCAAAAGCTCTGTCAAAAAGTACATATTCGCCCGATTGATTCAAATGGTATTCGGAAATCCTATAATGAGCTGGTAAAGGAGTATCTTATCAGAATGAAAGTAGGTTTTTAGAAAACAAAACGGCAAGGTTTCCCTTGCCGTCTCGGAACATTTGCCGTAGCTATGTTCTAAACACGATATTGGCTAAAACCGTTTACCGTGCCGATGATGTGTGTGTCTACATATATGTAAACACTGCAAAACATGTGTTTGCCCATTAAGCATATACTATTAGGGAGGAAAAGTCAATGGGGTGGAAGGGATTAGAAAGAAATAAGCTGGATTTTATCCTTACAGATTTGTTGCCGGTGGAGGTTTCGGAGTTATTTTCTTTTACAAACTTTTATGATTTTTTAACAGAAAGTTCTCAGCAGAAAGTAATTAACAGCTTGCTGAAGGAATTCTATAGAATGAAGGCCGCTGGAGGATTGTTATTTGAGAACGGTTGGGGAACAAGACCACTAAAATATAGGATTCTTAAGGGCGCTGCTTCAACAAGGGAAATGAGCATTATTCAGCCGTGTTCAGCATTGAATTTGTTTTTCTTTATTGACTGTTATCAAAAAGAAATCTTAGACTATTTTGAACAGCACCATGAGTTTTCTATTCGATACCATCAAAAAAACTCAGATCTGGTATACCAATCCCGTTCAAAAAAAGAAACACTCTACTTTCAAGATAGAGCCTGTTTTATAGATCGTTCGACAATTCAGCAAAGTGGAAACTTCTTTAAGATTGGCCCGTATAAATCAATTAATAGCTTTACGGGTTCGCATATTTGGCGAGTAAACAATTTTAAATTTCCTGTATATGCGAAAGTGGACTATAAGGCTTGCTTTGATAGTATTTATACCCACGCTTTTGCATGGTGTATAGAGCAGAATACAGTTGACGCAAAAAACGCCAAAAACTCTAATTTGTTCGTGGAAATCGATCGAATTATGCAGAATATTAATGGCCGATTTTCGAATGGGATTGTGGTGGGGCCTGAGTTCTCTCGAATGATGGCGGAAATACTATTGCAATGGATTGATTGTGAGGTTGAAAGGTCGTTAGAAATTCAAGATGTTGTTTGCGGAGCGGATTATAAAATATATCGATATGTTGATGATGTTTTCGTTTTTGCAACAAACGACGTAGTAATCGAGCGTATTGTTGAGCAGTATCGTTTGCATGCAGGACGATATTTGCTAAGATTAAATGATTTGAAATTTAAAAAAGAAGCTACACCCTGTTTGCCGAAAGACTGGCTAGAAAGTACGAGGTTGATGGCGGACGCTATTGGCGATTTTTTCTATCAAGGAAAACTAAAGGACTTCTATGATCTTCCAGAGGAGAAACAGATTCTGGTTAAAGACAATTTTATCCCGATTGACAGAATTAAAGATGAAATAGCCGTTTTAATGAAGAAGCATTCAGAAGATAGACACACAATTGTTTCGTTCTTGCTCTCAACAATGCTAAACAATATTGGAAAGAAAAAGAATGGATATAAACTCTTTCACCCAAATCATTGCGGAAAAGCCATGCTTCTAATCGATCTAACCATGTATATCTACGCATATTGTCCCTCGTTTGAATCGACGCGAAAAGTGATATCAATTCTATCATATATCAATGATGAGCTTGATTTTAAAACCAATGAAATCGTCAGGGAAAAACTGAGAAGATGTCTTTGGAGATATGCATTTATTTTTGAAAAGGGTAACCCCTTTGATCTCTGTGATTGGTTTCCAGTGCTTTTGGAGTATGGCTTGACGCTGCCGACTAGGGTGGAGGAAAATGTCATCGAGAAAATTCGAAAATTAGACAATCCAATATTGTGGGGAGTTATATTGTGTTACTCGAGATATCACGAAAATTTCTTTAAAAAATTACTTGAAGAAGTGGAATTGGTGATTGACGATAAAATTGACAGGATTTCAAAAAAGGAGGCAATGATGTATGAGGAATTTTGGTATGTTCTTATTTTTCATAACTGCCCTTTTTTATCAAAGTCATTAAAGAAAAAAATCACCCAATTTGTGGAAGATATAACGCCGAGAGCACCAAAATCGCCGAATTCAATGAGCCCATCCGACAAGGTGAAAAAACTCTTATGCGATTTTCTCCAACGTTCAAACCAAGGAAACAAACCCGAAAAGAGCTTTTTTAACTGGGGAAGAGTGCGAGCTTTTGATAACCGAATTACTTACAGAACTTATCAACGAACTGTTTTCAAAAATTACAAGAAACACCAAACAGGAATTATAACTAGCTTGGACTAAAAAACACAAGAAGGTGTATACATTCGGAGATTTCCTGGTGTGAATTTTTGGAGTGAAAATATAACAAAAAGTGAATTGAAGATTTGGTCGCTGCGGAGGTGCAACTCCCGGCGACTTTCTGTTTTGCGGACTTTATCACAAGATGGATGGTGCTCAACATCAAATTGATTGTTTGGCTTGTTCCGGTCTTGTGGGCAACGATGCTTCTACCATGCAGATTCTAGGGCATGGACGGATAAGGGACACCTTTTGGGTGAGGATATAGGAAATATCTTCTGTGCTCCACACTAAACAAATATCCTCCTTCTCCCACCGTACCCTTCAAAAACACGTCCGGTGAAATTTCAATCCCAAAATCGCCGGGAAAAAGCTGCAAGGGTCACAAACAACCTACTACACAGCCATCTGGTATCTGCTCACCCCCATAAAATCCACCCCGATATCACCCCTCAAAGCCGCAAGATCACGGACTGAGGAGAGTACCTGGGCAGGGCAGACGCCCCGGCGGAGGCCCCCGGACCCCAGGCTCTCCAAAGATTTGTAAATGAGAATATACGTTATCACTCGCATAAATATACCGGCGAAAAAAGAAACGGGGAAAACTTGAAAACAACGCTGAAACGTGGTATAATAGTGGTACGAACAAGCCGGGTTTAGTACGACAACTGTGCGCTGTGGTACTGTAACTGTTGTTTCAAAATTAGGAACGACTACAAAAAGTGTACGAAAAACTGGCGTAGCTACGACGACACCTACCAGGTTCAGGTCGTGTCTTGGTACGACAACGAGAACTCCTACACCTCTCAGATGGTCCGTACCATTAAGTACTTCGCTGAGAACTGCTGATCGGAGTTTCTCCTGAGCTGAATAAAGCTTGACTGCGCCCTTTCTCTTGTGTGATGCGAGAGAAGGGGCTCTTTTGCTGACCATTTTGGGCGCGATAAGGTGCTTTCGTAAAATGGTACGACCCATTCGTAATGATCCGACAAAAGCAGCACGCATTCGATCTCCATCTATTGCAACCCTTCTCCCGATATGATAAAATGGTAAAAATAAATGGAGACAACGAAACAGTATGATTACGAAACGTGAAAAACTGCAGTATGGATACCTGTTTCTGATTGATCTGCTCTCTCTGGCTCTCAGTATCGGGCTGGCGTGGGGGCTGACCGCAGGTGTTCTGCACAAGATGGGGGACTTCCAGCTGGACGATCTGGTAGAGGCCTGTTTCTTGTTGCTGCTGGCCTATATTCTGACCTTTTTTACATTTGATCAGAGCGAGAATATCGTGAACCGCACTCCGATCCGTGAAGTTGAGATTGCGGTGCGGTTCAATTTTTTGCTGACCCTCATTGATGCGGCCTGTCTGGCGCTGACCAAGGCTCCCATGCTGCACTCCCGCTATTTTCTGGTGTTTGTGCCCGTCATCGATGTCTTTGTGATGACGGGCGCTCATGCTGTCCTCAAAAAGATGCTGGTGCGCTCCCGTTATACCAAGGGGATTCAAAGCCTTGTGGGAGTGGTGACTACGCAGGAGAACGCAAGCCCCATTCTGGAAGAGCTGAAAAAGGACTGGTCCAAGCGCGTGACAGGTCTTGCCATTCTGGAAGCTGCCCCGGAGCAGCTTCACACTGAGATCGATGGGGTGAAGATCGAGGCGAACTTCGATAATTTCATGGACTGGCTGCGGCAGGCAGCGCTGGATGAAGTGTATCTGGATGTGGCGCAGGAGAGTGAGGAGAACATGCTGCCCTATCTCGAGGAGATGGAGAGCATGGGGCTGACGGTCCATTTCCGCCTGCCGGTGCTGGACCGGATCGAAAAAGCCTGCTGCGATGAGACCAGTGCGGTGCGCATCAGCCGGGAACTGAGCCGCTGTGCGGGCGGCAATGTTGTGACGATGGGCACGGTGGAACTCAAGCTGCGGGATCAGGTGCTGAAACGGACCATGGATATCGTAGGCGGTATCGTGGGGTGCATCATCAGCATCCCCATCATTGCGTTGGTGGCCATTCCGCTCAAGCTGGAAAGCCCCGGCCCGCTGATCTTCAAGCAGCGCCGGGTGGGCCGGAATGGACGGGTGTTCTACATCCACAAGCTGCGCAGCATGTATGTGGATGCGGAAGCACGCAAAAAGGAACTGATGGCCCAGAACGAAATGAACGGCCTGATGTTCAAGATGGAGGATGATCCCCGGATCACCCGGGTGGGGCGCTTTATCCGGCGCACCAGCATCGATGAGCTGCCGCAGTTTTTTGACGTTGTGCGGGGCTCTATGAGCCTGGTGGGTACCCGCCCGCCCACGCTGGATGAGTACCGGCAGTACGAGAGCCATCACAAGCGCCGCCTTTCCATGAAGCCGGGAATTACCGGCCTGTGGCAGGTAAGCGGCCGCAGCGATATTGATGATTTTGAAGAAGTGGTCAAGCTGGATGTCCAGTACATCGACAACTGGTCCATCTGGATGGATATCTACCTGCTGTTCAGGACGGTGGGCGTTGTGTTTGACCGGAAAGGGGCAAAATGAATTATATCCTTTTTGGTGGATCTGGTTTTATCGGCACCCATCTCATTCATTTGCTGCTGAAGGAGTGCGTCAGACCCGGCGACGTGATCTACGACCTGGATCTTGTGATGCCCGGGGAAGAGGGCGTGGTGCCGGGCATTGTGGAAAAGAACGATGGGGTGCAGTATATTCGGCTGGATGTGCGTAAGCCCATCGATTTTGAGTTCGTTCCGACTCCGGAGGACGTGATCTTTGATCTGGCAGCGGTCCACCGCACCCCCGGCCACCCGGAAGAAGCCTATTTTGAAACAAATATCCGGGGCGCGGAAAATGTGACCGCATTTGCGGAAAAATACGGCATCCGGAAGATCCTATTCACCAGCTCCATTGCACCCTATGGCGCGTCTGAGGACCTTAAGACGGAGGAGACTCTGCCAACTCCCAACACGCCGTATGGGATCAGCAAGCTGGTGGCAGAAAAGATCCACCAGATCTGGCAGGCCCGTGATCCGGCCCGGGAGCTGACCATCGTGCGGCCGGGCATCGTTTATGGCAAAGGGGAGCACGGCAACATGCCCCGCCTGTACAGGGGGCAGAAGAAGGGCTACTTTTTCTATGCCGGCCGGAAGGACACCATCAAGGCGTGCATCTATGTCAAGGAGCTGGTGCGCTTCTTCAAGTACCGGATGCTGGATCATTCCTTCCCCGGAGCAGAGATCTATAACTGTACTTACGAGCCGGCTTATACCATTGAAGAGATCTGCGATGCAATGCAGAAGGCGACCGGCCTGCACCGCCATGTGCCGTTGGTGCCCGCCGGACTGCTGCTGTTTGCGGCGGGCATTCTGGGACCCATCGGGGGCAAAAAGGTGGGCATCCATCCCGCCCGTGTCCGGAAACTGATGGTATCCACCAATGTCTGCGGCAGGAAGCTGGCCGCCACCGATTACAAGTTCCACTATACGCTGGAGGAGAGCTTCCGGGACTGGTTCGAGGATTGTGACCGCAAGGAGCTGGTATGACCATGGAGCAGAACGCACAGCCCATCCGTGTGGCCCAGATGATGACGGATATGAACTACGGCGGTGTGGAGATGGTGGTGATGAACTACTACCGCCACATGGACCGTTCCAGAGTTCAGTTTGATTTTTTCGCGCTGGAAGGCTCGACTCTGCCCCAGCGGGAAGAGATCGAACGGCTGGGCGGCCGGGTGTATGTGGTGCCAAAATATACCCACCTGCCGCAGTATGAACGGGAGATCGGGCGGCTGTTCCGTCAGAACGGATACCAGATCGTTCACTCCCACATGAACACCCTGAGCGTGTTTTCCCTCTGGGGGGCAAAGCGTGCAGGGGTGCCCAACCGGATCGCGCATAACCATTCTACGGTGGGCAGGGGAGAAGGGGCAAAAAATGTGATGAAGTACCTGCTCCGTCCCTTTGCCACAGTGTATCCCACCCGGCTCTGTGCCTGCTCCAGAACGGCAGGCAGCTGGCTTTATGGTGAAAAGCCTTTCCGGGTGTTCAACAATGCCATTGAGCTCGACCGCTTTACTTATGATGCCTCCAAACGGAAAGCCGTCCGGCAGGAGCTTGGCCTGGGGGATGAACTGGTGCTGGGCCATGTCGGGCGGTTCTGCTATGCCAAAAATCACGAATTTTTGCTGGATGTAATGGCGGAGGTCTGCAAACAACGGCCGGATGCCGTTTTACTGCTGATTGGAGAAGGGGAAAACGAGGCCGCTGCCCGCCGGAAAGCGGAGGCGCTGGGGCTGCAGGAGAATGTCCGTTTTCTGGGCCGCCAAAGCGATCCCGCAAAGTTCTATCAGGCCATGGATGCCTTTGTTTTGCCCTCGCGGTATGAGGGGCTTGGGATCGTGCTGATCGAAGCACAAGCGGCGGCATTGCCGGTCATCTGTTCCACAGAGGTGCCGCAGGAGGCTCAGGTCCTGCCCGAGATGCAGTACCTGAGCTTGCAGGAAAGCCCGGCAGTCTGGGCGGATGCGGCGATCCGGGCTGCAGAAAATGCCCGGCGGCGGGATACCTCTGCTGAGATGCGGGCAGGCGGCTTTGATATCGTCACCGAGGCGAAGAAGCTGGAAGAATTTTACTTCGACCTGCTGAAATGAGGAGATAAGATGGACCCTTTGGTAAGCATCATCGTTCCTGTTTATAATGTAAAGCCATATCTGAACCGCTGTGTGGACAGTCTATTGGGGCAGAGCTATCAGAACATGGAGCTGCTGCTGGTGGACGACGGCTCCACCGATGGCAGCGAGACCCTCTGTGATGAATATGCTGCACAGGATGCCCGGGTGCGGGTGCTCCACAAGAAAAATGGTGGTCTGTCCGATGCCCGCAACGCTGGTGTGGACGCGGCAGCGGGGGAATACCTCTCTTTTGTGGACGGCGATGACTGGGTGTCACCTTATTACATCGAGAACCTGTACCGGGCACTGGAGCAGGCGGGAGCGGATTTTTCAGCCAGCTGTTTTGAAGAGGTGTTTGAGGGCCAGCCGGTGCAGTCCGTGCCCACAGAGCGTCTGGAAGCATTCGAGATCCTGACCCGGGAGGAATGCCTGCGCCGCATCCTGTATCAGGAGGGCATGGAGGTGACCACCCCCACCAAGCTCTATAAGCGTGCACTGTTTGAGGGCGTGCGCTATCCGGTGGGCAAGCTCTATGAGGATATCCCGGTCGCCTACGAGGTGACAAAGCGTGCCCATAAGGCGGCACATATCGCAAACCGGGATTACTACTATTTCCAGCGGGGCAGCAGTATCCAGAATATGGCCTTCAACCCCAGAAAGCTGGATAGTGTGCGGCACTGCCATGCACTGATGGAAAATGTGAAGCGTGATTTCCCCCAGTTGAGCCGTGCGGCGGAGTGCCGCTATCTGAGCAATGTCTGCAATATCCTGTTCCAGATTCAGGACAGGCAGCATGAAAAGATTGAAAAGGCCCTCTGGCAGGAAGTGAAAAAATACCGCCGGAACGTTCTGCTGGACCCGCAGTCCCGCAAAAAGGCCCGGCTGGCGGCGGCACTTTCCTACAGCGGCTATGCCATGACCCGGCGGGTCTATGAAAAAACGCAGTGGCGTGGAAAAAAGTAAAGTGGAGGGATCCGGTTGGAGAAAAGAAAACCGCTTGTATCGGTCATTGTGCCGGTCTATAATGTTTACCCGTATCTGCGGGACTGTGTGCAGAGCGTGCAGGCGCAGAGTTACCAGAACTGGGAGCTGCTTTTGGTAGATGACGGCTCCACCGATGGCAGCGGGGAACTTTGTGATGAACTGGCTGTGGAGGATGGCCGCATCCGGGTGTTCCATAAGCCCAATGGGGGGCAGTCCGATGCCCGGAATGTTGGGTTGCAACAGACGCAGGGAAAATATTTTTACCTGCTGGACAGCGATGACCTGATCCGCTCCACAGCGTTTGACCAATTTGTGGAGCGCTGTGAGGCAGATGGTGCTGAC
>ERZ773107.3225-NODE-3225-length-10810-cov-15.868340_pt1 | contig 10810 bp, 8 predicted proteins | sample MGYA00580571_ERZ773107 | MGnify/ENA primary metagenome ERZ773107 (study PRJEB29015, sample SAMEA2737843) | human gut metagenome | biome: human gut; feature: human-associated habitat; material: faeces | place: China | collected 2012 ... | reverse complement strand
GAAAAGCTCGTCCGCGAGGGCGAAACGGACGCAGATAAGATCGTTTCCGCGATGAAGGCCTGCATCGCGGCGGAGAAGCTCGCGAAGATCGACTATGTTTCCGCTGTCGACGCGGTCACGATGGAGAACGTACATCGCATCGACCGTCCGGTGCTCGTCGCGATGGCTGTCTACATCGGAAAGACCCGTCTGATCGACAATTTTCTGACGGAGGACTGTGCGAAATGATGCTGAATATGCTCAAGGGTAAGATTCACCGCGCGACCGTCGTGCAGGCCGAGCTGGATTACGTCGGCTCGATCACGGTCGATCAGGATCTTCTGGATGCTGCCGGCATTCTGGAATACGAAAAGGTGCAGATCGTTGACGTCAACAACGGCAGCCGCTTCGAGACGTACACCATCTCGGGCGAGCGCGGCTCGGGCATGATCTGCCTGAACGGCGCGGCGGCGCGCTGCGTCCGCTGCCGGACGTGCTGCCTGCAGCCGGTCTGCCGGATGTTCCGGTCGTTCCGGCAGCCGGGCGCGGGGCGGCCTTTGCGGCCTGATCCGGCCGGTTCAGCGAGCGGTCTGTGTTAATGCGGCGTGGCGCTTGACTCATGTTTCTAGGCTCCTTCAGCTTTCACGGTGCTGCAGAAAAACACAGTTCTCTGCAAAAACCTGTCATACGTCATAGTATAGCATCGTCCGGCAGAATCTGCAATCGGTTTTGCAGTCCTGTCCCTGCAACGGTTTTTAAGCGTTTTCTCCATTCTGTGCACTGTGGGCCAGAATATCCTCGTAGGCAGCTTTTGACATGGGGTCCAGCGGTTTGCCCTGGGAGAGCACAAAATCGTTGGTCTGCTTCAGGGCCGCCAGCATAGCCGCGTCCAGGTCCTTCAGCTCCAGCTTGCGCAGCTTTTCCACACCGGGCCAGTCCCGCTCGGCGCTGGTCATATCGGCCAGATACAGGATCTTGTCCAGCTGGGTCATGCCCGGCTTGCCCGCCGTATGGCAGGCAATGGCGCTGAGCACGGCTTCGTCGGTCACGCCCCATTCGGTGCGGGCCAGAATGGACGCGCACACGCCGTGCCACACCGGCGTGGGGCGCGCTTCCCCGCCCTCGGCGTATTCCGGGTGCGCCTGCATGATGGCGCGCATCTCGTCCTTGCCGATCTCCTTGGCCGCGTCGTGCAGCAGGGCGGCCAGCGCCGCCTGCTCCTCGTCGGCACCGTAGTGCTTTGCCAGCTTGACGGCCATTTTTTTCACATTGATGGTATGCTCGTAGCGCTTGTCGCTCAGGCGGCTGCGCACAAGCTCCTTTGCCTGTTTGAGGTTCATTGCGTGGTACTTCCTTTACGTTTGGTACAGATGCTCCCGCCGGATGACGGCACGCACCGCTTCCGGCAGTTCCTCCGCGCAGTCCTCCCCGGCGGCAAGGCGCTGGCGGAGGGCACTGGACGCCATGGGCAGGGCCGTGACCGGGGCAAACAAAATGCGCTGCCCCGCCGGGTCCAGCTGCCGGGCCTTGGCGCACAGCTCCGGGGCGTCGCCTGCATTGCGGCTGGTCACCACCAGATGGGCCAGCCGCAGGATGTCCTGCCAGCGGTGCCAGCCGTCAAAGCTGAGCAGCATATCGCTGCCGACGGCCAGATACAATTCCCCTTCCGGGTCCTGCGCTGCCAGCATCTCCACCGTGAGCACCGTGTAGTTGCGGCGGCCCGCCTCGGCCTGGGCGATCTCCCAGCTGCTGACTTCCAGCTGCGGGGTCACGGCCTCCTCCCCCTGTGCCAGCTGCCGGAAGCAGCCGCACATCTCCAGCCGCAGCGCCGCCGGGGCAGCCGTGTGCTGTTTGAAGGGCGAAAGCCCTGCCGGCATCACCACCACCCGGTCCGGGCGGACACAGGCAGCAGCGGCCCGCAGGTTGTTCAGGTGGCCGTTGTGGGGCGGGTCGAAGCTGCCGCCATAGAGCAGCGTTTTCATCTTACTTCAGCAGGTCGGCGTAGGCGCTGTCCTTTTTCTTCTGCAGGTACAGCACGAACTTGGAGCCGATCACCTGCACGCAGTCCGCACCGGTGGCCTCGGCCAGCAGCTGGGAAGCCTCGCGGGCGTTGTACATGCTGTTTTCCAGCACCTTGAGCTTGATGAGTTCGCGGGCGTCCAGGCAGTCCTTCACGCCCTGGACCATGGTGTCGTCAATCTCACCCTTGCCCACAATGTAAACGGGGTCCATGGTGTTTGCTTTGCCGCGCAGAATGGCGCGCTGTTTGCTCGTCAACATAATTTTTTCTCCTTTATTTTGAGGTTGATATTACGGATCTTTCAATTTTACTTTTTCACGGGATGAGGCGTATCTGTCAGCGGCCTCGCCCTCTCAGGCACTTTCGCGCCAGCTCTCCCAAAGGGAGAGCCTCTGGCGAAGAGATAAAGTTTGTGGTTTTGCCAAGGCCTCTCCCTTCGGGAGAGGTGCCGAACAAGGTGAGGCGGAGAGGGCGAGCCTGTTTCAGTCTTATAATTATTTCAACTCGATCTCTACCGTTCCAGATACCTGTGCGATGATGCCTTCTTCCGTGACTGCACCCAAAAACTCCGGCAGCTGCTTTTCCAGCTCTGCCAGCGCGTTGCCGCGGTGGCTGATGGCGTCCTTTTCGTCCGGGGTCAGCTGGGCGTAGCTGCGTTTCTCGGTGTTGGGGCGCTTGTCCGTTTTGCCCACGCCGCAGTCGGCGGGGATGAACAGCGGATCATAGCCAAAGCCGTAGTCGCCGCACAGCCGCGTAAAGGCGATGCTGCCCGGGCACTCGCCCATGCAGGTCAGGTGCCGACCGTCCGGCAGAATGAAGCACACCGCCGAGACGAACTTTGCCCCCCGCTGCCCGGCAGGCACCGCCTGCATGGCAGCCAGAAGCTTATCGTTGTTGGCTTCATCGTCGCCGTGGTGTCCGCAGTAGCGGGCGCTGTACACGCCGGGTGCGCCGTCCAGCGCGTCCACACACAGGCCGGAGTCATCGGCGATGGTAGGCAGGCCGCTGGCCTTGCAGATGGTCTCGGCCTTGATGAGGGCATTCTCGGCAAAGGTGGTGCCGGTCTCTTCCGGCTCGATGGTGATGCCCAGTTCCTTCTGGCTGACCACCTCGTGTCCCTGCGCTTCCAGAATACGGCGCAGTTCGCGAAGCTTTCCGGCGTTGCCGGTCGCTGCACAAATTTTCATCTTGATACTCCTTCCGCTTTCAAAGCTCCCCCTGAGAGGAAAGACTCTCCCCGGCCGGGGAGAGATGGCGCGTCCAGCGCCAGAGAGGGGAATCTCCGTTTCCGCGCCGCTGCAAGCGGACGGAACGGTGAGAGGGTTTTGTTTTAATGCTTCCATTCACGAGGGAGCAGCTCTTCCACAAAGCCCTCCGGGGTGAAGGGCAGCAGGTCGTCGATGCCCTCGCCCACGCCGATAAAGCGCACCGGCAGGCCCAGACGCTGCTTGACCGCCACAACGCAGCCGCCCTTGGCGGTGCCGTCCAGCTTGGTCAGGATGATGCCGGTGGCATCGGCAGCCTTGCAGAACTCCTTGGCCTGACTGATGGCGTTCTGCCCGGTGATGGCATCCAGCACCAGCAGGGTCTCAAGGCTGGCTTCTGGGCTTGCCTTTTTGACGCTGCGGCTGATCTTGGAAAGTTCTGCCATCAGGTTTGATTTGTTGTGCAGACGGCCTGCGGTGTCCGCAATGACCATATCATAGCCGCGTGCGGTGGCAGACTTGACCGTATCAAAGATGACGGCGGCGGGGTCTGCGCCTTCGCCTGCGCTGACGATGGGCACACCGGCACGGCTTGCCCAGATCTCCAGCTGCTCGCTGGCAGCGGCGCGGAAGGTGTCACCGGCGGCCAGCATGACCCGCTTGCCCTGCCGGGTGTAATAATCGGCCAGCTTGGCAATGCTGGTGGTCTTGCCCACGCCGTTGACGCCGATGACCAGAATGACAGCGGGCTTGCCGTCCAGCGCCATCTCGGCCTCCGGGGTCATCTCCTCGGCAATGATGTCGCGCAGGGCGTCTGCGGCCTGTTCGCCGGTCTTGAGCCCCTTGTCGCGCACACGGTCGCGGAGTTTATCCACCAGATGCACCGCCACCTCGCCGCCTACGTCGGCAAGGATCAGCTGCTCCTCCAGATCATCGTACATCTCATCGTCGATGACGCTGCCGGTCAGGGTGTTCATAATGCTGCCCCAGAAGCCGGTGCGGGTCTTTTCCAGACCCGTTTTCATCTTGTCTTTTTCTTTTTTTCCAAATCCGAAGAACGCCATAGTGGTCCTCCTATCTATTTTCTGTTTATTTTATATCAGGAAACCAGCGTTGCGTCAACCTGTTCCAGATCCAGCTTGAGCAGCTTGGACACGCCGTCCTCCTGCATGGTCACGCCATACAGCACGTTGGCAGCTTCCATGGTGCCGCGGCGGTGGGTGATGACGATGAACTGGGTCTTATCGCTGATGCGGCGCAGATACTGGGCAAACCGCACCACGTTGGCATCGTCCAAGGCGGCTTCGATCTCGTCCAGAATGCAGAAGGGCGCGGGGTTCACCGCCAGAATGGCAAAGTAGATGCTGATAGCCACCAGCGCCTGCTCGCCGCCGGAAAGGGCTTCCAGATTCTTGATGACCTTGCCCGGCGGGGCTACCCGGATACCGATGCCGCAGGCCAGCACATCGCTTTCGTCCTCCAGCACAAGGCTGGCTTCGCCGCCGCCGAACAGCTCGGTGAACACGCGGCTGAAGTTTTCGTTGATGGCACGGAAGCTGTCGGTGAAGATCTCCCGCATCTGGGCGGAAAGCTTTGCGATCATGCGGCTCAGCTCGTTGCGGCTCTCCTCCACGTCGGTCACCTGACGGGACAGCTCATCGTAGCGGGCTTTGACTTCCTTGTACTCCTCGATGGCGCTTACGTTCACGCTGCCAAGGGCGCGGATCTTGCCGCGCAGGTCGGCCACCTGTGCCCGCAGCGCGGTCAGGCTGTCAAACTCCACGCACAGCTGCTCCGCCTGACTGACCGAGAGCTGGTACTCGTCCCACAGCTTTGCCACGGTCTGGTCGTACTCGGTCTCGGCAGCGGCCTTGCGCTCGGCAAGGCGTGCCATCTCCCGGCCCATCTCCTCGCGGCTGTCGGAGGCGGTGCGGGCTTTTGCCAGCGCTTCCGTTTCCTTCTGCTGGCAGGCAAGCCGCTTTTCGGTGGCTTCGCGGATGGCCTGCTCCTTTTGGGTGATGGTGGTCTGGCTGTCGGTCTTGGCCTTGCGGATGGCCGCGATCTCGGTGCGGCAGGCTTCGCTGCGGGCAGCAAGGGCGGCAAGGCTTTCTTCCAGTGCAGTGCGGCGGGCAGCGGAGTCCTTGGCACGCTGTTCCAGCGCGGCAATCTGGCTGTAAGCCAGCTCCGCGTCCTTGCGGCGGGTCACCTGTTCCAGCCGCTTGGCGCTGAGCGCCTGTGCCAGCTGGTTCTGCTGGGTCAGAAAGCTGTCGCTGCCCTCTGCAATGCGGCTCAGCTCGGCGGTCAGCTGCTCGATCTGCGCCGTCAGTTCTGCCTGCTGCAAGGCAGCGGCATCGGCCTTGGCGCGGCTGTCGTTCAACGCAGCCTGCAAGGCGTCCATCTGCTGCTGTGCGTTCTGCACGGCAGTTTCCAGCTGGGCAGCGGCGGCTTCCAGCCGCTTCTGCTCCGCCTCTGCACGCACCCGGTCGTTGGCGGCAGTGATCTGCTCGCTGGCGGTGGCGGTCAGCTCTGCCTGCAAAGCATCTGCCTGCTCTTTGCACTGGTCAGTCTTTTCCTGTGCGGCAAGGCAGTCTTTTTGCAGCTTGGCCGCCTTCAGGCGCAGCTCTTCCATCTCCTGCTTGCGGGTGAACAGACCGGCGCTGCGCTGCACGCTGCCGCCGGTAAAGCTGCCGCCTGCATTGATGACCTGTCCATCCATGGTGACCACCTTGTTGTGGTAACCGTTGTCCCGCGCCACGCGGGAGGCTTCGTTGATATCCTCCACCACGATGATGCGCCCCAGCAGGTTCGAGACGATATTCTCGTACCGGGGGTCGGCCTGCACCAGCGCAGAGGCCAGCCGTGCCGTGCCGGACAGCCGTCCCCGAAACACGCCGGGCTGCACGGTATCCAGCGGTAAAAAGGTGGCGCGGCCTGCATGGTCATTGCGCAGCAGGGCGATGGCGGCTTTCGCGGCGGCTTCGTTTTCCACCACGATGTTCTGCAGCGCACCGCCCAGTGCGGTCTCGATGGCAACCTCGCACCCGGGCTCCACCTTCAGGATGGTGGATACCGGCCCCAGAACGCCCCGCAGACGGCGGGCTCCGGCGGCGCGCATGACCGCACGCACCGAGTTCTGGTAGCCGTCCATGTTCTTTTCCAGCTCCCGCAGCACCGAAAGGCGCTGCCGGGCGGCATCCAGTTCCCTGCCCAGCCGCTGCTCGGCGGCATCGGCCTCGTCCAGCGCGGCCTTGCGGCTGCGCAGCTTGAGCTCCAGACCGGAGCGGATGTTGCCCAGCTGCTTTTCGTTTTCCTCCAGCGTCTGGCGGTACTTTACGGTATCGGCCAGATCCTGTCTTGTTTCCTCCAGCTGTGCGGCGGCATCCCGGGCGCTCTGTTCCAGCGCGGGCAGACGCTGCCGGGCGGTGTCTCCGGCGGCTTCGGCGGCAGCCTGTGCCACCTGTGCCTCGGTGCGCTTTGCGGTGTGGTCGGCAAGCTCTGCCCGCAGGCTGTCCTTGCGGGCACCGCTGGCGGTGCTGGCATCTGCCAGCCGGGCAAGTTCGGCATTCAGCGCTTCGATCTCTGCCGCAAGCTTTTCGCCCGCAGCCTCCATGGTCTTTGCCACGGCACGGTGGCGCTGCAAGGCGGCATCCGCCTCGGCGGTGTCCTGCTGCCCGGCGGCGATCTCCTGCTGCAAAGAAGCCGCGCTCTCATCGTTGCGCAGAATATCGTTTTCCAGCACGGCGATGCGGCTTTCGGAGCCGCTGATCTGCTGGGTGATGCTGCGGATATCCCCATTCAGGCGCTCGACAGCAACCGTCAGCTGCTGTGCCTGCATACGGATCTCCTCAGCCTCCTGCTCGGCGGCCTTGGTCTCCCGGTCAAAACGCTCGTAGTCGGTCTGGGCGGTCTCGTAGTCCCGCACCTGCTGGCGCACGGCTTCCCGAGCGCGGTGCACCCCATCGGTCCACAGGGTCACTTCCAGCGTTTTGCGCTGGGCGCTCAGTTCCAGAAACTTCTGTGCCTTGGCGCTTTCTTTTTCCAGCGGGCCCACCCGGCTTTCCAGCTCGCCAAGGATATCCCGCAGGCGCTCCAAGTTCTCGCCCGCTGCGGCCAGACGGCGCTCGGCTTCGGTCTTGCGGTAGCGGTACTTGGCAATGCCGCAGGCTTCTTCAAAGATCTCGCGGCGCTCGCTGCTTTTGGCTGCCACGATCTCCGCAATGCGTCCCTGCCCGATGACCGAATATCCGTCCCTGCCGATGCCGGTATCCAGCAGCAGCTCGTACACGTCCCGCAGGCGGCATACCTGCCCGTTGATGGTGTACTCGCTGTCGCCGGAGCGGTAGTATTTGCGCCCGATGGTCACCTCGTCCGCGTCCACATCCAGCGTGTGGGCGGCGTTGTCCAGCGTCAGCCGCACCTGCGCAAAGCCCATGGGGCTGCGCTTGCGGGTGCCACCGAAGATGACGTCCTCCATTTTGCCGGCGGCGCGCAGCTGGCGGGAGCTGGTCTCGCCCAGCACCCAGCGCACTGCGTCCGAAAGGTTGGACTTGCCGGAGCCGTTGGGGCCCACCACGCCGGTGACGCCGGTATCAAAACTGATCTTTACCTTATCGGGAAAACTTTTAAAGCCCTGGATCTCCAGTTCCTTGAATACCATTTACTTTTCCTTTATCACGCCCAGCAGCTTGAGTGCTTCCTTGGCGGCGCACTGCTCGGCAGCTTTTTTGCTGCGTCCCTCGCCCCGCGCCACGCGGTCGGAGTTAAAGCGCACCGCCACCACGAAATGCTTGTCGTGATCCGGGCCGGACTCGCTTTCCACCACATAGCTCAGGCGCTCTTCCGGGTTCTGCTGCACGATCTCCTGCAGGCGGGTCTTGTAGTCCGCCTCAGCGTGCTTGCCCTCGGTGATGAAGGGCAGGATGAACTTGCGCGCCACCTCCATGCCGCCGTCCAGATACAAGGCGGCAATAACGGCCTCAAAGGCATCTGACACCACACTGGGACGGGTGCGGCCGCCGCAGCGCTCCTCGCCGCGGCCAAGGCGCAGATACTCGCCAAGGTCGATCTCCTGCGCAAACTGGAACAGTGCACTCTCGCTGACAAGGCTGGCGCGGATGCGGGTCAGGTCGCCTTCCGGGCGGTCGGCGTAGGCGTGGAACAAGTAGTCTGCGGATACGATCTGCAAAACGCTGTCGCCCAGAAACTCCAGCCGCTCGTTGTGCTTGACCGGGGTACGGCTCTCGTTGGCATAGCTGGTGTGGGTAAGCGCGATTTCCAGCAGTTCCGGGTTTTTGAATTTGTAACCGATGATAGTTTCCAACTGATGGCTCATGGTCGTTTTTACTCCCTTTTATTCCTCAGTTTTCTGTGCTGCAGCCAGTTCGTCCAGTGCGGACTGCATGGTGCCGCACAAATCGTTCTCCACGCAGATCTTTGCCTGCCGGATGGCGTTTTTGATGCCCTTTGCCTTGGAGGAGCCGTGTGCCTTGATGACCGGCTGCTTTGCACCAAGGAAGGGCGCGCCACCGTATTCCTCGCTGTCCATCTGGTGCTTCAGGTCGGTAACGCCGCCCTTGAGCAGCAGATATGCCAGCTTGCCGCCAAGGTTTGCAAGGAACATCTGCTTGAGCATACCCAGCAGCATCTTTGCCACGCCCTCGGTCAGCTTGAGGATGACATTGCCGGTAAAGCCATCGCAGACCACCACGTCCACCTCGCCATTGGGCACATCACGCGGCTCGATATTGCCCACAAAGCGGATGCCCGGGGTGGTCTTGAGCAGCTGGTGGGCGTCCCGCAGCACGGGAGTGCCCTTGCTCTCCTCGGCACCGTTGTTGGCCAGTGCTACGCTGGGGTTTTTGCGTCCCTCTACTTTGTTCACATAGCAGCTGCCCATGACCGCAAAGGCGGCCAGCATCTCCGGGCGGCACTCCACGTTGGCACCGCAGTCCAGCAGCAGGTAAGCCTGCTTTTTGGCGGGCACCATGGTGGCCAGAGCCGGCCGCTTTACCCCCCGGAGGGTGCGCACGATGAGGCTTGCGCCCACATGCAGTGCACCGGTACTGCCGGCAGAGACAAAGGCGTCGCCCTTGCCCTCCTTCAGCAGGTTCAGGCCCACCACGATGGAGGAATCCTTTTTGGTCCGGACGGCCCTGGCAGGCTCGTCGCACATGTCGATGACCTCGGTGCAGTTCACCAGCTCGATGCCGTCCAGCGGGATGTTATTGTCCGCCGCCGTCCTGCGCACCAGTTCCTCATTGCCCACGCCGAGGATCTGCACGCCGTATTCCTTCACGGCCTGTGCCGCGCCTTCCAGCACGGCCAGAGGGGCGTTGTCGCCGCCCATCATGTCTACAATGATCTTCATAGTTGCGCTCCTTTCTGTTCCGGGAGATCGGCCCTGCGGTTACAGGGCGGTTTCATCCAGCCACTGCTGGAAGCTGGCAACAGCGCGCTCGGCCTGTGCCATGTAACGCAGGCGCTTGTCGCGGGGACGCTTGTCCTCCGGCAGCGGGGGCAGGATGCCCATGTTCGCGCCCATCGGCTGGAAGTTCTTGTTCTCGGTGGTCAGGTACTGCACCAGTGCGCCGCACATGGTGTCCGCCGGCGGGGGCGGCAGCTCCCGGCCTTCCAGCCGGGCATAGAGGTTCCGCGCGGCCAGAAGGCCACAGGCGGCACTTTCCATGTAGCCCTCAAAGCCGGTAATCTGCCCGGCAAAGAACACATTGGGGTGCTCCTTCAGGCACAGGCCCGCACTCAATACACGAGGTGCATCCAGGAAGGTGTTGCGGTGCATCACACCGTACCGCACGAACTCGGCATGTTCCAGGCCGGGGATCATGCGGAACACCCGCTTCTGCTCCCCCCACTTGAGGTTGGTCTGGAAGCCCACGATGTTGTACAGGGTGCGCTCCTTGTTCTCGGCCCGCAGCTGGACGTTGGCCCAGGGGCGGTGGCCGGTGTTGGGGTCCACCAGGCCCACCGGGCGCAGGGGGCCAAACCGCATGGTGTCGGCACCGCGGGCAGCCATGATCTCGATGGGCATGCAGCCCTCGTACACGGTCACGGTATCGGCCTTTTTGCCGTGGGCGTCCGGGTCGGGCCGGGCGCTCTGCTCTGCCCCGGTGTCAAAGTCGTGCAGCGGAGCCCGCTCGGCCGCAGTCAGCGCCGCATGGAACGCCTCATACTCGGCCTTGTTGAAGGGGCAGTTCAGGTAGTCGGCATCTCCGCGGCCATAGCGGGAGGCGGCAAACACCTTGTTGTAGTCCAGGCTCTCGGCGGTGACGATGGGCGCCACGGCATCGTAGAAGTGCAGGCGCTCGTCGCCGGTCAGGGCACCGATCTCGTCCGCCAGTTTCCCGTCGGTCAGGGGGCCGGTGGCCACCAGGATGGGGGCGCTTTCGTCGATGTGCTCCACCGGCTGGCGGTGCACGGTGATGTTGGGGCACTCCTCCACCCGGCGGGTGACCTCCGCGCTGAAGGTGTCGCGGTCCACGGCCAGGGCTCCGCCGGCGGCCACGCGGGCCACCTCCGCCGCCTGCAGCAGCTGGCTGCCCATGCGGCGCATCTCTTCCTTCAGCAGGCCGGACGCAGAGTCCAGCCGCTC
>ERZ773107.3208-NODE-3208-length-10845-cov-25.705005_pt1 | contig 10845 bp, 8 predicted proteins | sample MGYA00580571_ERZ773107 | MGnify/ENA primary metagenome ERZ773107 (study PRJEB29015, sample SAMEA2737843) | human gut metagenome | biome: human gut; feature: human-associated habitat; material: faeces | place: China | collected 2012 ... | reverse complement strand
CGCCGGAGCGGTGCTTAAGCCGTCAGGCGGGAATTGTGCGGTGTTGCCTTAAATTAGTGTCAGTATAACACCCTGCGGGGCAGAAATACAAGTCAAATTTGTTAAAAGTTACACAAAATCCAAAAACGCGAACTCGCTGCCTTACATCTTGTGGTCAGCAAACAGCGGGTCATCCTGCCACAGTACGGTGTGCCCGGCGGCGCGGGTGGCGTTCAAGTCAATGATGCGCTGGTTGCCGGAGCCGCGGAACCGCAGCGAAATATCGTGCTGCGCGGGGATGAATTCGCCGTCCACCAGCACATCGATCAGGCTCAGCATCTCGTCCGTCACTTCGCAGCGGGCGTGGCTGGGCTGCAAAAGTTCGGTTTCGTATACATTGCCGGTGTAGCACCAGATGGTTTTGTGGGGGTACAACACCCGTACTTCGTGCAGGAACGGCACCAGCGCACGCTGGTTTTCCGGCTCAAAGGGTTCGCCGCCCAAAAGGGAAAGCCCATCAATATAATCCGGGGCAAGGCTGCCCAAAATTTCATTGCGCACGGCTTTATCAAAGGGCAGGCCATAACCAAAATCCCAGGCAACGGCGTTAAAACATTCCGGGCAGTGGCGGCGGCAGCCGGAAACAAACAGACTGGTACGCACGCCCGTGCCGTTGGCAATATCACAGTATTTTATGGTTGCGTAGTTCACGCGGGGAGCCTCCTTATAACATGCAACACTATATCTTGTATAGTGCTGCGGCAAATCATCACAATAGGCAGGTGCCTTGCACCAGTATACCAGCCGTGCCGGGCAAAAGCAAGCGGCCAGGGAACAATAAAATCACATATCATCGCAGCTTTGAAAAAAGTGCCTATTTTACCCAAAAAGCCAGCGCTTTTTTCGGCGTTTTGTTTTGAAATCTTTTTGAACGTCCCATCGCGCTATATGGCATATATGGCTACTATTAGCAAATTATATACAATATATTGTGGTGTATTGGCTTGACTTTGCCGGGTCGATGCGGTAAGATAAATACGCTCGCCAAAATCATGGAGCGATTTTGGCATGTGGTATCAACCCGGCAGCTTTTATTGAGGTAAGGAGATAACAGTTCATGAAGATCATCAAGCGCAACGGCAGCGAGGCCGTTTTCGATATATCCAAAATTATTGCAGCGGTGACCAAAGCCAACAACGTTGTTGCCTCCAACCAGCGCTTGACCAAGGAACAGATCACGGCCATTGCCGACGATGTGGCGCAGGAATGCCAGAGCCGCAACCACGCCATGAACGTGGAGGAGATCCAGGATCTGGTGGAAGACGCCATCATGCAGACCAATGCGTATGAGGTGGCCCGCAAATATATCACCTACCGCTATGTGCAGAGCCTGCGCCGTACCCATAACACCACCGACGACCGCATTCTGTCCCTCATCGAGTGCAACAATGAGGAAGTCAAGCAGGAAAACGCCAATAAAAATCCGACCGTCAACAGCGTTCAGCGCGATTATATGGCCGGCGAGGTCAGCAAGGACCTGACCATGCGTATGCTGCTGCCTGCCGAGATTGTAAAGGCACATGAGGATGGCATCATTCATTTCCATGATGCTGACTATTACGCCCAACATATGCACAACTGCGACCTGGTCAACCTGGACGACATGCTGCAGAACGGCACGGTTATTTCTGGTACCCTCATCGAAAAACCGCATTCTTTCTCCACGGCCTGCAACATTGCCACCCAGATCATTGCGCAGGTGGCATCCAACCAGTACGGCGGCCAGAGCATCAGCCTGACCCACCTGGCACCGTTTGTGGATATCAGCCGCAAAAAGATCCGCCGCGATACCGAAGCGGAGATGAAGGAACTGGGCATTGATCCCGGTGAAGAAAAGCTCTCCCAGATCGTTGAAGCCCGTCTGCGCGAGGAAATCAAGCGCGGTGTGCAGACCATCCAGTACCAGGTCGTTACCCTGATGACCACCAACGGCCAGGCACCGTTCATCACGGTATTCATGTACCTGAACGAAGCGGGCGAAAACCAGCGCCTGAAATCTGACCTTGCCATTATCGTGGAAGAAATGCTCCGCCAGCGCTACCAGGGTGTTAAGAATGAGGAGGGCGTCTGGATCACCCCCGCGTTCCCCAAGCTGATCTATGTGCTGGAAGACGATAATATCCGCGAAGGCACCCCCTATTTCTACCTGACCAAACTGGCCGCCAAATGCACCGCAAAGCGCATGGTGCCGGACTATATCAGCGAAAAGAAGATGAAGGAATACAAGCTGTCTAAGGGTGAGACCGAGGGCAACGGCGATGTATTTACCTGTATGGGCTGCCGCAGCTTTTTGACCCCCGATCGTTCCGGCACTGGCTGGAACAACGTGGCCAACGCCAAGAACTATGTGCCGGGCAAGCCGAAGTACTATGGCCGCTTCAATCAGGGTGTTGTTACCATCAACCTGCCGGATGTGGCCCTGTCCTCCGGCGGTGAGCCGGATAAATTCTGGAAAATTTTTGATGAGCGCCTGGAACTGTGCCACCGCGCCTTGCAGTACCGCCATAACCGCCTTAAGGGTACCCTGTCCGATGCGGCACCCATTCTGTGGCAGTACGGCGCTCTGGCCCGCCTGAAAAAGGGCGAGCCCATTGATAAGCTGCTGTACGGCGGCTACTCCACCATCAGCCTGGGCTATGCGGGCCTGTATGAATGCTGCAAATATATGACCGGCAAGAGCCATACTGATCCCGCCGCAAAGCCCTTTGCCCTGAGTGTGATGCAGCACATGAACGATAAGTGCAACGAGTGGAAAAACGCTGAAAATATTGATTACTCGCTGTACGGCACCCCGCTGGAATCCACCACCTACAAGTTTGCCAAGTGCCTGCAAAAGCGGTTTGGCATTGTGCCGGGCATTACGGACCGCAACTATATCACCAACAGCTACCATGTGCATGTGACCGAGCAGATCGATGCGTTCACCAAGCTGAAGTTTGAAAGTGAGTTCCAGCGCCTGTCTCCGGGCGGTGCCATCAGCTATGTGGAAGTGCCCAATATGCAGGATAACCTGGAAGCTGTCATCAAAGTGATGCAGTTCATCTATGATAACATCATGTACGCAGAGCTGAACACCAAGAGCGACTACTGCCAGGTGTGCGGCTATGACGGCGAGATCAAGATCGTGGAGGACGACGGCAAGCTGGTGTGGGAGTGCCCGCACTGCCATAACCGCGACCAGAGCAAGCTGAACGTTGCCCGCCGCACCTGCGGCTACATCGGTACCCAGTTCTGGAACCAAGGCCGCACCGCCGAAATCAAGGACCGCGTGCTGCATCTGTAAAACGTATAAAGATAATAGAATAAACAAAATGAGGCGTATCCACGATATATGGATACGCCTCATTTTGTTGCTAAGATAGCTAAGGCAACACCGCACAATTCCCGCCTTGCGGCTTAAGCACCGCTCCGGCAGCTGCGGCACGGCATCTGCGTTGCCAAAATGCTCGATAAGACATCCAGTATTATCTGCGCTTTTGGCTTGGCATCTGCCGCACCTCGCTCGCCGTATCGGCACTTAGAATTATGCGGTATTGCCCTAATAAAATAAAGCGAATATAGAAAAGAAAAATCTATACCGTAAAGCAACCGCCCGGTACAAATCCTGTACCGGGCGGCTGCTTTATGATGAAATAGCAGAGAATGGCAGAAAGTTACAGCTGGTCGATGGTGGGGTAGCTGTCAATGGCACCGTAGCGCTGCACACTGTAACCGCAGAACCGGTTGGAAAAATCCAGCCACTGGTTCAGCTGGTCCGCCTGCAGAGCAGGCAGGGCGGCGCGGTCCATCCCGTTTTTGTGCAGCTGCCACAAGAACGAGCCGATGAACCCGTCCCCGGCGCCGGTGGTATCCACGGCCTTTACCGGCTTGCTGGCGGAAAAGCCGTGGGCGGTGCGGGTGTAAGCGTGGGCACCGGCGCTGCCGCAGGTGTAGAGCACCAGCTGTACATGGCCCACAAACAGGCTGGGCAGGGCGGCTTCAATATCACTGGTGCCGGTCAGAAATTCCAGCTCTTCGTCCGAGATTTTGACCACATCGGCCAGCGGCAGGAACTCCAGCACCGTGCGGCGCAAAGCATCACGGTCCGGCCACAGCGGAAAGCGCAGATTGGGGTCAAAGTCAATGATAGTCCCGGCGCTGCGGGCTGCGGCAATGGCAGTTTTGTGGGCTTCCCGCATGGGGCTTTCCACCAGGGCAACGCTGCAAAAATGCAGGGCATAGGCGTTGGCAAACAGGCTGGTATCCACCTGCTCCGGGGCGTACAGCAAATCGGCTGAGGGCTTGCGGTAAAAACTGAACGTCCGGTTGCCGTCCGCTTCCAGCGAAACAAAGGCCAGGGCGGTGTTGGCTTTGTCCGTCAAACAGATGTGGCTGGTATCAATGCCGCAGGCAGCCAGTTCATCAATGATCTTGTGGCCGAACGGGTCATCTCCCAGCTGGGTCAGCAGGGCAGAATCCCCACCCAGGCGGGCATAAGCACCGCACACGTTGGCGGGCGCGCCGCCCACACGGGGACTGAAAGAGGGAACCTTGGCAAAGGAACAGCCGGTTTTGGACGGAATCATATCGATCAGCGCTTCGCCGATCGCATACAAGGTATCATGTGCCATGGAATGTCCTCCGTTAAATCGAAAGGGAATACAGGGTGCTGCCTGCGCCGCAAAGCTGCACGGCAACCTTGCCCGCTGCCGGGTAATACCGAGTGGAAAGCACCGCGGCACCGTCGTTCAGGAATATTTCCAGCGAGGAAGCATCCCCCACAACACGCAGGCTGCGGCAGGGGGCATCCAGCACAGCCTTGCGCTCGGTGCGCCCGGCGGCAATCGCTGCATCGGTAAAGCGCAGGGTACAGGTGCGGTCCGCTTCGGTGTAAGTCAGGGTCAGGCCGTTAGCAATGGTCAGGACAAAATTCCCGGCGGGGGAGGCGGTCAGGTCAAAGCAGGGGTCCGTTTCAACCGTTTCGCCGTCTGTCGGCTGGCGGGCTTCGCCGCGCAGGGCGTTCAGCTCGGCGGCAGGGGCTTGCAGCAGGCAGCCATTGCCGTCCTGGGTCAACACGCGGGGCAGGGTCAGGCAGTGTTGCCAGCCATATTCCACGGTGGGGTTGGTGTAATCGGCATCCGGCATGCCCATCCAGCCAAACTGGATGCGGCGGCCATCCGCGGCGGCAAAGCTTTGGGGCGCGTAATAGTCAAAGCCATCGTCCAGGGCGTGAAATTCGCTCAATGTGCAATCGGTGCGCCAGTCACCCTGCAGGGCAAAGTAACCGCAGCCATACACGTTCTGGCAGGCAATGCCCTGGGGCGATACCGCCAAAAACCACTGGCCGTCCAGCTCAAACAGGTCGGGGCATTCCCACATGTAGCCAAAGGCTTTGGGGGTAGTGATGGTGTTGATGTGGTTCCAGTGCAGCTTGTCGGCGCTTTCAAACACCAGCACTTCGCCGTGGTCGTCCAGTGTTCGGGCACCCAGCACCATATAGTAGCGCCCATCCAGTGCAAGCACTTTGGGATCGCGCACATGGCAGGTCAGCCCGGCGGGATAATCCTGGTTGTACATCAGGCAGCGCTTGTTGTCCAGATGGATGGCATCGCGGCTGGTGGCAAGGCAGACATTGTGCCCGCGCCCCTGCTTGATGTAGTCATATTCGCCGGGGTGCTTGACATTGCCGGTATAGTACAGGTACAGCATGCCGTCCTCCACCAGAGCAGAGCCGGAATAAACGCCATGGCAGTCAAACGGTTCGTCCGGGTACAGCATTACGGGCAGGCGTTCCCAGTGGAACAAATCGCGGCTGCGCACGTGCCCCCAGTGCTTGACCCCTCCCGTGGGGTCAAACGGGCCGTACTGATAAAACACATGGTATTCATCGCCGATCTGGCACAGCCCGTTGGGGTCGTTCAGCCAGCCCACAGGGGGCTGAACATGCAACTTTTGCCGGTGGGGATCCGCCGCCGCGCGGGCAGCCCCGGCGGCTTCCACCATGGGGACAAGACGCTTCAAATCACGCTGCAAGGCATTCATAACAGGTAGCTCCTTATTGATTGAGAGGGGAAAACATCAGGCTTTGGCTTCCTCGGCTTCGGGGGTCCAGATCACCCAGGTCACAGCGAAGGAAACGCCGAAGGAAATTGCCATCATGATGAGGTACTGCAGCGGCATGTGCAGATGCAGCAGGATGCCGAAGATGCCGGTCACGCCAGTGCCGGTGGCACCCAAGCCGGTTACGCTGGCATACAAAGCGCCACAGGCGCCGCCGGCCAGGCCGCCGATAAAGGGCTTAAAGTAGCGCAGGTTGACGCCGAAGATGGCGGGCTCGGTAATGCCCATGCAGGCAGAAAGGGCGGAGGGCAGGGCCATAGACTTAACTTTGGCGTTCTTGCTCTTGAGGGCAACGGCAAAAGCGGCACCGCCCTGGGCAACGTTGGCGGCACTGGCCAGGGGCAGCCAGTAGGTGAAGCCAAACTTGGCCAGCTGGCCAAGGTCGATCAGGGTGTACATATGGTGGATACCGGCCACAACGGTGACGGCGTACAAACCGCCCATGATGAAGGAACCGATGCCGAACGGCAGCTGAATTAAAGCCTGAACGCCGTTGATGATGCCGTCCTCCAGCGTGGTGAAGATTGGGCCGATGACAGCGAGGGTGAGATAACCGGTAACGAAAACGGAGACCAGCGGGGTAACAAACAGGTCGATCATGGCGGGCACAACTTTGTGCAGCCGCTTTTCAATCTGGCACATCAGCCACACGGCAATGATAACGGGGATAACGTGGCCCTGGTAGCCGACCAGCGGAATTTTGTACAGCCCGCCAAACACCGACTGGTAGGTCTGCACGCCCTCAGAAGCAACGGTCCAGGCGTTCTGCAGGTTGGGGTGAATCATGATCATGCCGATGACAGCACCCAGGAACTGGTTGCCACCAAACACCTTTGCGGCGGAGAACGCGATCAGGATAGGCAGGAAGGTGTACGCCGTGTTGGAGAACAGCTGGGCAAACACATAGATGGAACCGCTGGTATCAATGTTCAGGAAGCCGTTGTTGACCATAAAGTTCAGCGCTTCCATAATGCCCATCAAAAAGCCGGAAGCCACGATGGCCGGGATGATGGGAACAAAGATATCGCCCAGCGTCTTGATGGCCCGCTGGTACCATGGTGCTTTGGAAGCGGCAGCCTGTTTGACTTCCTCCTTGCTGGCACCGGTGATTCCGGCCAGGGCGGTGAACTCGTCATACACCTTGTTCACAATGCCGGTGCCGAAGATGATCTGCAGCTGGCCCTGGGCTTCAAATACGCCCTTGGCGCCCTCAGCATTTTCGAGCTCTTTTTTGCTCACCTTGGAATTATCCGCAATCACCAGGCGCAGGCGGGTTGCGCAGTGTGCGGCCGATACAATGTTGGAAGCACCGCCGATGTTGTCCAGTACCTGCTGGGCTGCTTTCTTGTAATCCATGTTGCACGCTCCTTCTTTTATCTGTTGGCCCGGTAGGAGGTTCCAGGGCCTGTTTCATTTGACAGCTTTATTATATACGAAGGTGAGTGCTTTTTCTATTGACCAAACGACCCAACTTGCAAAGATTCTGTTATCGATTTCACACAGTTTCACACCGTTCTTTGGTAAAATGCACAAAAAACAGGGGACTGCATGGAAAGGGTGCACAAAACAAAAACTTCCCCGCAGTGATGCAGGGAAGTGTGGCGCAAAGGATGCCTGTTATAGCGACCAGACATTTTCATCTGAGTTGTCATCCCCGGTGGAGGCCCGGCATTTTAACTCATAATCCAGCTTGATCATCTGCGGCTCGGCATGGGGGTCCGCCAGCATGTCCAGCAGCAGGCGGGCGGCTTTGTCCCCGGCGGTGCGGTAATGCAGATGGGCGCTGGTCAGCGGCACATAGGCAACGCGGCCAATGCGGTTGTCGCCCACAGCGGCAATCATGATGTCCTCCGGCACCCGCAGACTGTGGCTGCGGCAGTATTGCAGCGCACCCAGGGCAATGGAGTCGGTCGCGCAGAACAGGCAGTCCAGCCCTGGCGCACGGCCAAACAGCTGCTCCGCCTGGTGGTAGCCGGATTCCATGTTGAACTTGGCAATGCTCATTCGCTGCGGCTGGGGCACGAGACCTGCATCTCGCAGCGCACTGTCAAAGCCTTCGCGCCGGGCAAGGCCGACGGCTTTGTCAAGCAGGGTCACGCCCAGGTAGCCCGGCTTGCGCCGCCCCTTTTGCAGCATGTGGGCGGTGGCTGCCTGCGCCGCGCCGAAATCATCGTGGAACACGCAGCTGAACCCGGGATACTGCTGCCCCACGATTACCACCGGCACATGCAGGCTTTGCAGCACCGCGTGGTGTTCCGGGGTAAACATGGTGGCAATCAGGATAATGCCGTCCACCGTATCATGCCGCAGGGTATCCAGCGCGCGCACTTCGCGGGTGTTGTCGTTGGCGGTGTTGATCAGCAGCAGCTGGTAGTTCTGGTCGTCCAGTACCCGGCTGATGCCCTCCACCATGCGGGCGCAGCTTTCGCTGCTCAGCCGCGGCATGATCACCCCGATCTGCCGCGTGCGGCGGGTGCGCAGCATCTGGGCCTGCATACTGGGGCGGTAGCCGGTGGCTTCCACCGCAGCGGCAATCTGGGCGCGCTTTTCGGCGCTTAAGTACCCGCCGTTAAAATAGCGGCTGACCGCTGCCTTGGATACCCCGGCATATTGGGCAAACGCGGTAATGTTCATAGGCCGCACTCCTGTCCGGCTGCCGGCGGGGGAAACCTGCCGGTGCACTTTTTTATCAGTATAATGCAGAAACTGGCAGGGTGCAACGGGAAAGAGCGGAGAAAAGAAAAATAAGAATGAATGGCATGAGGCAAAGAACAAAATAGACAAAAAACGGGGATTGAATTTGTGCTTTTGATGGAGAAAGAAGAATGAAAGCTGAACACAAAAAGCACACAGCTAAAAAGATTTACCGGAATGAATTTGGTGTAAAAGTTATCTTCCGCGCTGGCACAGGATGAAAAGGTATGCTATAATATAATATTAGTTACACGATGAAAAAGTAAGATGCCCCTGATGCCAGTGCGGATGTGCGCGGGGCAATGATATGTGTTTAGTGAGGAAAAAGAATGGGACTGCTGCAAAAAATTCAGGCAAAAACCGAGGAAGCCCGCGCGAAGGAAAAGATCCGCCCGCTGCTGGAAAGCCGCATGATGCGGGACATCCTGCTGGAGATCGGCCAGCGCGGCAACGAAGCGCTGGACCCGCAGTCCGTTCCATTGGCTATGCGCCGCCGCGCCACCCAACTTGCCAGCGAAAGCGGCCTGAGCGGCCTGAAGCAGTGCGCTGTGGATGAACTGCATCTGGACGAAGCGGGAATCACGCTGGTCTGCAAGGGGGAGCACACGGCATTTTTGTACACAGACTATAACTATGAAAACATTGAGGATACCGACTGCCTGCCCGCTGTGGCCGAATACCTGGTGCAGCACATGCGCGGCTATTATAACATTACCCGCAGCTTTTACAGTGTGCCCAAAGCCAACGGCCATGTGGAGGAAAAGACCCGCGAGGTGACCGTGGTGCGCCACCACGAGGATACCCCCTTTGCCCCCGGCCCGGTGCAGAAACAGCATCTGTTCTGATGCACATGAGATATCCCCCAGTATACAGGAATTATGCCGCCCCGCATCTTGACGCGGGACGGCATTTTTGCTATACTAATTTAGTATCCGGCAGGAACCCAGAACATGGAGCATTCCCCAAGAGGTCGTAAGAGGGAGCACTCGAAATCACACCCTGCGGGAAGTTCCGCGCAACAAAATTAAATATGCAGATGTACTCAAGAGGTCGTAAGAGGGAGCACTCGAAATGCTTTAGGACAGGAGACTGTCGCGTGGGTTCGACTCCCACCATCTGCGCCATATCCGTCGTAAAATCGAAAGATTTTATGACGGATATTTTTGTTCACAGCTTTGAAATGTGATGCTGTAAGTTTACGCAAGGACTATTACAAGCCAAAATCCACTTGCAACAATAATCTGTTGCAAAAAGCCATTTGTTGCCCGAATTGTTGCCCACAGTTCATGGTTTCCTGCGAGAAGGGATAATAACTTATAAAGAGTTATCTCCAACAGCAGCGTTTTTCGGTGTTGCGAATACACACCGTTCCAACCGTTATTGGAATCGCGCAGTTCATACTCATAGCAGAATCGTCCACGATTTGCCGGACGAACGTGCGCAACCAAATAGCCATTATTTTTCAACATATCCCATGCACGATTAAAGGCGCGTTCGCCCTCGGTGCAGTGGTTCATCAGCCATTGCTTTGTCAGCGGTACTGCGGTATAATCAATACGGGCAGCAATCAAGGCATACAACCCTTTAGCGCTCATGGATAAGCTATCGTTGAACAGTGCCTCGTTCTGCACAACAGAGTATCCGCGCGTTTTACGGACAAAAGCACCACTTTCAGCAGCAGAATTTGTGTTTTTCACGGTAAAATCTCCATACAAAGAAAAAAGATTTGGACTGAAATATAGCCAAATCTTCAAATTCTGTACAAATTTTCAATTTTCCCTGTGTTGTGCCAAAAAGTGTTGCCCGAAAAACGATTGTTGCCCAAATGTTGCCCAAACAGCCACGGGCAACATATAAAACGAAATAAGTCAAAATATCAAAAACAAGCGTAAGAACAGAAAGCAGACGTTTCAACGCAAAGCGGAATAAAGAGATATAAGACGAATACCTTGATGTACTGAAGTGACCCCAAAAAGCTAGACAATATTTTGAAGTAAAAATTGTTCAAGCAGC
>ERZ773107.3205-NODE-3205-length-10850-cov-3.592126_pt1 | contig 10850 bp, 9 predicted proteins | sample MGYA00580571_ERZ773107 | MGnify/ENA primary metagenome ERZ773107 (study PRJEB29015, sample SAMEA2737843) | human gut metagenome | biome: human gut; feature: human-associated habitat; material: faeces | place: China | collected 2012 ... | reverse complement strand
CACAAGGATTTTCAGTCCTTTGCTCTACCAACTGAGCTAACTGGGCTTGTTGCTCGCAACAAAAACAATTTTAAAGGATAAAACGTTTCTTGTCAAGAAAAAAATTAATTATTTTTAGAAAACCTTATTTTTAGAAAATGGGAGTAGAAATAGAGCTTTGGCACAGTTATAATAGGCAGTGTGGCGGTTACAGGCCACATTGTTACCCAATAAGTGAAATAGACCGGAACATTGCAAAAGGTGCAATTGTACGGAAGAAGTATAAGGAGACAAGAGCTTATGATGAACCCAGCAACAATTATGAAGTTATTGAACGCAAAGAATACATTCACTGCAAACCACCCGAAGTTTGTTGCATTTTTAAACACTGTTTTTTCCAGAAAATTCGAAGAGGGAACCGTGATTGAGATTAGCGTTACAAGACCGGGCGAGGAACCTTTGACGACCAATATGAAAGTTCAGCAGTCCGATCTCGAACTGTTTGAGCAGGTAAAAGAGATTGCAAAAAATCAGTAGAAAATGATATGGTATTTTTTACTGTGATGTAGTAAAATATGAATACGAAAATTTGCGAAACGAGGTAAGGGAGTATGTTGGGGAAAAGAACCGGATATCTGACCGAACAGAACAAAGTACAGGTTCTGTTTGAAGAGGGCAAAGTGATTGTGGAAGTGCTGACGGAGAACATTATGAATGTGCTCGTCCCGCTCCGTGAGGAAGATCACAGATCGAAAGCGATTGAGGGAAACAAAGCGGTAGAGACCGAAGTGACCGTGAAGGATGAGGGAGAATACCTTTCCATCGCGACAAAGGTGTTGGAAGCGAGAGTATTTGACGGCGGCTATATTGATTTTTATCAGAACGGCGTATTGCTCTGCGCAGATTACCGCGGCGAGAGAAAGGTGCGTGCTATCGCCAGTGAGAAGATGATTGAGCTGGCAATGGCAGAGGGACATGAGGTTCCGGCAGGCATGATGGGCCGTTTCCCGGTACAGGTAGTGAAAACCATGGACGGGGACGAGAAGTTCTATGGTCTCGGCGATAAGACGGGATTTTTGAATAAGAGGGATTACGAGTTTGAAAACTGGAACTCAGACATCCCACAGGCACATACAGAAGGATTTAAGGCACTTTATAAGTCAATCCCATTTTTAATTACATTAAAGGACGTCGGTGTGTATGGAATTTTCTTTGACAACACATTCCGTTCCTGTGTGAACCTTGGAAAAGAAAGCCAGTCTTACTATTTCTATGGGGCAGACGATGGCAACCTCGATTATTATTTTATCGCAGGTGCGGACATGCCGCAGGTTGTAGAAGGGTATACATATCTGACCGGAACAACACCGCTTCCTCAGTTCTGGACACTGGGCTATCACCAGTCCCGCTGGGGCTATGATTCTGCAGAGTGCATGCGGGATGTGGCAAAGCATATGAGAGATCTTCAGATCCCATGTGACACGATCCATTTTGACATTGATTATATGGACGGCTACCGTGTCTTCACCTGGGATGAGAAAGACTATGGCGAGCCAGGTGCGATTGTGAAAGAGCTGAAGGAGAACGGCTTTCAGACAGTTTGCATCATCGATCCGGGTGTGAAGTTGGATCCGGGCTATACGAAGTATGACGAGGGTATCGCGAATGACTATTTTGCAAAGACACCGGAAGGGGAAGTCTATGTCAATGCTGTATGGCCGGGCGATGCAGTTTATCCGGATTTTGGTAATCCGAAGGTGCGCGCATGGTGGGCAGATAATCAGAAATATCTGATGGATCTTGGCATTGCCGGTGTCTGGAACGACATGAATGAGCCGGCAAGCTTTAAGGGAGAGCTCCCGAAGGATGTTGTCTTTACCGATGAGGACAGGCCGTGCACGCATGCCGAGATGCATAATATTTACGGACACCTTATGTCTAAGGCTACTTACGAAGGTGTGAAGAAGTATTCCGGAAAGAGACCGTTCGTTATTACACGTGCGTGCTATGCGGGAAGCCAGAAGTATACAACTGTATGGACAGGGGACAACCAGAGCTTATGGGCACATATTCAGATGGCGATCCCACAGCTTTGTAATCTTGGAATGAGCGGAATCGCATTTGCCGGAACCGATGTCGGTGGATTTGGTTTTGACTGTACACCGGAGCTGATGACCCGTTGGGTACAGGTAGGGGCATTCTCTCCGTTATTTAGGAACCATTCCTGCAATGGAACACAATATCAGGAGCCATGGCAGTACGGGGAGGAGACAGTGCGCATTTACCGTAAGTTCGTAGAGCTCCGTTACCGCCTGCTGCCGTATTTCTATGATCTGTTCCACGAGTGTGAGAAGACCGGACTCCCGATTATGAGACCACTTGTGCTGCATTATGAGCATGATAAGAATACATGGAATTTAAACGATGAGTTCCTCATAGGGGAGAACCTTTTAGTTGCCCCGGTTGTGGAACAGGGAGCGGTGAAGCGTATGGTTTACCTGCCGGAGGGCATCTGGTATGACTTTAACACCGGTGAGAAGTACGAGGGCGGCAAGTATTATCTTGTGGATGCTCCGCTTGACACCTGTCCGGTTTTCGCAAAGGCAGGCAGTATGATCCCGACTTACGAAGTGCAGCAGTATACAGATGAAAAGCCATATGACAGGCTGAATGTCCTCGTGTTCCCTGGTGAGGGCGAATATACCCATTATCAGGATAATGGTACGGATTTTGCTTACCGTGACGGAGCATATAATCTTTACCACTTTGTAAACCATGATGGAAAAGTGGAGATGGATATGGTGCATGAAGGGTATGAGAGACGATATGAGGAGATTACTTATACGGAGATTTAAGCAGAATCCCAGTGCACCAACCGACGCCCGCATGCATATCCTATAGAGACAGGACGATCAAGGAGTATCGCATGGATTACACCCAGGAACAGCTTTTTCGCATGCAGCAGTTCGACGGTCCACGGATGCCTTTTTATATGAGTTATCCCATGCAGAATCTTTATCTGACGGAGATGGAGTATGAGAAGGATATGGACCGGATGAAAGAGCTCTATCCGAAGGAAGTGAAGCAGATCACGGAGCTTGTGGACGAAGAGTGCGATAAAATGGAATATGAGGGCAGTCTGATGTTTGACGAATATCCGGACCGCATGATGTTAGAGCGGGTAACAGACCGCATTTACCAGAGAATGCAGGAGAAGGAAAACAGTCTTACCGCAGAACAGTACTACGGACCGCCGCCACCGGGAGGAATGGGACCGGGGATGCCGCCAGCTCCACCGCCTGGGAGACCGGGACCACCACCGCCACCAGGCAGGAACGACCCGATGTACGGTCTGATTGGAGTGATGTTAAGTAACGAGATGTACCGGAGGAGATGCCGCCACCGCAGATGCAGAAGATGGTGGTGAAAAAAAGGGTGAACTTCAAAAAATAACATTGCGCAAAATACAAAAAATGCATACAATATAGCTATCGCCTTTTCGGTGGTAGCTATTTGTATGTAAGAAAGAGGATAACTGCGGGAGTGACAGAGATCCGGCAGTTTTGCAGAGTGAATTTTTCAGGAGGAAAACAGTGCGGAAGAGTACGATAAAAATAATAGTCCTGCCGGTCATTTTTATTGTGGCAGTGATCTTATTCAGTATCATGACAAATCAGACGAATGAGGATCTTACAACGGAGATGGCGAATGCCACGCTCCCGGTTGTCACGCTGTATGAAAACCAGACGGCGGTGAACGAGCTGTACGGCTATACTGGGGAGATGGATGCGGCTTATATGCGGGATACGATCACATCGGTGGATGAGAGCAGAAAGCTTCCGGTGACAATCCAGACGTATCAGACGGCGGTAGATAAGATTTCCTACGAGATCCGCAGCATGGATGCGAAGCGTCTGATCGCAAATGCGGATGTCACCTCTTATAAAGAAAAAAAGGGGACGATCGAATTAAACCTTACGATCCAGAACCTTCTGGAAAAAGATGAGGAGTATCTGCTTGTGATCGAGCTTGAGAGCGGCGATCAGACGATCCGTTACTATACGAGGATCATAGAGCCGCAGGACTGCTACGTGAAGGAGTGTGTGAAATTTGTGGAGCAGTTCCACAACACGACATTTGACCCGGATACATTAGATACGTTAAGTACCTATCTGGAACGGACGACAGGGGATAATGATACGCTGCAATATGTATCGTTAAACAATTCCTTAAGCCAGGTCGGCTGGGGCAGCTTTCAGGGCAAACAGCTGACCACCCCGGTTCCTTCCGTGGAGGAGATCACGCCGACGTATAACGTTATTGTTTTAAACTATGTGGTGACAAGGGTTGGAGAGAATGGTGAGAGTGAATATTATAATGTAGAGGAATATTACAGGGTGCGGTATTCGAGCTCACGCATGTATTTGCTGAACTTCGAGCGTACGATGGAGGAAATCTTCCGCGCGGAGAACGGCAGTATCACGGAAGATACGATCAATCTTGGCATCCGCTCCGGAAATGTGGAGTATCAGACGAACGAGGCGGGCAGCGTGGTCGCATTTGTGCAGGAAGGAGAACTGTGGAGCTACAATCAGGCAGAGAACACCCTTGCAAAGGTATTCAGCTTCCGCGGTTATGAAGGCATTGACGAGCGGGAAAACCACGGCGAGCATGATATCAAAATCGTGAGTATCGACGAGGCAGGCAGCATGGAGTATATCGTCTACGGTTACATGAACCGCGGCATCCACGAGGGTTGTGTCGGAATCGCTGTGTACCATTATGACAGTCTTGCAAACTCAAATGAGGAGCAGGTATTTATTCCGTCAGACATGTCCTTTGAAGTGATGAAGTCGGAGCTTGGCCAGCTTATGTACGCGACGGACAGCGGCGAGTTCTACATTATGGTGGATGGCGATGTCTACGGAATTGACTTAAATACACTGGAGACGAGAGTGATTGCGGAAGGGCTGACCGATGAGGCGTATGCAATCTCGGAGAGCAACCGTTATCTGGCATGGGTCGACGCAGATCAGGTGTATGCGGGTACGACACTACACATCATGGATTTTGTGACAGAGAAAGTGACCGATGTCACAGAAGGTCCGGCAAAATACGTCAGACCGCTCGGCTTTATGGAGGAAGACTTCATCTACGGTGTGGCGAACAGTGCGGATGTTCTTGTGGATGCCGCCGGAAGGACGACCTTCCCGATGTATCAGGTGAAGATTATGGATACGGCGTCGGAGGAGCATGACATTTTAAAAACTTATGAAAAAGCTGGTTTCTATGTGCAGGGGATCACGATCAGTGAGGATACCATTTACTTAAATCGCATACAGAATAACGGAACCGCCTATGTGGATGCCAACCAGGATATGATCCGCAACCGCGAGAGTGATAAGGCCAATACGGTCAGCATTACGACCGCAGTAAGTGAAGAGAAGGAGACACAGGTGCAGATCGCGTTAGCGGACAGCGGAAAGAAGAAAAGCCCGAAGATCCTGACACCGAAGGAGACTATCTTAGAGGAGAAGCGGGAAGTATCGTTAAAGAAGGAGAACGGAACGCTCCGCTATTATGTCTATGTGAAGGGAACTGTGACGAAAACGAGCGACAGTGTTTCAGAGGCTGTGATCGCCGCAAATGAGCAGATGGGAGTCGTGATCGGAGATAATCAGCAGTACGTCTGGAAACGGTCGAGAAAGGCATCCCAGACGTCTTTAAGCGATATCACAGCGGGTGATGAGGATGCAGGAAGAGGAAGCGTCGTGCAGTGTGTGAATGCGATGCTTGGAAAAGAAGGTTTTCATATCAGTGTGGGAGCGCTTGTCGACCAGGGACAGACGCCGAAGGAAGTCCTTGTAAATACCTTAAAGGATGCGACCGTCTTAGACCTGACCGGATGTACTGTGGATGAGGTGCTCTATTATGTCAGTAACGGAAGTCCTGTATTTGCGCTGACCGGAACGAACGATGCAGTGCTCATCGTCGGCTATGATGCGGGTGGTGTGCAGCTGTATGACCCGGTACAGGGAAGTATTTCACGTAAGACGGTTGAGGAAGCGGATGAAATATTTTTTCAGGCAGGCAGTGTCTTCTTTACATATTTGAAATAAAAAGCAGAAAAAGTGCATAAATTTTAAGGTACAACGATGCTTCCTTCGTGGAACTTTAACAGTTTTTGACGGATTGCTTGCAAAATCCTTTCATATGGGGTATATTTTGAAGAGTATGAAAAAAACCGCTGTAGATTTAAGAGGAAGTGAGTGACATGAGCAGGAAAGAGATCGTAGTTTCAAATGTTTCAGAAGAACATAGTAACCCAATCGCCGAATTAGTTCAGGTGGCCTGTCGGTTTGACAGCGAGATCATTTTAGAGAGTGAGAATCGCAGAATCAATGCCAAGAGCATTATGGGAATTATGGCATTCAATCCTTCTAAGGGAATGACAGTTAATATCGAGGCTAACGGAAGAGATGAAGAAGAAGCATTAGATGCAATGGAAAAGTTTTTAGTGTGTGAGTAGGGAAGATCTGTCAGAAGGAGGATCGTTATGAGAAAGAAAACAACAACAGCAAAGAGTGCAGTAAGAGCCGCTGCAGCAGAGGCAAAAGCGGTAGAGGCAAAGGCAGCTGAAGCAGCACTGGTGGAAGAGAAGCCAGCTGAAGTGAAAGAAGAAGTAAAAGCTCCTGTAGAAGAGGAAGCGGCAAAAGAGCCTGCAAAGAAAGCAGCAAAACCGGCTGCAAAGAAGCCAGCAACCAAAGCAGCACCAGCAAAGAAAGAAAAAGAAGAAGTAAAACCGGAAGTATATATCCAGTTCCAGGGACAGGAAGCAGTTGTAGAAGAAGTGATCGAGAAGGCTAAGAAACAGTTCGTAGACGAAGGTCACAGAATGTCTACCATTAAGACCATCCAGGTATATCTGAAACCGGAAGAATACGCAGCATACTACGTGATCAACCAGAAACATGCCGGAAGAGTAGATTTGTTCTAAAGCGCATATAGATATATAAGAAGATAGGAGAAGCCAGAAGCTTAAGGAATGTTAAGCTTCTGGCTTCTCTTTATTTGTACAAGATACAAGTATGAAAAATGCCCCGGATTGAAGTCCGGGGCGTTTTTAACGTATCTTCTATTATTTATGCTCTTCTTTGTACTTAGAAACCAGTCTCTGGATTCTGTCATAAGGATTGAGCAGATCACTGATGGAGGAGTCATGGTTTAACGTATCGATGATGTATGCGATGTACTTGCTCATATCACAGTTGATATAATATGGCTTGGAGAGAAGCTCCGGTGTCTGGTAGGTTAAGTTTGTGGTAACGACTTTGTAGATCGTTCCGTCCGCAACTGCCTTGTCGAAACGGTCGAGACCGTTTGTGAACAGGCCGAAGGTAGAGACAACAAAGATACGATTTGCTTTTCTCTTCTTAAGCTCTGTGGCAACGTCGATCATACTCTCGCCGGAGGAAATCATATCGTCGATGATGATGACATCTTTGCCCTCTACAGAGGAGCCTAAGAATTCATGGGCAACGATCGGGTTACGTCCGTCTACGATCTGACTGTAGTCACGACGTTTATAGAACATACCCATATCCACACCGAGCACGTTTGCAAGGTAAACGGCACGGTTCGTACCACCTTCATCCGGAGAGATGATCATTAAGTGGTCGTTGTCAAGCTTTAAGTCATCACAGTTTCTTAAGATACCTTTGATGAACTGGTAAGCAGGCTGAACGGTCTCGAACCCTTTGAGCGGGATAGCGTTCTGGACACGAGGGTCATGGGCATCGAATGTGATGATATTGTCAACACCCATAGAAGTCAGCTCCTGCAGGGCAAGTGCGCAGTCTAAGGACTCACGTGCGGTACGCTTGTGCTGACGGCTCTCGTATAAGAACGGGATAATGGCTGTGATACGTTTTGCTTTACCACCGGCAGCGGCAATAATACGTTTCAGGTCAGCGTAGTGGTCATCCGGGGACATATGGTTCTGGTGACCGGAAACAGAGTAGGTGATGCTGTAGTTGGTAACGTCGACAAGCAGATATAAGTCGTATCCACGGACAGACTCTTTGATGATACCTTTTGCCTCACCTGATCCGAAACGCGGAACAGCAGTAGGGATAATGTAAGAGTCACGGTGATAGCCCTTGAATGCAACGTCATTTAAGTGCTGGTGCTGTCTTTTCTCTCTCCAGCCGACTAAGTACTCGTCGACTTTGGCACCTAATTCTTCGCAGCTCTTTAAGGGGATTAAGCCTAAGGCACCGTCTGGCATGGTTTCTAAGATTCTTTCATCGTTTGGCATGAGTGATTTTCCTCCATAAAATAGATAAACATTAAAATTTATTTCAGTAGATGCAACATAAGGGGATATGGAAACATCTAGTGAATACGTTTTTTCAGGCGGATGTCGTCTCCGAAAAGCTTTAAGGCATCATAATGGTTCATGATGCGGGAGAACACACGCTCTGAGTAGATATCCATAATCTGACTGAGGTTCAGGTTCGTGGATATGATCGTGGACTTCTTGCGAAGAATCCGTTCATTGATGCACAGGAAAAACTGTGAGTTTGTGAAAGAATTGGCAAGCTCAGTTCCAAGATCGTCAATGATTAAAAGATCACAGTTGAAAATATTCTGGTGTGCTGCGATCGCATCGGCATCTTTTTCAAAGACACCCTTGCTTAATATATCAAATAATTGGAATGCCGTAAAGTAAATTACGGAATGTCCTGCATCTAATAATTCTTTTGCGATACAGTTCGAGAGAAAAGTTTTTCCGATACCGGTATCCCCGTAGAAGAGGAGGTTGGAAAAACTGTCATCAAACTCGTCGATAAAACGGTGGCACCTTGCGACAACTGCCCTTGCAGTGGCAAGTGATGTGAGCCCAGTCGTAGGATTGACGATGTCATCGGAGTAATAGTCGAACGATAATGCGTCAAAGTTCTCCGCCTTTAAAATATCCTGGATGTTGGACTGGGCATAGATCAGGTTGATCGCCTGCTGAGTGAAACAGTGGCATGGTCTGCCGTCGACATACCCGGTGTCCTTACAGTCCGGACATTCATAGACCGGATCGAAATAATCTTCCGGAAGATGAAGCCCTTTTAACAGAAGCTTTTTTTCCTTGCAAAGCTCCTTCAAGTGCTTCTTTAACTCCAGAAGGGCACCCTCATCGCCGTCTAAGAGACGTCTTGCAGAGGAGACGGAGGCAGAGGCAATTTCCGCTTCAATCTCACGGAGCCTCGGAGCGCGCGTATAGGCGTCCTGTATGCGTGCTTCGGCATCGTGCTTTGCTTTCAACTGTTTTGCATCATAAGAACGAAAGATTTCGTCATACTGGGAATTACTTAAAGCCATATCAGGTCTCCTGGTCGGTAAATGTTCTGCTACTGTGCAGAGTTAGCAAGCAGCATCTTTTCGAGATGGTCGTAATCATAGGAACGCTGCTCGAAGTTGTTAAACTTATTCTTAGAAGACTGTGGGGCTGATGCGGCTGCATGGGCAGCGGTCTGTCTCTTCTTCTGGTGTGCCTCATCGAGCCTTGCGATGTCTGCTAAAGTAGTGACACCGTGCTTCTTCCAGCTTGCAAGAATCGAATCAATATATTCAAACTTCGGCTGGTGGATGGACTGGATCGTCCGCTCACAGGCAGCTGTGATAACTTCCATGGAAAAACCGTATTCTGAACGCCAGCGGTCAATGTAAGCGGTCTCGGAAGGGACGAGGTTTCGTCCTGTGATACCGAGTGCCTTCATGACGGCAAAGTAGACCTGGCTGTGGATGTTAGCAAGCTGTTTTGCCTCCTCCGCGTTCGATACGTGGCTGTCCGCCCATGCAAGGGCAACTTTTTCTATGTAACGGATGCTCGTATGTCCTTTGCTGACACAGTACTCAATTAGATATTCGATCAAGTCTGCAGAGAAACCGAGCCCGTCATACCAGTAGAGGATACTGTTGATATCGGTAGCTGTTAAGGTGCGTCCTAAGTAGCGCTCTGCGATAAACAGAAGCTCTTTGATGCATTCCTGGCTGCGGAACTGCCTGATATCCTCGGCGGTGTAAGTCCTGCCTGCCAGCGGTTCCTTTTCCTGTGTCACAGGCGTAGTGCGCTCTGCGGCAGATACCTGAGCGGCGGAAACTGTTTCCGTCTGCTTCTTTCTGCTTCTGGCATCCAGAAAACAGACCCCGGTGAGGTTCTCTTCACCGTCATACTCGAGACGGAGCAGTTGCATCCGCTCCCAGTAGCTTAGGGCACGTCGGATATCCTTTTCCGTGTGTTCGAACTTATCTGCCATGGCAGAGATGGAGAATGCCGCATCGGTAGATTCAAGCTGCCGTAACAGATAGAGATATATTTTCACAAACTCTCCATTGGCATCGGACATATATTCGTCGATGAAAATGTTCGATACGCTTGTGGCAGAGGTATGACTGTCACTATGAAGTGTGATAGTTGCCATAATTGTACTTCCTTTCCTGTCAGTATGACCGCGTGATTGGCAAACGATACTGATCCGCCACAAATTATAGCACAGCAGACCGGAAAAGAGAAGTGCAATTTCACCCACAAACCGCGTAAAATCAAGGCTTCCTCAAAATTGTGGATAATGTGGATAAAATGGGGGAAAAAGATTTGATTTTCACAGAAAACTTCCGGAAACCGCTAAAATGGGGCATTAGAGCAAAGTTTACATAAAATGTGGATAACTTTATGTAAACAAAAAAATCCACATTCAATCGTTGAAGTTTTCCCCAATTGAATGTGGATAATGTGGATAACTTATCTGCCAAGCAGGTTTTCGCCAACATTTACAATGTCTCCGGCTCCCATAGTTATCAACAAATCACCGTTT
>ERZ773107.3193-NODE-3193-length-10882-cov-7.125242_pt1 | contig 10882 bp, 10 predicted proteins | sample MGYA00580571_ERZ773107 | MGnify/ENA primary metagenome ERZ773107 (study PRJEB29015, sample SAMEA2737843) | human gut metagenome | biome: human gut; feature: human-associated habitat; material: faeces | place: China | collected 2012 ... | reverse complement strand
GGTCAGGCCGCACTCCTCGCTCAGCTCGCGCTTGGCGGCCTCAAACGGGTCCTCGCCCGCCTCGAGCTTGCCGGCAGGCAGCTCCCAGAGCTCCTCGCCGAGGGCATAGCGGAACTGGCGCACCATCGTTACATTGCCGTCGGCATCCACCGGCAGGACGCAAGCGCCGCCGTGGTGGTGGACAACCTCGCGGGTGGAGGTAGTGCCGTCCTCCAGCTGTACCTTATCGAGCGTGACGCGGATGACCCGGCCGTTGAAAATTTCTTTGCTTTCCAGCATGGCTTCAGTATGTGGCATGGCTTTGCTCCTTAATAAAGGTTATTGAAACTATTTTACAGCAGCCGCAGGCAATAATCAATAAAGTCAAGGGTATATTTTTGGCTGCGGATATGCTCGGTGCCGCGCAGGTCATTCAGATAGTGCATCAGCGTTTCAGTCAGGAGGGGATCCTCCATCAGATACTCGCGGCAGCACAGCTTGTCGGGCGTGGGGTCCGCCTGGCAGAAAACGACCCCGCGCCCCGCAAAGACGTTCACGCTCATGGACGGCGTCAGGGGCAGCTGGCTGGTGTTGACGATGCGCACCGTGCGGCGGTCATCCGCGGCGGCGCGGCGCAGGCGCAGCAGCAGCTCCCGCCGCGTGGCGTTGTCGGGCGCGGTGATAAGCTCCGGCGGCAGGTCATACATCGCGCCGGAGCGCACGAACTGCAGCAGGCCCTCCTCACAGAAATAAAGGTCGGGCTTCTGGCGGTTCCATGTGTTCAGATAGTCCAGCATGGCGGGCACCAGCGCCTCCTGCCCCGGGGCGGGGCGCAGCACCCGGGCGGCCATATCGACGTCCGCAAACAGGCTGAACGGCGGCTGGTAGCGCACCATAAAGCTGTGGGGCTGGCCGGTGAACAGCGTGCTGTACAGCGCGATGGATTCGCGGAAATCGTGGGCGGTGCTGGCCAGCTTCAACACCGAGGCGGCATCGACGAAGGTGCGGCTGAAGGAGAGCCGCAGGCTGTGCACAACGTCCGTGTCGGAGAGGATCATGGCCTTCTGCCCGGCGGCGTCCATAAAAATGGCCTTTTCCGGGAAAAGAAGGTAGACCGGCATCAGGATGCCCGGCGGCGTGGCGCTCATATCGCTGCGCACCACGTGGGCCTCGTAGCTCATCTTGGGCAGAAACAGAAACGGCAGTGTGCGGGTCAGGTTGGCAATATCGCCGATGCGCTCCCGCGGAATCCCGGAATCGGGGGTGAAAAGCAGCAGCTGGCAGACCGGCACCGACTGGCCCTGCGCACAGGCAAAGCGGTCGATGAGCACCCGGTCGAGCATCTCATTGGAAAAGGGTGAGAGCAGCAGCGGGCGGGTGTCGCCGGAGAGCAGATGGCTGGCCAGCAGCGAAGCCAGCGCATGGCTGACGGCGCGGATGCCCTCCACATAGGTGGGACAGGGCAGCGCCTGCGCCTGCTCGTTCGAGAGGGAGCTGGTGCCCTGCGTGTATTCCTCCACAAGGAAGGCGGCTGCCAGCAGGCGGTGCAGCTCAGCGCGGAGGTGGGGGTCGGTGCTGCGGCTGCGCTGCTTGTATTGCAGCAGCAGGGTGGTGCGCTGCTCACCGGTCAGCTCAAGGGCGTCGGCCAGACGCTCGAGCTGATCCAGACTGGGCACACGCTGGCCGTTGCAGAATTTGTACAGGGAGGAACGGTCCACCGCAGCCTGCCGCGCCAGCTCGGCCATAGTGCCGGGATACCGTGTCACGAGTACCTTCAGGGCCTGGGTCAGCTCATTCATACTTGCCTCCGGGAGTGTAATGTATCTGTCTGATATATCGCAAAAATTTTTGCTGTTCTGCCGGGGTGGCGTTTTCCCCCGGACATACCAAAAAGGCCTGCCCCAAAAGGCAGGCCTTTCGTTTGTTTTAGTCCTCGGCGTTTTCTTCCTTGTCACGTACAAAACGCCACAGCTCGCCGATGGTGAAATCCTCGCTCAGCTCGCTCTCGTCGATTTCCTGGCCGATTGCCTCGCCCAGTGCCCAGGCCAGCTCAATCATATCCTCGTGGTCGGCATCCAGGTCAGCCAGTACCGTGCTCTTGGCCAGGTCTGCGGTGTCGCAGCTGAACTGCTCCGCCAGCAAATCCTGCAATTCTTCAAAGGTCACTTTTCTGTTCCCCCTCTCACCGAGTTGGTTTGTGTACTTATCATACAAGGCCACGGCGGCGGCGTCAAGGGGCAAACGGACAACAACCGCACAAATTTATTGCTCGTTGTTTGTGGAAACTGCCGAAGTCCCTGCCGTTAATTGCGGCTGTGCGTTCAAAATGCGCATAAATTCCTCGCCGCTGATGGTCTCTTTTTCGTACAGATACTGGGCAATTTCATCCAGCTTATGCTTGTTGTCGGCCAGCAGCTTGTAGGCCTTGCGGTGCTCGGCCTGCACAATCTCCACAACCTTGGCATCCACCTTGGCCGCGGTCTGCTCACTGCAGGCAAGGCTGGCATCGCCGCCCAGATACGCATTGTTGACGGTTTCCAGCGCTACCATGTCAAAATCTTCGGTCATACCGTAGCGGGTCACCAGGGCGCGGGCCAGCTTGGTGGCCTGTTCAATATCGTTGCTGGCGCCGGTGGTGATGGAGTGGAAAATCAATTCCTCGGCCGCACGGCCGCCGGTCAGCGTGGCGATCTTGTTCAGGATCTCCTCTTTGGTCATCAGGGTGTGGTCACCGTCCTCCACCTGCATGGTGAAGCCCAGTGCGCCGGACGTGCGCGGCACGATCGTGATTTTCTGCACCGGGGCGCTGTTGGTCTGCAGCGCCGCCACCAGCGCATGGCCCACCTCATGGTAGGAGACAATGCACTTTTCCTTGTTGTTCAGAATCTTGTTCTTCTTCTGCGCACCGGCCAGAATCGTGTCCACGGCTTCCTGCAGGTCAAACTGGGTCACGGCCTTGCGGCGGTGGCGCACCGCGCAGAGCGCTGCCTCGTTCACGATGTTGGCCAGCTCTGCGCCGGACGCACCGGGCGTCATGCGGGCCACCACGGCAAAGTCGCAGTCGGGGCCGAGCTTGACTTTTTTGGCGTGCAGACGCAGGATACTCTCGCGGCCCTTCAAATCGGGCAGCTCCACGGGCACACGGCGGTCAAAGCGGCCGGGGCGGGTCAGCGCCGGGTCCAGGGATTCCGGCCGGTTCGTGGCCGCCAGAATCACAACGCCCTTGGCGGCGTCAAAGCCGTCCATCTCGGTCAGCAGCTGGTTCAGGGTCTGCTCGCGCTCATCGTTGCCGCCTAAGTTGCTGCCGCCGTCGCGCTTCTTGCCGATGGTATCAATCTCATCAATAAAGACGATGCAGGGCGCTTTTTCGCCTGCCTGCTTGAACAGGTCGCGCACCTTGGACGCGCCCATGCCCACGAACATCTCGACAAATTCACTGCCTGCGATGGAGAAGAACGGTACGCCAGCCTCACCGGCCACGGCGCGGGCCAGCAGCGTTTTGCCGGTACCCGGAGGGCCCACCAGCAGCACGCCCTTGGGCATCTTGGCACCGATGTCCTCATACTTCTTGGGGTTGTGCAGGAAGTCCACGATTTCCTGCAGGCTCTCCTTGGCTTCGTCCTCACCGGCCACATCGTTGAACTTGATGCCGGTTTCATCGTCCACCACATACTGCTTTGCGCCGGACTTGCCGCCGCCGAACAGCATGGCGTTGCCGCCTGCACCGCCCATCTCCTGCATTTTCTTGGTAGCCCAGCGGTTCAGGAACCAGAAAATCAGAATCATCGGCAGGAAGGAAATCAGCAGATTCAGCAGCGAATCCCAGATGGTCGGGCTCTGGTAGACGGTGCCGAACTCCACGCCCGCATCCTCCAGACGCGCCACAAGGTTATTGTCCTGCGCAATCGCGTTGGTCTTGTAGGAGTTGTCGTTCTTGTCCACAAAGTAGATCTGCTGGTCCTCGATCTGGACGGTGGACAGCTCTTTGCTTTCCAGCATCTGCAGGAAGGTGCTGTAGTTTACACTCTTTACGCTGGCCTGCATCAGCGCCGGGTACAGGAAAATATTGCTTAAAATGACAAGCGCCAGAATGACCGCATAGCCAATCCATAGCTTTTTCTTCGGGTCCTTCGGCGGCTGTACTGTCTCTTGCATCAGGGTAGCCTCCTTCTTTTTCTTATGACCCTTATAGGATGCGCCCTAAAAATGAACAGCGTGTGAAGCAACTTTGAACGAACCGCAAAAAAATGCGGCCGTGGCGGGCTTTGCGGGACTTTTACCGCATTTTGCACAGGTTTTCGACCGGTTTCCACTGTTGAAATGTGGAAAACCATGTTGAAACTGTGGAAAACCCGGTGCAAACCCACAAAATACTGCGCTATACAGCGTATGTTGAATTGTGGAAAAAGCAGCTCTGTAGGGGTTGGGTATGCCCGGTCCGGCCGTTACCCCCAAAATCGCACTTACCGGGGAACACGGGCGGATATAGAATCCGCCCCTACGGCGTTGCACCCAATTTATTTATTATTTATTATTTATTTGCGGCGCTCTCTCCGGCGTCGTCGTACCCTGTGTGTTGCACCCAATTTATTTATTATTTATTATTTATTATCTATTATTTGTATAGCGGTGCAGCCCTTCTTCTGCGTTTGAACAAATTTTAAATTTCTGCTCAAATTTTAGCGGTTTTTGTAACATTTCGGAAATATTTCTCGTTATAATAGATAGTATCGTGTTAATATCACACATTCTTGCGGAAGGAGGACTCATTCATGAATCCGTACAAGCAGAATATTTTTTATAAAGACCTTACCATCAATCTGACAGCCTGCAGGGTCAGCCGCGCCGGGCAGGATCTGTGCCTGACCCCGCGGGAGTTTGCACTGCTGGCCGTGCTGCTGTCGCACTGCGGCATTGCGCTGAGCCGCAGCCAGCTGCTGGAGGCCGCGTGGGGCTACGCCTATATCGGCGAAAGCCGCACGGTGGATGTACATATCAACCGCCTGCGCCGTAAGCTGGGGCTGGAAAATGACATCCAGACCGTGTACAAGGTGGGCTACCGGCTCAACCGCGCCTGTTGACTTTCCCGGCGGATTTGGTACAATAAGGGTAAGCTGTACAGGGCGGCACCGGGCCGCCCGCACCCCTATAAGCTGGGAGGTTTCCGCCATGAAACGTATCATTACCATCGGCCGTGAATTTGGTGCCGGCGGCGGCGAGCTGGGCCGCCGTCTGGCCCGGGAGCTGAACATTGCCTACTATGACCGCGACATCATCTTAAAGACCGCCAAGGCCAGCGCCCACCTGACGCCCGAGCAGGTGCGCCGCTGGGATGAGCGCATCCCCCATGAGTTCGGCTTTACCCAGAGCCTGTTCAACTTCTACAACCGCCCCCTGAGTGAGGAGCTGTGGGACGCGCAGGTGCGGGCCATCCGTGAGCTTGCCGACAAGGAGAGCTGCGTCATCGTCGGCCGCAACGCCGACTACATCCTGCGGGAGTTTGACCACTGCCTGCGCGTTTTTGTGCACGCCGACCGCAACTGGCGCCTGCTGCGTATGCGCAAGCTGATGCCGGACACCCCCTTTGAGCAGCTGGAGGCCGATTTGGACAGTGCCGACCGTGCCCGCCGCAACTACTGCAAGCAGCACACCGGCCAGATCTACGGCGACAGCCGCAACTATGACCTGACCCTTTGCACCAGCAAGCTGGGTCTGGACAAGGCGCTGGAAATTTTGCTTTCCGCCGCCAAGGATATGTAAAGCTATCAATGCCAAAGACCCTGCATCACCCGATGCAGGGTCTTTGTTGTAAAAGGGGCGCTTTCCCGGTAGATGGTGCTCCCGGGCAACAGCCGGGCCGGGCATACCCGGCCCCTACCGCGTAATAGTTTTGGGGTATCCGTAGGGCGGGGTGACCCCACCCCGCCGCAACCGTCCGGCAATATCCCATTTCCGGTGTTGGCGGCAACAAACCCTTCTATTCTATAATAATTTTTTGCCACCAACGATTTGCACAAAAAAGCGCCTATAATTTTAGTAAAAGTAATGGTGGCAAAAAATTATAATTGTAATAGGAAATTATTTGCCACCAATAAACCTAAAAGAGCACATAGTCCCCGCCCAAGGTAGAGACAGTTCCGTCGGGGCCGGTTGTGATGCCGTTCAGCGTGTCCAGACCGCCGTAGACCTCCGGCTCAAGCATGGTGGTCAGCGCAAAGGCGTTGCCGTCCGGGGCAAACCGCATAACCCGCAGCACACCCGAAGTGTGCCGATATTCGAGCCCGGTATCGGCGGCAGCCTGCGTCCAGCTGCCTGCCAGCGTGGTGCCAAGCTGGTCAAGAAATGCCTGCGCCTGCTCCGCGGGTGTGGCATCCCCGGCAGGCAGCTGCGCATCGTTGACAGCTACCTCTAAAAATGCCCCGTTGTCCGGCAGATACATCAGCTCAAGGCTGGTCATATCCGTGGGTGTGAAGGTGCTGCCGTCCTTCTGCGGCGTGTAGTCCTGCACCGTCATCCGGCGGAACCGCACGGCCTGAATCCCGCCGGTGTAGGACGCAGCATAGCAGTAGACCATCATGCTGCCGTTCTCCATCACGGTGTCGCCGTCATGGGCCTCGCCTTCCTCGATGCGCGCCAGCAGATAATCCAGCTGGCCGCGGTTCAGCAGTCCGCGGGCGGCGGCCTGCTTCAGCTTGCCGCGCAGGGTGGTGTAGGCGTTCTCCGTCCAAGTGCTGTCCGCCCGGTTGATGCCGCCCTGCACGCCGTAGCGGTAGAGCGCCCCGGCCACCGGGTCAAGGCGTATTTCATCGCTCATCACGCCGGGCAGTGCGGGCCGTGTCTGCGGGGCCGCATACTGCGCCGCCTGCACCTGTACGGCTAGCGGCGGCACGGCCAGCAGCGCCATACAAAGCCCCGCAGCCGCCAGAAGTCTTACATCAATGCGCTTTTTCATCGTCTGCCGCCTCCTTCTGCAGGCAAATTGCCACGGTTGTACCCTCGCCGGGTGTGCTCTCAAATTCCAGTTTGGTGCCGAACGCCGCCGCAATCTCGGCGCAGAGCGCCAGCCCCACGCCGCTGCCGCCGTTGGCCCGGGCGCGAGCCTTGTCCACGCGGTAGAACGGCTCTGTCAGGTGGGGGAGAGCCCCTGCCGGGATGCCGCAGCCGTTGTCCCGCACCGTCAGTCGCCACTGCCCGCCCGCCTTGGCACAGGTCAGGTGCACGGTGCCGTCCTTCGGCTCGGCGTGCAGGGCGTTCAGCACCAGGTTGCGCAGCAAATCCGCCAGCAGCACACGGTCTGCCCGCACCGCTGCCCCGGCGGGCGCGTCGCAGTCCAGCGCGGCATCCGGCAGGCTGCGGGCTACATCGGCAAACACCGCCGCCACCGGCACGCTGCCCAGCGTCACGCCGTCCGTCTGCAGCCCCTGCAAGGCCAGCAGCTGCTGGCTCAGGCTTTCCAGCCGGGCCGATTCATGGTAGATGGCATCCGCGGCGGCGCGGCGGCGGCTTTCGTCCAGCGGCGCACTGCGCAGCAGATCCGCGTAGCCGATCATACTCGTCAGGGGTGTTTTCAGCTCATGGGTCAAGTCCGCCACAAAGCGGCTCTGGCGGTCGTTTAGGGCCTGTAATTTCTCATAGTGCCACGCCGCTGCCAGTGCGGCCGCCGTCACAGCCGCCTGCACAGCCAGCCAGCCGTACAGCAGGGTGTTGCGCGCCGTAAAGGCATCGGCGGCATCCACCGCCGTGACCAGCACCGCCGGGCTGCCGGTTCCGATTGCCAGCTCGCTGCCCAGCAGCAGGTACCGTCCCCGCAGCAATATGCCTTGGGTGTCCGCCGCCGCGGCCAGCATATCCGCCTCGGCCACGTCCTGCGGCAAGGTGGTGTAGGCTGCTGCGCCGTCCTGCACCAGCGCAAAGGCAGCGGCGCTGGTGCCCAGAATCAACTGCTGGCTGCGGGTGTAGTTCAGCCCGGCCCGCGGCAGTACCATTCCCAAGCCATCCTTCTGCACTTCTGCAACGGCGTCCTCCACCCCGCAGATGCTGCGCTGGTGCTGCAAAACTGCTTGCTCTTCCAACGCGGCCAGCCTGTCCCGGAAGGTCCGGCAGGCCAGCCCGCCGCCCGCCAGCGCCATAGCCAGCGCCAGCGCGGCTACACAAAGAATTTTCCGCATTGCGTTTCGCCTCCTGTCCGTGTTATGTTTCGTTTTTGAGAAGCCGATAGCCAATCTTCGGCACGGTCACGATCTTATCCTCCCACCCCAGCTTGCGCCGCAGGCGGTGGATGTGCAGATCCAGCGCGCGGGGGTTCGGCTCGGCATCGAGGCCCCAGACGCGCTCATACAGTGCCTCGCGGTAGAGCGTCTGCCCCTGCGCACGCACCAGCACCAGCAGCAGCTCAAGCTCCCGCGGGGTCAGCTCCACGGCGCGGCCCGCCCGGGTCACGGTGCGGCTGTCCGGGTCAATGTCGGCGTCCCAGACGTGCAGCACGGCGTCCCGCCGCCCGGTGTGGCGCAGGATCCCCTCCACCCGGGCCAGCAGCTCCGCCGGGGCAAACGGCTTGACGATGTAGTCATACGCGCCCAGCTTCAGCCCGCGCACCCGGTCTGCCACGGCGTTTTTGGCCGTCAGGAACACCACCGGCGTGCCGGTGGGCGCAAGGTACTGCATCAGCGCAAAGCCGTCCACGCCGGGCAGCATGATGTCCAACAGCACAAGGTCAAATTTCTGCGTTTCCACAAGGTCGGCCGCGTGCTCGCCGTCATGGGCCACCACCAACGGCTGGCCCAGCGGTTCCAGTGCCATCTCAATCAGCGTGGCAATATTCGGCTCGTCCTCGACGATCAATATCGGCAGCATGGCATTTACCTCCTTTACTGCTCACAGGATAACACGCCTGCTTTTCTGAAAGTTTTCCCCGCAAAACAAAACACCGCCGTGCATCCGGGCGCACAGCGGTGTAGTATCTTTACCTGTTTATCAGAAAATCACAACCAGCAGCATCTTGAACTGCTCCTTGCCGTAGACGGCATGGGGGTGGTGCGCGGGCATAACAATGCTCTGGCCCTCGTGCAGCTCATACTTCACGCCGTCAATCGTCAGCTCGCCCACGCCGTCCAGGCAGGTAACAAAGGCGTCGCCGTCGGACTCATGGGTGCTGATTTCCTCGCCCTTGTCAAACGCAAACAGCGTGACGCTGTGGGCGCTGTTCTGGGCCAGCGTCTTGCTGACGACCTGCCCGGCCTGATAGGCGACCTCGTCCTTCAGCGTGAGAACGGTGGATTTTTCGATATTCTTGATGGATGCCATACAAAATCTCTCCTTTTGCTTTTTGCATCCAGTTTACCACGCTGTGCGCGCAAATGCTGTTGTAATTGCAACGTTGCAGCCTTACTCCTCCAGAAATTCCCGGATCTCCTTTTCCACCGCGCGGACCTCCTCCTCAAAGGCGCGGGCGCTCACGCGCAGGGCGCCGTGGCCCATCACGATGATCTGCTCCGCGCCGTCACTGCTGACCACGCGGGTGCGGTGCTCCTTCGCCAGCTCGTGGGTGGCGCGCTCAATGTACATATCGGCGGTTTCGGCCTCGCGGGTGTAGACCACATACAGGTTGTGGTATTTTTCCACCTCCCGCGTGCCGCCGCGCACCTTGTAGGCATCAAATACCAGGATCAGAGGATAGTTCTTGAACCCCTGATAATTGCAAAGCACATCCATCAGTTTATTTCTTGCTGCTTCAATATTCTCTTTTGCCAGTTCTTTCAGATCATCCCATGCGAAAATAACATTATAACCATCTACCAGCAAATATTCCTGTACGCCTTCTTCATCTTTCTTTGCTTTTGGCGTTTTCCCTGCAGTCACAGTCTTTGGAAGACGATCGGCTTTTCTCTCTACCCGTCCGTAAGTCCGGATAAAAATCTCTTCCAGTTCCCTGTCTTCTCTGGCATTACGCGCATAATGCCTGCCGCCTCTGGCTGCTGCTTCTGCTGATCCGCTTTTCTCCTTGCGTAAATTTACCGGTACAGTCTGATCCAGACTTTTTTCTGTCTCTCCTGCCAGCCTTTTCCGCTCTTCCAGGATCTTCGGAAGCTGTGCCTCAATATGCATGTGTTCCACCACTTCCTGCCACGGTACATTATATCCTGCTCCATGAGCACAGAATACAGAGCCCGTCGGATTCTCCACATCCCGCTCCGGATCGTAACCAATCGCCTCTACAACCTCGTCCTGGTTATGGCATGGAAAATATCCCTTCAGCGTACAGAACAATTTTCCCCTTCCTCTGCTATATGTGGTTACTTCTCTCTGATAATCCTGCATTTCAGACACCGGTGCACTTCCGGTGACCACAGCCATATCATCTTCCGTCTCCGGTCCGTCAAATTCTCCATTCATCCGCTGAATATCCGTAAGTGCACGGCCTGTCAGCTCTGACGGAATTTCCAGACGAAACGCATAATACGGTTCAAGCAGTACATTCTCTGCCTGCATCAGTCCCTGGCGGATCGCACGATACACCGCCTGGCGGAAATCTCCGCCCTCTGTATGCTTCAGATGTGCACGTCCACTGGCAAGTGTGATCTTCACATCAGTAAGCACCGATCCCGTCAGAACGCCCCGGTGCTCTCTTTCCAGCACATGTGTCAGGATCAGTCGCTGCCAGTTCTTGTCCAGCACATCCTCACTGCAGATCGTATCGATCGTGATTCCACTTCCCGGCTCTCCCGGTTCCAGTATCAGATGCACTTCTGCATAATGACGCAGCGGCTCAAAATGCCCTACTCCTTCAACTGTATTTTTAATCGTTTCTTTGTAAACAATATTCCCACTTCCAAAAGAAATATCCACATCAAACCGTTAACAAGTCCGGGGATAACATAGAGGTCTCGATCAGAGGCCGCCACGA
>ERZ773107.3189-NODE-3189-length-10900-cov-3.438451_pt1 | contig 10900 bp, 11 predicted proteins | sample MGYA00580571_ERZ773107 | MGnify/ENA primary metagenome ERZ773107 (study PRJEB29015, sample SAMEA2737843) | human gut metagenome | biome: human gut; feature: human-associated habitat; material: faeces | place: China | collected 2012 ... | reverse complement strand
CAGAAAGGCTTGTATAAACCCTCCGAAATCCATTACGCCGGGAACTCCAATGAGCCCCTAAGCGGACGATTCTCTCAGCAAAGGCTTCGAGAATCGTCAGGGTCTCATCTCCGTGGCGTAGAGGAATTTCTCCGGGCTTACACAAGTCTTTCCGCGTCGTAGGGGATCAATGGGCAGTATCTGCAGGAAAGTGTCTGGTGGAACTGTCTTCCCGGCTATCGTTACTTTGTGAATGGATTTGAAGCTTTTGGAAGGTGGAATGGATAAAAGCAGTGGAGCAGGCAATAGAGATTGGGAGAAGAGAGGAATGCAGCAGATAGTTTACAGTTGAAAATAAGATAGAAATCGTATAATATGGATAGAAGATTATGATTAGGAACTGTAAGTTCATGGTAGAAGATATTAGAAAGTGAGAATCAGATGGATTTAAAGATCATCTACGAGGATGAGCAGCTGCTCGTATGCTACAAACCGGCGGGAGTTGCCACGCAGACAAAACGTCTGGGGCAGCAGGATATGGAGAGTTTGTTAAAGAATAACCGGGCTTCGAAAGGGGAGCCATCTTATATTGGTGTCGTGCACCGGTTAGACCAGCCGGTGGAGGGCGTGATGGTCTTTGCCAAGACGAAGGAGGCAGCCTCAGATATGAGCCGTCAGGTGCAGATGAAGGAAGCGGACAAGTTTTACTATGCTGTGACAGATGGTGTTCCGGTTGAAAAGACGGGAAGCCTTGAAGATTACCTTCTGCGCGATGGTCGGACGAACACATCGAAAGTGGTGAAGGAAGGAACCGCAGGTGCGAAAAAGGCAAGACTGTCCTATGAAGTGCTCGCGGAAGATGGAACGCATGCAATTTTAAAAATCCAGCTCGACACCGGACGCCATCACCAGATCCGTGTGCAGCTTGCCCATGCCGGTTATCCGATTGTGGGAGACCGCAAGTACAATGCGAATTCCTCCGCAACACTGGGAGATCATCTGAAGTTATGCTCTTATAAGATTGGATTTGTACACCCGAAGACACATAAGAAGATGGAATTCGAGATCGAGAATCCGTATGCATGCTAAATTCAGGATGATTGCAATAGCTGCGTTGCTGGTCTGCAGGCTGCACAACTTATAGCCCGGACGGGTAGGTCAGCCGCATATTTTAGACATAAAAGCAACGAAAAGAAAGGAACACCCAATGAGAATTTCCCTGCCAGAAAAAGTAACTTACATCATAGAGACACTGACCGCCGCAGGCTTCGAAGCCTACGCAGTGGGCGGCTGCGTTCGTGATACCATCTTAGGGCGGTCACCGATGGATTGGGATATCACGACATCTGCGAAGCCGGAGCAGGTGAAAAAACTCTTTACACATACTATCGACACCGGAATTCAGCACGGGACGGTCACGGTCATGCTCTCCCATGAGGGCTTCGAGGTGACAACCTACCGGATTGATGGGGAATACGAGGATGCGAGACATCCGAAGGAAGTGCAGTTCACATCGAACCTCTTAGAGGACTTAAAACGCAGGGACTTCACCATCAACGCGATGGCGTACAACGGGAAAGACGGTCTCGTGGATGCGTTTGACGGGGAGGGAGATCTCCAAAAAGGGATTATCCGCTGCGTGGGTGTGGCAGAGGAACGTTTCTCAGAGGATGCCTTAAGGATGCTTCGAGCAGTGAGATTTGCTGGACAGCTTGGTTTTTCCATCGAGGAGGAGACCAGACAGGCAATCCATAAGCTTGCCCCAAACATTGCAAAAGTCAGCGCAGAACGGATCCAGATTGAGCTTGTGAAGCTTATGACAGCGAAGCATCCGGAGGAGATCATGACGGCGTATGAGACAGGGCTGACGAAAGTCTTCCTGCCGGAATTTGATGTGATGATGGAGACCGGACAGAACAATCCGCATCACTGCTACAGTGTCGGCATGCACACGGTTGAGGCATTAAAACAGATAGAGCCGGATAAGGTGGAGCGCCTTGCAATCCTTCTTCATGATATTGCAAAACCGGCATGTAAGACGACGGACGAAAATGGTATTGACCACTTCTACGGGCATCCGGAAAAGGGCAGCGAGATGGCGAGAAAAGTACTGCGCCGTCTCAAATTCGACAATGGCACAACCGACAGGGTGTGCCGCCTGATCGCCTGCCATGATGACAATCCACCGCTCACGGAACGCGCTGTCAGAAAGGCTGTCTACCGGAACGGAGAGGAACAGTACCCGGCATTGTTTGCCGTAAAGCGGGCAGATGTCTCAGCGCAGAGCAATTATCATAGAGAAGAGAAGTTCGAATATCTGAAAGAGTATGAGAACATCTACAGACAGATCATGGAAAAAAAGCAGTGCCTGTCCATCAGACAGCTTGCCGTGACGGGAACTGATCTGATCGCAGCGGGTATGAAGCCTGGAAAAGAGATTGGTGAGGTGTTAAAACAACTTTTAGATTATGTGCTAGAAAACCCAGAGGCGAACACGAAGGAACAATTACTAGAACAGGTTCAAAAAACAATGGCATGAAACCAATGCCCCTCACATATGATAGAGTAAACCCGGTACAGAGAGGAAACATATACCTGGGAGAAAAAGATCATGTGGAGGGGTTTTTCATGTATTTCAGACCGGAGCAGATATTAGAACAATATGAGATTGAGATCAGATCTGTCTCAAAAGGAAGAGACTGTTATCTGTGCGAGACGAATCTGGGTGGAAAAGCGTTGAAGGAGTATCGGGGATCAAGGGAGCGCGCAGAATTTCTTGCAGGAATGCTAGAGTTCCTAAGCAGACAGAAGCTGCTGGTGGAGACGGTGCTTCGGACAAAGGAGGGGGAGCCGCTTGCGTCCGAGGAAGAGGAACAGCAGAAGTATATCCTCGTCGATGCATTCCGGGGTGCGGAATGTGACACGAAGAGCAGGGAGGATATGATCTGTGCGGCAGGTCTTCTTGCGGATTTACATAATGCTTCAAAAGCATATCAGGGGGAAGTTCCGGAATTCGTGAAAAACAGGGCAGATGTCCTGTATCTTTTATATGAGAAGCATAACCGGGAATTGAAACAGGTACGTCGTTATATCCGCTCCGGAAAAAAGAGGAATGAGTTCGAGGAACTTTTTTTAAGAAGTTATGACAGTTTTTTTGAAAAGGCGGCGAAAGTAACGGAACTATTAAAGGGAAGGATGCCGTCGGAGGAACTGACTGGGTTCTGCCACGGAGATTACAACCAGCACAATGTGATCTTTTCGCGGGAGGGCACGGCGATCGTGAATTTCGGAAATTATTCATATGGCGTGATGGCCGGGGATCTGGCGAATTTTATCCGGAAAATGATGGAGAAGAACAATTGGAACCCGGGGCTTGCGATGGACATCATCCGTGCCTATGATGTGAAGCGGAAGTTGAAGGAGGAGGAATTTTTATACCTCTTTTTTTACCTGGCTTATCCGGAAAAATTCTGGAAAATCGCGAACCATTACAGCCAGTCACACAAGCCATGGCTGTCCATGAGGGACTTCGAAAAGCTAGAGCGTGTGATCGCACAGGAACATGAGAGGGAGCAGTTTTTGAATCTCTTATACCATATGGTAGCGGTGTGATTTTTTTGACAGATTTTGCAAATAAGTTTTTTCATCAGATATCTGGAAATGGCTTGAAAATAAGTCGAAATAAAGCTAAGATAAAAGTATCAGAAATTCTAATTTTTTTCAGGAGGAAAAATAGAAATGGGATACAGGGAAACGTATGAGGAATGGCTGAATAACCCATACTTCGATGATGAAACAAAAGCAGAATTGAAAGCAATTGAAGGGGACGACAAAGAGATAGAGGACCGCTTTTACATGGATCTTGAGTTCGGTACAGCAGGACTCCGCGGCGTGATCGGTGCCGGAACGAACCGTATGAATGTGTACACTGTCCGCAAGGCAACACAAGGTCTTGCCAACTATATCTGCAACGTGAATGCACAGGCAAAGGGAGTTGCGATTGCCTACGATTCCAGACATATGTCACCGGAGTTTGCAGACGTGGCAGCATTATGCCTGGCAGCAAATGGCATTAAAGCATATGTATTCGAATCTCTCCGCCCGACACCAGAGCTGTCTTATGCAGTCCGTAAGCTTGGATGCACAGCTGGAATCAATATCACAGCCAGCCATAATCCGCCGGAATATAACGGCTACAAAGTATACTGGGAGGACGGGGCACAGATCACACCACCTCACGACACCGGCATCATGGATGAAGTGAAGAAGGTAACAGATTATGCGACCGTGAAGACAATGAAAAAGGACGCAGCCGTTGCAGCAGGTCTCTATCAGCTCATCGGTGCAGATATTGACGATCCATATATGGAAGAGCTCAAGAAGCTTGTCTTACATCAGGACTGTATCGACAAAGTAGGTGCAGACATGAAGATCGTGTATACTCCGCTCCATGGCACAGGAAATATTCCAGTCCGCCGTGTATTAAAGGAGCTTGGGTTCAAGAACGTTTATGTAGTTCCAGAGCAGGAGCTTCCAGATGGTGATTTCCCGACCGTCAGCTATCCGAACCCAGAGGCAGAAGAGGCATTTGCACTGGGACTTGCCTTAGGTAAGAAGATCGATGCAGACTTAATCCTTGCAACAGACCCGGATGCAGACCGTCTTGGTGTGTATGTGAAGGATTCGAAGACAGGCGAATATCACAGCTTAACCGGTAATATGTCCGGATGCCTGATTGGTGATTATGTGATCGGACAGAGAAAAGAGCTTTACGGACTGCCAAAGGACGGAGCTTTCATCCGTTCCATCGTTTCGACGAATATGGCAGACGCAATTGCCGCGTACTATGGAATCGAGCTTGTGGAAGTACTGACAGGCTTCAAATTCATCGGACAGAAGATCTTAGAGTTCGAGACAACCGGAAAGGGAACCTACCTCTTCGGTATGGAGGAGAGTTACGGATGCCTGACAGGCACTTATGCAAGGGACAAGGATGCGGTTGTGGCATCTATGACGCTCTGTGAGGCAGCAGCTTATTATAAGACAAAGAATATGACACTCTGGGATGCAATGCTTGCGATGTACGAACGTTATGGCTATTATAAGGATGATGTTACCTCCATCACATTAAAGGGTATTGAAGGACTTGCCAAGATCCAGACGATTATGAACACCTTAAGGGACAATGCTCCGTCAGAGATCGGCGGTTACAAAGTAACAGCAGTCAGAGATTACAAGAAGGATACCATCACGGATACTGCAACAGGCGCAGTAAAACCTACCGGACTTCCATCCTCTAATGTTCTTTACTACGAGATGACAGACGACGCATGGGTATGCGTAAGACCGTCCGGAACAGAGCCGAAGGTGAAGTTCTATCTTGGTGTGAAGGGAACCTCCTTAGAGGATGCAGATGCCAAATCCAAAGCACTGTCAGAAGCCGTTCTTGCCATGATAAATAAGATTTGATTTTGCGAATGGCGTGAGTGAATGGAAAGAGGCAGCAAAAGCCGCAAATACGGCAAAATTTCTTGACAAAGACTATGAAAACAAGTATAAATATGGATGTAGGTATTTTGGAAGAAAACCTCAGATATTATAAAGTAAAAATCCACAGGAGGAATTTTTAACATGAACAAAGCAGAATTAGTTGCAGCTATGGCTGAGAATGCCGGATTAAGCAAAAAAGATGCAGAAGCAGCATTAAAAGCATTTACAGATATTGTTGCTGAGGAATTAAAGAAGGGTGAGAAGATCCAGTTAGTAGGATTCGGAACATTCGAAGTTTCTGAGAGAGCAGAGAGAACAGGAAGAAACCCACAGAGTGGTGCAGAGATGGTAATCCCAGCTTCCAAAGCTCCTAAGTTCAAAGCAGGAAAAGCTTTAAAAGATATGGTGAACGCATAATCTTTTGACAGATAAGAATGAGAGACGAGCCCGGATTTTCCGGGCTCTTTTTTCATGACAATGAAAAGTTCACAAAGCGTGCTTTTTATTGTTCATGACAATAGAATAAAAGGAAGAGAGAGGAAAAACAATGCGGTTAGACAAGTTTTTAAAAGTATCCAGACTGATTAAGAGAAGAACCGTTGCAAATGAGGCGTGTGATGCGGGGCGTGTGATGGTCAACGGCAAGCCGGCCAAAGCATCTGTGAATGTGAAGGTAGGGGATATCATCGAGATCGCCTTCGGAACGAAGAGTGTGAAGGTGAGGGTCTTAGACATCCAGGATACGACAAAGAAGGATGAGGCGAAAGATCTGTTCGAATATATAGCATAAAAAGGGACTCCTCCTAATATATTAAAGTAGGTAAAAAAGGAGGAGTATGGACGAGAAGAATATTGCAAAATCACATAAAGTCTTACTGGTGAACCGTGGGAACGGCGCTTTCTCCGGGGTGGTGGATGTACTTTCTTTTGATGTGGCGGAGATTCTGCTGGAGACAGAGCTGGGGATGCTTTTGATTAAGGGACATGACCTGCATGTGAACAGGCTGTCGTTGGAAAAAGGGGAAGTGGATATCGAGGGAAGGATAGACTCCCTGACTTACTCAGATGTCAAGAGTGCTGGAAAACAGGCAGAGTCTTTACTTGGAAGGCTGTTTAAATGAGCCGGACAGATTATGTGATCAGCGCAGGAATTTTAGAAGAGGTGCTGTTCCTCGGAATATCGGTGATCACGGGAGCTGGCCTCTTCTTTTTCTATGATTTGTTCCGGGTCTTCCGCAGGATCGTGCCGCATGGGGAGTTCTGGATCGCGGTGGAAGATTTCTTGTACTGGCTGATTTGCGCGGTGACGGTGTTTGTGGTGCTCTACCGGAATAATGATGGCATGATCCGTGGCTTTGCGCTCGGTGGTGTGATGCTTGGAATGGTGCTTTATCTGGTGGTATTAAGCCGTCTGGTTATCGGAGTACAAGTGTGGATCTGGCATCGGATTCTTGCATTTTTTGCTCCGGTTACCATATTTTGCAGGAAAATCCTGCATTTTATCAGGAAACGGTTGAAAAAAATGAAAAAAGTGATTAAAATAGGTTTATGTAAACGGTAGGGCAGAAAGGAGCGGACAATGGCCAGAAGACATGGAAAAAAGAATGAAAACAGGGCAGGCAGATTCTGCATCACTTGTATAGTTCTTGTGTTTGCAGTTGTCATGTCGCTTCAGATTGTAAAGATCTACCAGAAGGATCAGGAGTATCAGGTGAAGGAGATCGAGCTGCAGCAGCAGCTTGCCGGGGAGGAAGACAGGCAGACAGATCTGCAGGAGTATGAAGCGTACACGAAGTCCCAGAAGTATGTAGAAGACACCGCTAAGAGCAAGCTTGGACTTTTGTATAAGAATGAGATCATTTTCAGGGAGAAGAAGTAACCCGTTTCAGCAGGTAGACGAGAGAAGTTATCGGACAGGAGGCACTGTTAGATAGCTTCTTTTTTTATACTCTTTATCTGAGATTCCTGAAAAGAAACAGGCACTTTGAAATTCCATAAAAGGACATTTGAACGGAAAAAATGGCGAAAACTTTTTGAAATCCGGTCATCCGTTTGACAAACATTTTTTCTCACATTTTCTATAATCGGCGTCAGACCAAATGTGAGAGGAGATTCTTTTATGAAGAAAAACAAAGTGAAACAGGTGTTGCTTCTGGCAGTGGGAGGACTGACGTGCGGCGTGCAGCTGTTAGGGTGTTATCCGGTTGTGCCGGCTTACTTTGCGGCGGCTGTGTTAGAGGATGTGAGTGTCTTTTATCTGACGGCGGCGATGTACCTTGGCATGCTCTGCTTCATGCCGCTTGTGGCGATGACAAAGTATGCAATGGCAGTTCTTGTGACCGCGTGCATGATCAGGCTTGTGGTCTGGGCAAATGACGGATGCCCTGCCTTTCTGGGGGGAATCCTCGCAGCAGTCTCGACGATGCTGCTGTCTTTTTGCGGTGGATTACTGGAATGGAAGGATCAGCCGGATCAGTTCGCCGTGTTTTTAGAAGGTGTATTTGTTTTCGGGATGGTGATTTTATTAAACAGGGCAATCCATTTTTTCCTGGAGGAATGGAACTTAGGCTGGGAGAAAACAACGGAGCGGGATGAATGGCGCCTGACAGAGCGCGGGAAAGAGGAGAGGCTTGCTGGTTATGCCGAGTCCTTTCAGGGACTGGCACAGATTTTTATGAATATGAGCAGGAAAAAGGAACAGTATACGGCGGAAGAACTTGGAAAGATCCAAAACGAGCTGACAGGCAGGCTGTGTGCAGTCTGTGATTCGTGTGCAGTGTGCTGGGAGAAGGAATCGACACCGCTCTACGGGATTCTCTCAAGTCTTTTAGGATCCATTTTGAAGGCGGGCGTTCCCGGGGAGGAGAGTGAGGAGGAGCTCGCCCTCTATTGCAAGAGGAGCAGGGATATGGTCGAGGAGGCAGTACGGGTCTTCGAGAAGGCAAACCTAAACCGCGCGTGGTATAACAGGCTGCTTGAAAACAGGCAGGCGATCGCGGAGCAGTTGGATGCGATGGCATACATTTTGAAGGACTGTGCGAAGGAGGAGCAGCTGTTAGATGGGAGGGAGAGAAGAACGCTCGCGCAGATTAAGTACCGGGCGAAAGAACATGGGATTACGGTGGAGGAGGTGCATCTGTTTGAACTGCCGGACGGGCATAAAAAGCTTGAGGCAGTGCTTCGCAGCAAAAAGGGAGGCTGCATTGCAGTCAGGCAGTTTATGGGTGCTGCCGGACGTGTGTTAGGTTTCGTGCTGCGTCAGCCGGCGGATGGAAAAGCATTTGTGACGAAGGATGCAGCAGCGTTTCTTTTTTATGAAGACACGAAGTTCCAGAGCCTGCAGGGCATTGCAAGGCAGAAAAAAGACGGGGCACAGATTTCCGGTGACAATTTTTCTTTTTTAGAGCTTGAGAGTGGGAAACTTCTCTTAGGGCTTTCGGACGGAATGGGATCCGGAAGCGTGGCATGCAGAGAGAGCGAGATGGTGTTAGACTTAATCGAGCGGTTCTTAGAAGCTGGGTTTACGGTCGATACGGCGATCCGGATGATGAACTCTGCGATGGTGATGAAGGGGGAGAGCGACCAGTATTCCACAGTGGATCTGTGCACAGTGAACCTGTACGACGGAGAGGCAGAGCTTTATAAGATCGGGGCTGCCACCGGTTTCTTAAAAAGAGAAAAAGAAGTGATAGAGTTCCATGTAGATTCGCTTCCGGTCGGCGTAGAAAATAACCTGAAAATCGACCACAAAAAGATGCAGTTGAAAAACGGAGATTTTATTGTCATGGTCACGGACGGTGTGTTAGAATATCTGCATGTACCAAAGCCGGAGGAGACGATGCAGGAGATCCTGGAGAGTATTGATACAAACCATCCGGGGATTCTGGCAAAGAAAGCGATGGAGCGGGTGCTTCTCTTCACAGGGGGAAAGGTACCGGACGACATGACGATCCTTGCCGCAGGCATCAGAGAGAAGTAAATGACAGAGCAGGTATTTGAGAAGATCAGAGAGAAAAAGTTAATCAGGGAAGGGGACACCGTACTCATTGGTGTATCTGGAGGCGCGGATTCCGTATGCCTTCTGCTCCTGCTGCAGGAGCTGCAGAGGGAGCTTCCATTTTCCATAGAGGCTGTCCACATCGAGCATGGTATCCGTGGAGAAGAGAGCAGAAATGACGCCCTGTTTGTGGAAAACTTATGTGAAAAACTGAATGTCCCATGTGTGGTGTATACGGAGGATGTGCCGGGCTTTGCAAAAGATCACGGCCTGGGGCTTGAAGAGGCGGCGCGGATCCGGCGTTATGCCTGCTATGAAAAACGAGCATACGCCTTGAAGGAGAGCGGCACGGATCCGGCATGTATCCGGCTGGCGTTGGCACATCACGCCGAGGACAATGCCGAGACGGTGCTGTTTCAGCTTGTGCGCGGAAGCGGGATGGGGGGGCTCTGTGGCATGGAGTATGACAGACAGTGGAAATCATACCGCATGATCCGCCCGCTGCTCGGAGTGCAAAGGGCACAGATTGAGGCATATCTTGCAGAAAAAGAGCAGGATTATTGCACAGACGCCACGAATCTGGACATGGATTACAGCAGAAACAGGATCCGGCATAAGGTGCTGCCGGAGTTAAGGGAGATCAATGGACAGGCGGTGGCGCACATTAACCAGACGGCGGAGCTTTTATCCGAGCTGCGGGATTATCTCGCCGTACAGACGAGGCAGGCTGAACGTGAATTTGCCACAGAGGAGCAGGATGGCTTGCTTCTTCACAATGCGCTTGTGGATTCCTGTCCGCAGATTCTTATAAAAGAGCTGATCCACAATACAATCGGCAGGGTGTCCGGCTCGAAAAAAGATGTGGCAGCCGTGCACGTTGGACTGGTAGAAAAGCTTTTTTCCTCGCAGATCGGCAGGCAGGTGGATCTGCCATATCAGATTGTGGCGAAGCGCACGTATGAAGGCGTGCTTTTAGGCAGGAAAAAGGAGGAGACAGCAGGGAAGGAGTTTTTGCTGGAGTTGTCTAAAGCGCAGTTAGAAGAGGCATGTGCCGGACGTCCGGGAGCCTGGGATGTGCCGGGAGGTGTGATTTCTTTTAAAATCTTCTGCTTTTCTGGAAAAACAGAGGAAATTGAAAAAAAAACATATACGAAATGGTTCGATTATGATAAAATAAAATGTGGACTGCAAATCAGAACCAGAAAGACCGGCGATTATCTGACCGTGGATGAGAACGGGCATAAGAAGAAGCTGAAGGAGTATCTGATCAATGAGAAGATTCCGCGGGAGAAGCGGGATGAAATTCTGTTGGTGACGGAGGGGGCACATGTGCTCTGGGCAGTCGGAGGAAGGATCAGTGCCGGTTATAAAGTTTCAGAACATACAAAGAGAATATTGGAAGTACAGTTTGGTGGAGGTAAAGGATGCGAGTAA
>ERZ773107.3182-NODE-3182-length-10914-cov-4.149461_pt1 | contig 10914 bp, 8 predicted proteins | sample MGYA00580571_ERZ773107 | MGnify/ENA primary metagenome ERZ773107 (study PRJEB29015, sample SAMEA2737843) | human gut metagenome | biome: human gut; feature: human-associated habitat; material: faeces | place: China | collected 2012 ... | reverse complement strand
AGGACGGAAGCCGTGAGCAGGAAGTAGAAATCTACTACCGCTTCATCGGCAAAATCGACTGACCTTTCTTTTTTACCCAACAATATCTTTAATTAAGGGAGAACGGAAGAGGAACACCGGACATCTCCTTATTAGAGCCGCTTGCCGTGGAATTGCGGGTATCAATAGCGGAGCTTCTAAATGGGGAAGACCGGAGAGCGGCAGAGGAAGATAAGAACAGAGAAGAGACGGAACAGGCAGTTGGGACGGTAATTGCCTACGCGCAGGAAAACAGGAACAAGAAATATAATGTCGGTTTTGCGGCAGGGGTGATCTGTTTTGGGATATCTTTCTTATGTTTTCTGCTTTACCTGAGAAATGCCTATCGATTTGCAGGCAATTATTTCGGCTCATTGCTCCGGGTTGTGGCAGCTTCCGGTGCGCTTCTGACTGGTGAAGCTGTGATGGAGCACTTCTATCTGGAAAAACTGGAGGAAAAGCGGAAGTGTAGGCAGGCGGGATTTTGGGTACTGTTTCTTTATTACGCGGTGATGCTTTTCAATCTTACATTTCTGGAACGGACAGAACCTGTGGCAGGGTACCAGCTGATTCCATTTCAAACAATTTCAGCTGTATTAAGGAGCGGAGACGCGTATGCAGTTGTGATTAATATTTTTGGTAATTTTCTGATTTTCATGCCGCTTGGATTTTTCCTGATGGAACTGTTCCATGTTGTGGAAGGAAAGAAGTATCTGGCGGTGTCGGTCCTGATTACGGCAGGAGTTGAGATCCTGCAGTTTATCACGAAGACAGGAGTGCTTGATGTGGATGACATGGTGCTCTGCGTGGGTGGAATGGTAACATTTTTTTATAGCTATAAAAGGTACAGGGAAAAATTACAGAAGCACTTAATGAGACGGTGAGTGTGAGAATCGCAGGTATCCGATACAAATATATGGAATATATACGAAATATAATTTGGTAAAAAAAGACGAAGGACAGACGACTGGACAGGAACAAAGGAATCACTGATGCTGAAAGAGATATAGGAATCAGAAATGTTTGACGGAGGAGGAGAATGGAGAGAGATGCAAAATGGACAGATAAATAGAAAAGTGCGGATAAAAAATGCCAGCAAAAAAATAACAGCGATTGTGATTGCAATAGCAGTCATCCTTGTCGGAGCTCTCTGCTCTCACTTCAATTATGAGAGGAGAATTGCGGACTTTGTGACCAAAAATGAGACAGAACTGACAGCGCTTGCGGAGGAATATTTGGAAAAAACGGAACAAAAAGAAATAACCTATCGGGGAACCAAAATCGGTGGCGTTTTCCCGGCGGGCGAGGTAGTCCCTTTTGATGTCGGTGGTATTGGAATTGTTCCGGCTGCCAGTTATTATGGATTCTACTATTCCCCGGAGGATATTCCGGTATCGAACGGGGAAGGAGAACTTAAGAAAGTGGAAGGGCAGCAGAGTGGCATTTTATCAGGATTAGTCCCGGGGGATCAGAAAGGGCGTTGGAGCTGGCAGGGATATGGCGATAACGGCGGAGAGATCGTGAAAATCAAAGAACACTGGTACTATTATAAGTGCTGGTTCTAGGAGTGCATGATGATTCCCCACTGCTTGCGGGAAGCCCACTGTTCGTTCAGCCAGTCGACAACCTGCTGTTTTCCCTCTTCGGTGAAAGGAAACGCTGTGGAAAGTTTTTCTTCGTCGGGGGTTGTTGCAAAATTATACGGACCAGGCCATACGATGGCGCGGAAAATATCATTTTCTGCGTCATCCTTTTCTTTTTTTACAAGATACTGCATTCCTTTATAACTGCCGGTAAATTTTTCTTTTTTATAAAAGTTCATGTTTAAAATGTCTTCGGTTGTGATCATATGGGACCTCTTTTTGAAAATTTATATTAGATAAACTGCAAAAATTGCAGAAAATGTGTATGGATTGCAATTAATCTTCAAAGCCTAAATGGAGTTTTGCAAAGGTTTAAAAATTTCTACGTGTGAACTATATCATAAATTTTTCAAAAAGGATAGTAAAAAGTCTTTTCTCAAGATATAATAAAACTGCCATGCGAAGCATGTGTAGATCAAGATCATGAACTGCAAGTTCATGATATAATAAGACTGCCGCACGAAGTGCGTGTAGATCACGATCATGAACTGCAAGTTCAAGATATAATAAGACTGCCGAGCGAAGCGAGTGTAGATCAAGATCATGAAGCTATGCTTCATGATATAATAAGACTGCCATGCGAAGCATGTGTAGATCATGATCATGAACTGCAAGTTCATGATATAATGAGACAAGTGCCAGAGCAGTAGAATTTGCGACAATGAAAAAAACGACGGCACAGAACAGGAGAAGAGAATATGAAATTTTCAGAAATGCCATATAAACGGATTGATATGGATGAGGTAAAGAAAACTTACCGTGATATCATTGACCGGACGAAAGCGGCTGGCAGTGGAGAGGAACAGTTTGAGATTCACAGAGAATACTATAAATTTATGGATGACATCCGGACCAGCATGGAACTTGCCATGATCCGTCATGATATCGACACGACAGATGAATTTTATGAAAAAGAAAGTGATTTCTACGATGAAGTAACTCCGATTATTAATCAGTATGAGAATGAATATGGCCAGGTGCTTTATGATTCTCCATTCAGAGAATATTTAGAGAGTAAGATTGGCAGGGTAACTTTTAAGAATATTGAGATCGCCAATAAAGCATTTGATGAGAAGATTATTCCGCTGATGCAGGAGGAGAATGCGTTAAGCAGCCGTTACAGCAAGCTGATCGCAACTGCAAAGATCCCATTCGAGGGAGAAATATATAATCTGTCTTTGATGAAGAAGTTCCAGACAAGTCCGGATCGTGAGGTACGAAGAAAGGCATGGAAGGCGGTCAGCGATTATTTCCTGTCTGTCACAGATGAGATCGATGAGATTTACGATAAGATGGTGAAGAACCGGACCGAGCAGGCAAGACAGCTTGGCTATGAGAATTATGTAGAGCTTGGGTATTCCCGCATGAACCGGAACTGTTACGATAAGAAGATGGTGGAGAATTTCCGCAGGCAGGTAAAAGAATATTTTGTGCCATTTGCTAATAAGCTGCATGAACAGCGCAGAGCGCGGATAGGCGTTGATAAACTATCTTACATTGATACGGATGTATATTTTACAAACGGCAATCCGGTACCGACAGGAACACCGGAAGAGATTCTTGCAGCAGGACAGAAGATGTACGGAGAACTGTCTCCCCAGACAAAAGAATTCTTTGATTTTATGATGGAGAATGAGCTGTTTGATGTGCTCGGCAGAAAGACAAAGCGTCAGGGTGGATATATGACATATATCCCGAACTTTAAGTCCCCGTTTATTTTTGCAAACTTTAACGGAACAAGCGGTGATGTTGATGTGATCACGCATGAGTGTGGACATGCTTTCCAGGGATATATTGTGAGGGATGAGGAGATCCGTGAATTTGCGGATATAACGATGGAAACAGCGGAAATTCACTCTATGTCCATGGAATATTTCACTTACAACTGGATGGATCTGTTCTTTGGAGACAGAAAAGAAGATTATCTGAAGATGCATCTGGAAGATTCTTCTGCCTTTGTCCCGTATGGATGCATGGTAGATGAATTCCAGCATATCGTATATGAAAACCCGGATATGACACCGGCTGAACGGAAAGCAGCCTGGGCAGGACTTGAGAAAGTTTACAGACCTCATATGGACTATGAGGAGGATCCGTTCTTTGGAAAAGGTGGATTTTGGCAGAGACAGCCTCATATTTTTGGAAGTCCATTCTATTACATTGATTATTGCCTGGCAAGTGTATGTGCAATGCAGTTTAAGGTAATGATGGATGAAGATTTCGGAAAAGCATGGGAGAATTATTACAAACTCTGCAAATTGTCAGCGAGAGATTTCTTCACGAATGTGATTACGGAAGCCGGACTTAAGAGTCCATTCGAAGATGGATGCATAAAAAACCTTGTTGACAAATTTGAAAAAAAGGCTTTTCATTAAAAACAGATTAAAAATGTCGGAAAAGACAGTGGATCCGTAAGAGGAAAATAGAATAACAGTTTAAGGCAGGGAAAGGCCCCTAATCAGGGGGATTCCCTGCCTTATTTTTTTACTTTATGAAAAAGTTATACAACCAGAGACAGAAATCAGAAAGAAAATTGTCAGATACGACAAGAAGGAATGGCAGATGGTGATGGATCTTACACAGTAGATCCAGCAATCAGCATGACATATCTTACAAATGACGGAACAGGACATGTTGCAGTTGCAGAATTTGTACAGCAGGATCTTGCATTACTTGGTATCAACCTCGAGATTAGATCAGAAGACTGGAACGTATTCTTAGAGGATCGTAAGAACGGTAACTTCACAATCGAACGTGAAGGATGGCTTGCAGCAGCAGAAATTTAAAATTTGTTTACTCGAAAACAAAATCCTGGAAAGTCAGTAATCGTTGATTTTCTGGGATTTTGTTATTAAAATGGGGAAAAATGGAAGTGGCGAAAACAGAAAAACTATTGACAAATCCGTTGACACATGTATAATAATAAAAGTGCTGTATGTGGACAGCGGACAAATGTATCTGGTAAGTGCATCGGACATAAAGTGTCTGATAGCACTTTTTTGGTTATAATAAAATAATTTAACGCGATAAAGCAATACACTGCTAACATAGCAGAGATATATCGGATAGCAGAAAGACGTCCGTCTGTGGAAGACAGTATGACAGGAGAGATATAAACGCATGAGCGCTTATATAGATTTTATTTCTATAGGAGGAAATATTATGAAGAAGAAAGTAGTAAGCTTAATGCTTGTACTTGCCATGACAGCCAGCATGACTGCATGTGGCGGTAACAAGGCTAATTCTGCTGACGCTGATTCTGTAGCTAATACAGAAGAAGTTGGCGGAACAGAAGAAGCAGGAGCAGGCGAAGAATCTGCAATGCCTGCAAACTACGAAGAGACATCTGCTGAATTATATGATGCAGAGCTCGGTGATTTCTGGGCAGCATACCAGAAAGTTGATGAAGCACAGACAGTTTCTGAGAGATTCGCCCTTCAGGCAATCGCAGAAGCCAAGTTAATGGAGTCAGCAGTTATGCTTCCATTACAGTCAAAAGGTGGTAACTATGCGATCACACGTGTCGCTCCTTACACAATTGACTACACTCTGTGGGGCAACGATGCGGACAGATTCCATAACGCCCTTGTAACAACAGATTTAATCAAAGCTTCCGATGTCAGCACAATGAGAGCAAAATGGGCTGAATTAAAAGGAACAGGTGAGTACGAAGACTGGGCAAGATCTTATCTTGAGAGTCAGGGATACACAATCAAAGATACTTACAACTACAACCTTTACACCCAGGATCCTACAACATGGGATGTTCTTTCTACTTCCCAGGCAGTAGACGCTGAAGTACTTGTTAACACATACGACGGATTAATGGAGTATGACGGAGAAGGAACTTTACAGCCTGCATTAGCTGAGAGCTATGAAGTATCTGACGACGGATTAACCTATACATTCCACATCCGTGACGGTGTTTCATGGGTTGATTCCCAGGGAAGAGCTGTTGCTGATGTGACAGCAGACGATTTCGTTGCTGGTATGCAGCATATGATGGATGCTCAGGGTGGTCTTGAGTACTTAATCGAAGGTATCATCACAAATGCATCTGAGTACATCTCCGGTGAAGTGACAGACTTCTCCCAGGTTGGAGTAGAAGCTGTTGATGACAATACATTAGTATACCATCTGGAAGCTCCATGCACTTACTTCACAACCATGCTTGGCTATAGCGTATTCGCTCCAATGAGCAGAACATTCTATGAGTCTATGGGTGGTAAGTTCGGCGTTGAGTACGATCCAAGTGCAGCAGATTACACATATGGTAAAGGTCCTGACTCTATCGCATACTGCGGACCATACGTTGTAAAGAACTTCACATCTGAGAACACAATCGTATTCCAGGCTAATGAGTCTTACTGGAATGCAGACGGTATCAACGTCCACACATTAACATGGTTATTCAATGATGGATCTGATGCTACCAAGACATACAATGACACAATTTCCGGAACATTAGACGGAACAGGTCTTAACTCTGCAGCTTTAACAGCTTGCAAGGCTGACGGATATTTTGATGATTATGCATATGTAGCTCTTACAGATGCTACCTCTTACATGGGATTCTTCAACATCAACCGTAACCAGTTCGCTAACACAAACGATTCTACAAAGTGTGTATCTGAACAGACAGAGGAAGATGCTGCAAGAACAAAACAGGCTATGCAGAACGTTCACTTCCGTAGAGCAGTTGCTATGGGCTTAGACCGTGGTACTTACATGGCTCAGACAGTTGGTGATGACTTAAAATATGCTTCCATGAGAAACTCTTACACACCAGGTAACTTCGTATCCTTAGAGGAAGAGACAACTGTTGATATCAACGGAACAGCTACCACATATCCTGCAGGAACATACTACGGACAGATCGTTCAGGATCAGATCGATGCTGATGGCGTGAAGATCACAGTATGGGATCCAACAGCTAACGAAGGCGCTGGTTCTTCCGATGGTTATGACGGATGGTACAGCCCAGAGAATGCAATGGAAGAATTAAATCAGGCAGTAGAAGAATTAGCAGCAGACGGACTTACAATCGACGCTGAGAACCCAATCCAGATCGATCTTGGATATCCAGCAGCTATGGAGACATTTACTAACAGAGCGAACTCTGTAAAGCAGTCCGTCGAGGCTTCTACACAGGGACTTGTTCAGATCAACTTAGTTGCAGCAGCAGACGCTACAGACTGGTACTACAGCGGATACTACATGAACTATGGTTATGAGATGAACTACGACTTCTGTGACTTATCCGGATGGGGTCCTGACTACGGTGATCCTGCATCATACCTGGATACATTCCAGCCAGAATATGCCGGATACATGATCAAATCTATCGGTATTTATTAATCGTATCTACGAAATAACAACACTGCATCGGAGCGGGGATTCCCCGCTCCCCTGCACTATTGATGAGTGAACAATTATGACAAAATATTTATTAAAACGTATATTACATGGACTTGTGTCAATCATGATCGTAGTAGCCCTTGTTATGATCATGATCTACAGTATGTTGGACCGTAACCTTGTTTTTGCAGGGGATAATAAGTATTCCCATACAAGCAACAATGCGAGAACAGTTTATAAGTATTCGAAATGGGAAGATTATGGTTACCTGGATTATGTAACCTATTCTGACTGGCTGACAGAGCTGGTAAACAAAGGAGAACTGACAGACGAAGAGAGATCTGCAGTCGTTGGATTCGGAAGAACCAAGGATGCCGATTCCGAGGAAGTCAGCAAATATGTAAAAAAATTCACAAAGTATTATAAGTCTCAGGGATACACAGTTGTCCGTAAGGATGCTGTCATGATGAACAAGAAGAAGTATGCCGACGGCGGTCAGCAACAGCTTTTTGCGTATAAAGATGTCCCATTGACTACCCGTATGGCAAAGTACTTTTCCAATCTGATCACATTTGATCATATTGATAATGTCGAAGATATCGTAGGTGAGAGAGGTGTCACCTTTACGTTACATGATCCCGTATATGGTGGGGAGAAGTTCTCACCGGCTATTATCGGTAATGGTACAACACACAAGTATTTACTTTATTGTAACTCTAAGTTCCCATTTATTCACCAGAATATTGTGACGATCAACCTTGGAACTTCCTATACAGTAAATCAGGGTGTGGATATATTCAGTACGATGACAACACATCAGGGATCTTATATAAAATCAACAATTACTTATCCGACAGGTCTCACAGAGAAGAGTGCGGATGATCTGCACACAGCCACTTACATGAAGGGGTCGAGAGAGTCCAGCATGGTATATGAGTCCCGTTATGATGATGATTACACAAATGTTGCAACAGTAAAATCCGGAAAATCAAAAGTAGGCTACTCTTTTGTGATCGGTATTATCGCTGTTATCCTGTCTTACCTGATCGGTGTGCCGCTCGGTATCCTGATGGCAAGAAAGAAAGACAAGTTAGTAGATAAAATCGGAACCGTTTATATTGTATTTATTATCGCAGTACCATCCCTTGCGTATATCTTCTTATTCAAGGCGATCGGTGGAGGCATAGGCCTGCCGACAACCTTCGATATGGAATCTCCGAGCAAGTTAATGTATGTGCTGCCAATTATCTCCTTAGCACTTCCGTCTGTTGCAAACCTGATGAAGTGGTTAAGACGATACATGATTGACCAGATGAATTCGGATTACGTCAAGTTCGCTAGATCCGGTGGTCTGACAGAGGGTGAGATTTTTACCAAACACATTTTAAAGAATGCAGCGATCCCGATTATCCAGGGTATCCCGGCTGCAGTGCTTGGAGCACTGACAGGAGCCATCATCACAGAGCGTGTGTATGTCGTTCCTGGTATCGGTAACTTATTAACAGCGGCTATCAACAAATATGATAATGGTGTTATCGTAGGTGGAACCTTATTCTACGCTATTTTAACAGTAACATCCCTTATCTTAGGTGACGTTTTAATGTCAATGGTTGATCCTAGAATTTCATTCTCGACAAAGGACAGGTAATTAGAAATGAGTCAGGATTTAGAAAAATTCGGTATGCCGGAGGAAGAATTATTCGCTCCGGTAGACCATAGTGATCTGGAATCAGAGAAGATTACAGCGCCGAGATATTCTTACTGGCACTCTGTATTCCGTGTATTTTTTAAGAAAAAAATTAATATTATTGTTTTAGCTATTTTAGGTGCATTGATTGCGGTCACTTATATTTACCCGGTATTTGTAGAGTATGACAAGTTCGGTAACCTAATGGATGCAACCACAAAGCACTTATCACCATCCGCTGCCATCGAGAGACTTGGGTTCAGCATCCACTGGATCTTAGGTACCGGTGCGGCAGGACAGTCCACATTTGATGCAGTATGGTTTGGATCAAGAATTTCCATTTCCCTTGCCTTCATCTGTGCAGCGATCAACCTGTCTGTCGGTGTGGTAGTCGGATCTATCTGGGGATTCTCCAAGAAAGTGGATATGTTCATGCAGGAGGTATACAACATCCTTGCCAACATCCCATATATCTTACTGATCTCCGTTATGATCATGTTATTAAAAGCCGGTTTCTGGACCATGGTACTGGCGCTGACCATTACCGGATGGCTTGGAATCGCTTACTTCATCCGTACACAGGTCGTGATTATCCGAGACAGAGAGTACAACCTTGCATCTAAGTGTCTTGGAACAAGCACCTTTAAGATTGCAATGAAGAATATTCTTCCATTTATGACATCTGTTATTGTAACACTGGCAGCAACAGAGATCCCTTCCTATATTTCTTATGAGGTGTTCTTAGCATATATCGGTATGGGTATGTCAGATATGTCACTTGGTAGATTGATTTACGAGTCAGAAAGTGCGATGCTTACCCCAGGCTGGCAGTTCGAGTTCTGGAGCCCGGTAGTCGTTGCTTCTATCATCACAATCGTATTATACGTGGTAGGACAGAACCTTGGTGATGCATCTGACCCGAGAACACATATGTAGAGGTTAGTTAGATGGAAGATAAGAAAGTATTATTATCGGTTAAAGATTTAGTCGTGAAGTTCCATGTGCGAGGCAGAGTACTTACTGCCATCCGTGGAGTTTCACTGGATATTTATGAGAACGAGTCCATAGCCATCGTAGGTGAGTCCGGTTCCGGTAAATCTGTTTTTACAAAGACATTCGCCGGAATGTTAGACAGCAATGGTTTCATTGACAATGGTAAGATTATTTTCAACGATGAAGAGCTTGCAGATACAGTCGTTAAGTTAAATGACAATGCGAGAAAAATCATCGCTGACAATAAAAAGAAACTGGATGAATATTCCAAATTAGAAGCTGGTGCAGACACTTACAAGGCAATGCTTGAGTTAGAGTCTGAGAAGCGAAGAAGAGGGGACTTAAGCGAAGAAGAGGCAGCTGCTTATGAGAAGGAGCTGCATGAATTAAAACGCGAGAGAACCAATGCCTTCAACTTAAAGCAGACTTTAGATCCTTCCAAGGAGAAGGCTAAGATCAAGGAGACCGCGAAAAAGATCTCTGATCTGGATGAGAAAATCAAGGCATTCGAGAAAGCACATGTTGCAAAGGTAAAAGAGAAAGCAGATTCCCTTGCCCACGACACTGCTTATAATCAGGAATTTGATAAGAAGATGGCGGCGCTCAAGGAACAGCATGCGAAGGAGACGAGTGCTCCGATTTCCGCTGCCGCACAGGCAAGAAATGAAATCCTTGCAAAAGAGGTATATCTGTCAGTTGGACGTTTCTCTTTCCGCAAGCGTACCAAACAGAATAAAGAGCTTCTGGAGGCATTAAAAGAGGCGATGCAGCTTGGTGTTGATTTAGACAATGAAGAGCTGAGAAATGCCGTATTTGATAAAGTAGCATTCCGTGTGAAATATCTGGATGAGAACAACGAGAGATTACATGGTATCTGTGTCCTGAACCTTGCCAATATCAAGGATGGAAGAGACTGGAGTCAGATCCGTGGTACAAAGATCGCCACCGTATTCCAGGATCCTATGACGTCCTTAAACCCGATCATTACAATCGGCAAGCAGATCACATCGGTTATTATGAAGCATCAGGACTGTACCGAGAATGAGGCAAGACTCCGAGCATTAGATCTGATGGATAAAGTAGGAATCCCGAATCCGGAAGCACGTTTCGACGATTATCCATTCCAGTATTCTGGTGGTATGAGACAGCGTATCGTTATTGCGATCGCACTGTCCTGTCAGCCAAAGATCTTAATCTGTGATGAGCCTACCACAG
>ERZ773107.3158-NODE-3158-length-10991-cov-15.197330_pt1 | contig 10991 bp, 9 predicted proteins | sample MGYA00580571_ERZ773107 | MGnify/ENA primary metagenome ERZ773107 (study PRJEB29015, sample SAMEA2737843) | human gut metagenome | biome: human gut; feature: human-associated habitat; material: faeces | place: China | collected 2012 ... | reverse complement strand
AGCAAGAACCACTTTAAAAAGCAATAGAAAACAAGTGGGTTTTCTTCCAAAGCAAGGGGCTTTCTTTGGGCAGAATGTAGAAAAAACGCGGAAACCCTGTCAACGCACATCGTTTGCGGAAAAAAATGCAAATGAAGGGTTGACAAGACTAACCGTCTGTGGTATGCTGTTCTCGCAACGAGGTTAGACGAACCTAACCGGTTCGCCGGACTACGTTGCACCAGAAAAGCAGATGCGCCTGCAAAAGCATCTGTGAAAAACCGGATTTACGCGGTACCTCCATACCGTGTAAGCCCCATTCCTCCATTCCATTCTCTTTTTTCAAGTGAGATGCAGCTTCGTTTGCTCTGCATCTCGATGCGCGGCATTCGGTGTGATTGGTACCGCACCGTGTGCGAAGAAAACAAAAACGGGACATGCAGCTTGACCACCTGCGTGCCCCGATTTTTGTTTTTAGAAGGGTTAGTTTACGATCTCCATCAATTTCTGGTACACGTCCTCGGCCCCGCCTTTGACCGAGACGAACTGGCTGTTCACGATGGCAACGCCGTCGGAGTAGACGGTGAACAGCAGCTGGTGATTCTCCGCATCATCATAGTAGCTCACGGTGACGGACCCCACCGGGAACTCATGGCTGTAGGAGGAATAGTTCTGGTTGAGCTTTTTGCTGCACTTCACGCCGGAGAGCAGTTCGGCCACCTGCTGATAGACTGCGTCGTCCGCCGAAAGCACCTGATACTCCATCTCGTTGGAGCTGACAAAGTTCTTCTGGTACTCCACCCGGACGCTGGCCTGGGTGCTGGCGTTGATCTTGGACGCAAGGTCGATCCTGGTGGAAGGGAAGATGAGCACCAGTGCCAGCAGCGCCAGCAGCACGATGCCGAACCGGTAGAGGATGCTTTTGTCTTTCATGCGCGCTCACGCCTCCTTTGGCGGCTCCATTTCAGCCAGATGCCGCTGGGCGAAGAAGAAGCCCACGGCACTGGCGGCGAACACGACGTAATAGCTGGCGATGCGGTAGAGCATGAGCACGCTCATCACCTCGCCGCGCTCGAGAAAGCTGCCGAACACCAGCAGAAAGGCGGTTTCGATGGAGCCCATGCCGGCCACGTTGGGCAAAGCGTTCGAGAGGAACAGCATCAGGCTGGTGAGCAGCTGCACCTTTGCAAAGCTCAGCGGCGAAAGCCCCATGAACCGGATGCACAGGTACGGCAGGCAGAACAGCCCGAACAGCTTGACGGCCTGCAGCGCAAAAATTTTCAGGCAGCGGGGTTTATCCGCCAGCAGGCGGCGGCTCTCTTCGCCCAGAATGTCCAGCTGCTGCTGCCAGTCGGCCCGGCGCTGCTGCCATTTTTCGGTCTTGGGCAGAAACTGCATCAGCCAGCGGGCCAGATTCTGGATCAGCGGCGACACGCACACCAGCACCAGCACCACGAGAATGGCCGCTACCACAGCATATGCCATGGGCAGATAGTTCAGCACGCCGCTGGTGTTGGCGGCCAGCCACTTGTGCTGCAAAAGCAGCATCACGGTGGCGTAGAGCAGGACGGTGGTCTTGTGGAACACATATTCCAGTGTCATCAGGCCCACGCCCGGGCCCAGCGGAAGGCCGCAGCGGTGCAGATACCAGGTCTGCACCGGCACGGCACCGGCACCCAGGGTGACCACATTGCCAAAGGTGCCGCACCACGCGGTGTCGATGCCCTGCCAGAGCTTGAAACCCGGCACACGGCTGCGCACGATGACCCACGCCACGCATCCTTCCAGCAGCGGGTAACTGATGCCGATGGCCAGCACCACCAGCACCTGCAATGCCGACAGCTGCGCCAGCGCCGCGGTGATCTCGGCCCAGTGGTCCTTGAACATGAAGACGATGATGCCGGTGAGCGCCAGCAGGACCAGCAGGGAGATGACGGTCTTTTTGCGGGAAGGCGTGGCAGAGGTGGGCTGGCTCATGGGGGATACAGGCTCCTTTCGGGGAAAATGATTTGATAAAAGTATAACACAGGGCGGGCGCGTTTTTGTGAACGGAACGGGAACTTTCTTGTGCAATTTTTGCAGAATGATAAAAAAGCAAAGGCCGATGCACTGCATCGGCCTTTGCTTTTACTCTGTCATTTCGTTCACCAGACGGGTGAGGGTGGCAACGTAGGCTTCGTTGGAATAATAGGTCTCGTACATCTTCCGGCAGGCGGCCTTCATGGCGGCCAGCTTTTCCGGGTGGAGGATGGCATATTCCAGCGCTTTGGCCAGCAGGTCCGGGTCGTCATCCTTGTAAACGAAGCCGTCCACGCCCTCGGTGACGAGCCCGGCGGTGCCGGTGTGTTCCGACACGATGGACGGCTTGCCGAAGATCAGGCCTTCGGTGACGAAGGTTGGCATGGGGTCATCGCGGGAGGCGCACACCACGCAGGCGCACTGGTCCATCAGGGATTTGATCTCCGGGCGCTCCAGCCGCTTGCGGTAGAACACGGTGTCCGGGTAGTCCTCCACGAGGGTGTCCACGGTGTTCTTGATGTCTTTATCGGCGGCCTTGCCCACAAAGAGGAAGGCTGCTTTCTGGCGCACTTCAGGCTTCAGCAGGCGGATGGCGTTGCAGAAGATGTCCTGGCCTTTGCGGGGCTCGAAGGAGCCTACGGTGACGAACAGCGGCCGCCCGCCCGCATAGGAGATGTCGTAGACGGGGAAGGACTCCTGCGCGTAGTCCGGCAGGCCGTAGATGAGCTGCTCGATGGCAAAATCCGGCCGGACAGAGTGCATGGCGGCGGTGGCGTGGGAGCCGACGGCGCAGACCTGCACATTGTGTTCCAGTGTTTTCGGGATCTGATGCGCGATGAAGGGGTAGCCTGCAAAGGCGTCGTGCAGCCACCACAGCACCGGCACGAAGGATCCGTTCAGGGTGCGCACGGCGGCGGCTTCCACCACCGTGTTGGCCAGCACGAAGTCGGCACTGGTGGCAAGGCCCCACAGCGCCGAGTGCATCACGCAGTCGCTGCGGGTGACGACGGCGGCCCCGGCGTCCAGGAACAGCGGCAGCGAGCCCTCGTCCGAAGGGCCCAGCACCACCACTTCAAAGCCCATGCTGCGCAGCACGGGCACGGCGCTCACCAGCACGATGGGCGCACCGGTCATGGTCAGCTCGTGGCTGAGGATGACGGCACGCTTTCCGCCGGCCGAGAACACATCGTCGGCACACAGCTCCCGACGGAAATGCAGCAGCGCCTGCGGGATGCGCTGGCAGTTCTCCGCCATGGCGGTGGCCAGGCGCAAAAGCTCCGTCACGCTGTCTTTGCCGCGGGCGGCGGCGCGGATGCGGTCCAGCAGCTGCCGCGACACCATGGCGCACCGGCTGCAGGGGATGTGCTGGGTGCTCAGGTAAAGGGCGGTGGCCCCGTCAAAGCCGAAGACGGCGTCGCACACCGCAAGGTCGGCCCCGGCCTGCAAAGCGGCGGCAAAATAGGTCAGGGCGGTGGAGGTGCACTCCACATCCTCGCTGACCAGCAGCACGCCTGCCACAGAATCGGTCAGCTCGCCCTCCAGCGCCGTCACCAGCCGGAACTTGCGGTGCAGCTGGTTCGCCAGCGAATTTTCCAGCGCCAGATGGCGGCCGGGGGCGTAAACGAGCAGATAGCTGCTCTGGGTATCGGTGTACACCTGCTTCGTCAGCTGTCTGCGCTGCAGGGCACTGTAACTGCTGTACATCATGCTACACTCCTCTGCGCTCAGATCAGCCGTGGAACAGCCTGCGCAAAGCGCGCAGCGGGGCGGTCAGCTTCCAGCTGCTGCTCTCGTACAGGTTTTCCAGCGAGGTCTCGTAGGCGGCGCGGCTGCTCTGCAGCTCAGCCAGCTGGTTGTTCAGCCGGGTGATCTCGGCCCGGGAGGCCTGCAGCTGCTCCAGCACATCGTTCTTTTCCGCTTCGGCCTGCAGCTTGATGGCGTTCAGCGCTTTCAGCAGGGCTTTGCCGGGCTGCTCGTGCTGGAAGCGGTCCAGCGGGTAGTAGTGATAGGTCACCGCGAACTTCAGCCCGGCGGCAAAGGGCACGCTGCTTTTCACGGTCAGGTTCGGGTCCACATCCAAAAACAGCAGGCAGTCGTCCTGCAAACGGATGCCGTTGGCGGCCCGCAGCTCCAGCCGGTCATCCGAGATGCTCAGGTCGGTGACGCAGCAGGCCAGCTCGCCGGGGTCCAGCCGCAGGGCCCGGGCATCGGTGGGCAGGGTGAACACGGCCGACACCTCGTGGGTCAGCTCGTCGTAGGCGTCTTCGGTCGCGGTCAGGCATTCCCTCGGGGAAAAGCCGGAGCCGGAGTCATAGAACAGCTGCGGCAGGGTCAGGGCAGCGGATTCGGTCTCGCTGCTGTGCTTTGCCAGCGCAGCCTGGTAGGTCAGGACCTGCTGCTCCAGCTCCAGGCACCGCTCGGCCAGCCGGGACACCCCCTCGTCGGAAAGCTTGAGCTGCTGCTCCAGGTCGGCGGCACGGCTGCGGGCCGCCGTAAGGGTCTCGGGAACATCGTGGTTCATGGCAGGATCCTCCTCATGATTTTATGGCATGGCTGCATCCGCAGCAGCCGGGAGTGCGTTCAGTGCCGGGCGGTGTAATGCTGCACGGCCGGGGTGCGGCGCCGGGCCGGGAACAGCTTGATGACCAGGGCACGCCGGGCCTGCAGCAGCAGGCACACCAGCCAGATGGAGCCCATGGATACCGCATACTGCAGCCACATGCCGAGCAGCGGACGTCCCTCGAACTTTGCCACGAACAGGTACCAGGGGATGGCGATGAGCTCGATGGTATGTACGCAGAAGATGTTCAGGCTGCGCCGGCCCACGGCCTCCAGAAAGCGCACCACAGGCCCGCGGCTCCGGCTCAGCCGCAAAAACAGCCGGATGAACAAAAGGCCCGCTGCGCCGTCCAGAAAGATGCTGACCGGCCCCAGCGACCACTCGGCCAGCGAGATGCAGTCGGTGGTGCGGGTGGCAATGGAACCCACGGCGATGAGCGCAGCGGCGGCGATCAGCCCGGCCCGCAGCCGCGGGGAAAGGGGCTGGTCCAGCAGATGATGCTTTTTGGCGAGGAAGCCGAGGTAGAGGTACGGCACCACCACGGCCCCCTGCACAAGGCAGAAAGGCGGCTTCCACACAAGGCTGGTGCCCCAGCCCAGCAGGGCGCAGCCTGCCACGGCCCAGGGAACATACGGCTCCGGGAAGATGTTCAGGATCACATCCAGGAAGATCCAGCCCGTCAGCAGCGCCAGCAGGTACCACATGGGCCCGCAGGAGAAGAACTCCTGCCCGGAATAGATGGCCGTGTGGGGCAGCCCCAGCACAAAACCGCCCGTGACCTTGATGGACTCCCCAATGGTCCCGGGCAGGTACTGGAACGACTTATAATGAATAAAAAAGTGCAGCACGCAGGTGAAAAAGGCGGTGTAAAGATAGGGCTTGAGCAGGGTCTTCAGCTGCTGCTGGATGCACTTGCCGATGGAGCGCTTGCGGAAGCCGTAGCCGCTGGCGATGAAAAACGCGGCCATGAGCGCTTCCCGGTAAATGAACGGAAAAAAGGCGGTCAGTGACAGGCCGCCGGAGGTCGGGATCGAATAAAGCTCTGCGGTGTGCGCAAAGACGATGGTCAGCATACCGGCACCCTTCAGCATGTCGAACATGCCGATGGAGCTGACGGTACGGGGTCTGGTACCTTCCATGAACGTGGGTCCTTCCTTGCGCCGGGGGTGCCCCTTGAAGCCGATCGCAGCGCAATGTGTAAGAATTGATCAAAAACCGGTGGTTTTTAAAGCTAGTATAATGCTTTTTGTGCAGGCTGTCAATTTTGAATTGCACTGCACCGGGAGCGGACTGTTGTCTTTTCCCATAAAAAGAATACCACACGGCCGCATTTATCGCAACGAAAGGGAGAATTTGTAAGCAAAACGCCGAAAGATAGGCAAGAGAATATTGCCAATATTGGAAATTAAATGTTGCAAAAGCCTTGCATTGCCGAACACAGTATTGTATACTGGGCACAGTTGGAAATGTCTGGAAAGGCCCGCGTAAGGTAACGCAGGCGCACCAGACGGGATGATAAATTATGGAGGATGAAATGATCACTTCACTGTATCAATCGCTTTGCAATATGGAAACCAACATCGCAGACCGCGTGGCGCTGCGCTGGTATGATGAAGACAAGCAGGCTGTGGCCGAGGTACACTATGCAAAATATGCCCAGGACCTGCGCCGGTTCGTGGCTTTTCTGCGGGCCGAGTACGGCGACGTGCGCGGCAAGCGTGTGGCGATCCTGGCCCGCAACAGCTACCAGTACGTCATCTGCATGTACGGCACGGTCATTGCCGGTGCGGTGGCGGTGCCGCTGAACCTGGGCAAGGACTGGGACGCCATCTCCTACGAGCTGGGCCTCACCGAGCCGGTGTGCATCCTGCACGATGGCGAGTTTGCGGAGCGGGAGCCTGCTCTCGCTGAGACCTACGGCAGCATCCTGAAGCCCATGGACGCTTTTTCTGCCTATGAGCCTGCCGAGGACGTGACCGAGGTGGAGGATCTCTCGGCTCTGGCCTTTATCATGTTCACCTCCGGCACCACCGGCCGCAGCAAGGGCGTCATGCTGAGCCAGAAGAACCTGTTCAGCGCCATGCCGGCCTTCCTGGACCCCTTTGACGATGTGAAGAAGTACACGGGCTGGAACACCGACGAGTTCTCGTCCCTGTCCGCCCTGCCCATGTTCCACATCTCCGCCATGACCAGCCTTGTTTCGTGGAGCATCACCGGCCACTCCATCAACCTGTGCAACAACCTGAAGTATTTCTACCGTGATTTGGGTGCCATGCACAGCGAGGTGATGGCAGTGGTGCCGGTGCTGCTGAAGAGCATCTACAGCGACGTGATGAAGGGCCGCCGCGACCGCCTGAACGGTCTGTGCGTGCTGACCTGCGGCGCTGCCATGTTCGCCCCCAAGATGCTGAGCGATATGATGGAGAAGGGCTTCTTTGTGGCCCAGATGTACGGCCTGACCGAGACCTGCGGCGACGGTGCATGGAACTCCTCGCAGGAGGCAAAGCACCTGACCAGCGTGGGCCATGTGGACCTCAGCTGTGAATACAAGCTGGACGACGGCGAGCTGTGCATGCGGGGCGACCCCATCATGCTGGGCTACTACAAGGACCCGGAAGGCACTGCGGAAGTCATCGATGCAGACGGCTGGTTCCACACCGGCGACATTGCCCGGGTGGAAGAAGACGGCTACATGTACCTGACCGGCCGCAAGAAGAACGTCATCATTCTGGGCAGCGGCGAGAACGTGAGCCCCGAGGAGCTGGAAGGCATCGTGGGCAAGTGCGAAGCCGTGAAGGAATGCATCGTGAAGGAGATGGGCCAGAAGATCGGCGTGGTGGTCTATTGCGACGAAGACAAGCAGCAGGCCGTGCGGGATTTCATCACCGAAGCCAACCGCACCCTGCCGCTTTACAAGCGCATGAGCGCCGTGGAGTTCCGCACCGAGCCGCTGCCCCGCAACGCCATGGGCAAACTGCTGCGGCAGTAAGCGGGCCATGCATAAGCGGGCAGGTTCTCTGCCATGCTAGAGATGTTTCTTTTGCCGCCCCCCTTGCGTATAAGGGCGAATCAGGGTATTATTAGAGAAAGGCGCAGCCTGCTGCACCTATCATCCGTCACGGAAAGGAAGAATAAGTTCTATGGAACGAGCAGAAATCATTTCCCAGATCCTGGCGATCCTGGAAGACGTTGCAGAGGTGTCCCCCGAGGATGTGAGCGAGAGCAGCGTCCTGATGGACGATCTGGACCTGTCTTCGATGGAGATCTTGACCATCGTGGCCGACCTCGAGGAGACCTTCGGCCTGCGCATCCCGGAAAAGGAGCTGCGCAACTTCGTCACCATGGGTGATCTTGTGGATTATCTGGCGGCCAACGCAGGGTGATCGCAATGGAGCAAGCACAGCGCTCGGCGGAGTACATCTTCCAGGGGACGATGTACTTTTTCCGCCGGGAGAAGATTTTGTGCCGGTATCAGTTCGCGCTGAAAGACGCGGTGGACCCCGCCCTTTTGCAGCGCGCGCTGGATGCCGCACTTTCCGCTGCGCCCTATTACCGGGTGCAGCTGGTGCAGGAAAAGCGGGAAGCTTTTCTGGAGCCGAACCCGAACCCCTGCCTTGTCTATGCAGGCAGCGCACAGCGCAGTATCCCGGAGGAGACGAACGGATATCTTTTCAGCGTGAGCTGCGAAGGCGATACCGTCTATTTTGACTGGTACCACTTCCTCATGGACGGCCGGGGCGTCTCACCCTTCCTCACCCGCATCTTGGAGCTGTACTGCAACCTGCGGTACGGCACCGCGTTTGCGAACACGCCCATCGTGTCCAGCCCGGCTTACGATATCGAAGCCATGATGGCAAAGTACCCGGCCCCGGAGGCGAGCGAAAGCACCCTGCAGCGGGACGTGGTGCAGACCTGGGAGTGCAAAATGCGCCGCACCCGGGTGCGCCTGACCAAGCAGAGCCTTGTGGACAAAGCCGTGGCAAACGGGGTCAAGCCCTTCACCGCGCTGGCGGGCCTGCTGTGCCTGGCGCTGCGGGGGTACCTGGGCAAGGACGACATCCAGTATTCCTACTCGGCCGACACCCGCAAAGCGGCGGGCGTGCCGGACGCGCTGTACAACTGTGTGTGCTCCTTCCAGCACAGCGTGAAGCTGGGCGAGGGCACCCGCCTGGCGGACATCGTGCCGGAGATGGACGCCGCCGTGCGCCGCACCCTGCAGCCCGAAGCAATGCTGCGCCAGATGGCCCAGCAGATGAGCTGGGTGTACAAGGTGGACCAGCAGAAAGCGCCCCTGCGCATCAAGCAGCGCGTGTTCCAGATGGGCGAGTACATCAGCGGCGTGCCGGCGGATTTCTGGCTGAGCTACCTCGGCAACCCGCTTCTCCCGGCTACGCCGGAAATTCAAACCTACACCAAAGACTTCAACGTCTGGGTGCCGCCGGATGGCGGTTCCATGGGCGTGGAAGCTTCCAGCCTGAACGGGGTCATCACCCTGTGCATCGAGAACAAGGCCGAAATGTCCGGCCTTGCCGCAAGCCTGCGCACCGCCTTTGCAAAAGAGGGCATCGCGGTGCTGGAAGCCGTGGAGCTGGATACATAAGTGCAGAACATAAAAAGCACTCTTTCCGGGCAGGAAAGGGTGCTTTTTTGCATGTTGCTGAAAACCGGCATCGAAGAAACAGTTGCGCATCTTTCAAAAGTTTTGGCGCATTCCCGGAAAAAATATTTGCTTTCGACACTTTAACCGACAAATCGCCCAAAAAACGGGCGTTTTTTTCTGTCATCTGTCCTCTTGAAACCTGTATAGGGGGGGGGGGTATAATATAAGGTGAGATGGGCGCATTTTTGAAGGAGCGCCCCAAGAAGGCAAAACGGAGGACAAGACTATGCGAAAAAAGAGTATGCGGCTCATCAGCGCAGCGCTTGCAGCCTGCATGATGGCCTCCACCCTGCCCGTGGGCGCATTTGCGCTGGAAGTGGACACAAGTGACGCCGTTGCGGCGGTGAGCGAGCAGGAAGCGGAAACACCGGCGGAAGGCATTAAGATCAATGCGGCGAATTTCCCGGACCCCAGTTTCCAGAAATATGTCACAAAGCAATTTGATACGGATCAGGATGGCACGCTCAGTCAGGAGGAGCGGGAAGCTGTAACAGAAATTAAAATATCAGGAAAAGGCTGTACAAGCTTGCAGGGAATTGAATGCTTCCCGAATTTAAAAGTACTGGACTGCTCTTATAACGAAATAATGTCGCTGGATGTGAGTCAGAATTTGAAATTGGAAAAACTGAATTGCGATTCAAACAATTTGACAGTGTTGGATTTAAGTAATAACTTAGACTTGCAAGAGCTGAACTTCATAAGAAATCCGCTGACCTCAATGGATGTGACGAATAACCAGAAACTTCATGGGATTGCTTTTGGTTACAATTTCTATAAAATTGCTGTGGGCGAAGATAATACCTTTGATTTGAGCAGGCTTCCGGGAAACTTTAATATTGAGAAAGTATTGTCTGACAGTTGGACAGGCGGAACGGTGAACGGAACCATTCTGACGGTCGATGAAGACAGCGATGAAGTTACCTATATATATGATAACGGATGTTGCTTTGGATCACCGGTCAATGTTCCGGGAGGTTCGCCGAAGAAAATGACGGTTCGACTGGATATTATACACAGACATACCTACGATGATAGCTGGAAATACAATGACACGGAGCACTGGAAAGAATGTGCCGACGCAGCTTGCCCGGATAAAGAGGGCAGCGTGAAGGACAAGGCAGAGCATGTTTTAGTAGACGGTGTCTGTGAGTGCGGCTATACGCAGGAAATCATCGACCCCGGCACCAGTGACACCGACTACGGCGGAGACATCGCGGCCGGTGTGGTCATTGGCGGCATTGCCGTGGTGGGCGCTTACGAAGTGGGCACCGGCCTGTACCGCATCACCCAGATGGACGACGTGGCCATGCCCACGAACCGCCTTGCCCTTGCAAAGCTCCTGTGGGAGCGCGCAGGCAAGCCGGAGCCTGAAAGCACTGTTCTTTACAGCGATATCAGCGCCGAGGACGAAGACGCCCAGAAGGCTGCCCGCTGGGCCGTGGAGCAGGAACTGCTGAAGGACGACGACAGCGTGGAAGGCGAACTGAAGTTCCACCCGGCCTTCCCGGTGAGCAAACTGCGCGTCTGCCTGACCTGGGAGAACGCAAAGCAGAAAGGTCTCTTTGACCAGAACACCGAAGCATAACCCCTGAAAAAAGCCGAAGGGCCGCCGCACGAATTGCCGTGCGGCGGCCCTTTTTGCGTGAACCCTCTCAGTCAACGCCTGACGGCGTTGCCAGCTCCCCCGAAGGGGGAGCCAAGAAGCACTCCCGTTATGCTCTTGCCTCTCCCTTTGGGAGAGGTGGATGCGACCAACGGGAGCAGACGGAGAGG
>ERZ773107.3150-NODE-3150-length-11026-cov-20.708231_pt1 | contig 11026 bp, 8 predicted proteins | sample MGYA00580571_ERZ773107 | MGnify/ENA primary metagenome ERZ773107 (study PRJEB29015, sample SAMEA2737843) | human gut metagenome | biome: human gut; feature: human-associated habitat; material: faeces | place: China | collected 2012 ... | reverse complement strand
CCTGCAAGGCAGAGCACATCCTCAGCGAGCAGACGCTGGAAAAGATCCGCGAAAGCGCCCTGCGCAACGACGCCGCCCATCCGCAGGCAAAGTGATATGATTCCAAGAGACACCGGAACGCCGAAAGACGTTCCGGTGTCTTTTTTTGTATGAAATTTTCGGTTTGTGTTGCATATCTGTTACGGATTTGGTACAATAAATCTGTGCGGAAAAGGAACGTTGGAAGAGCGAAAAAGGGCCGGGACGGCGCAAAGCCGCCCTAGGGTAAAGGAGAGCGTTGCGGCATGGATGCGATTGCCCATACTCAGGTCAGTGTGGTCTGTCTGGTCACGCTGGCGGTCTTGCTGCGGGCGCAGCAGAAAATGCGGGATAAAAGTCTGCCCGGGCGGCTGTTCACGGCGCTGCTGTGGTCTGCCGGGGCGCTGACGATCGTAGATCATGGCAGTGCGCTGGCGCAGCTGGGCGCGTGGCAGGATCTGGGCATCCCCCTGACCTACCGGCTGAACGCCGGGGGCAGCATTTTGTTTTACCTGCTGGCGGCGTGTTGCTGCTTGCTGGTGTTTTTGTATGTGGAGGCAGAGCTGGGGCGTACATGGATGGAGGACGGCCGCAGGCTGGCGCTCAGCGCCGCACCGGTGGCGTTGCTTTTGCTGGCGCTGCTGACAGCGCGGGACGAAAACGGCTTCTGCTATCTGGATGCAGAGGGGCTGCGGGGCAGCACCCTGTTCTGGGGGGCGAAGCTGGTGGGGCTTGCCTATCTGGCGGCGGCCTTTCTCCGCTGCAGCTGGACGCTGAGCAACTGGAAGCAGGAAACACCCAAAGAGGAACTGAAGACCCTGCTGCTGCTCGCGCTTGCGCCGGCGGCAGGCTTTTTGCTGCAAGGCTGGCTGCCCGGGCGCGGGCTGCTGTGCTGCGGCATTACGCTGGGGCTGGTGTGCGTGTATGTGCTGGTGTTGCAGACCAAGTTCACGGTGGACACCCTGACCGGCGTCAGCAACCGCATCGTGGCGCTGCGGTATCTGGAAAGCGAACTGCCCTACTACCGCCGTCACCCCAACCGCTCGCTGCACTTCCTCATGATGGACATGGATCACTTCAAGCACATCAACGATGAATACGGCCACCTGGAGGGGGACGCTGCGCTGGTGCTGCTGGCGGGCATTTTGAAAAAGGTGTGCGCCAACTATAACGGCGTGCTGGCGCGCTACGGCGGCGATGAATTTTGCATCGCCTGCGGCTGCAACAGCGTGGAGGTGCGCACCCTGATCGCCTCCATCCAGCGGGAGCTGGACGCCGCCAACGCCGCCTCCGGCAAGCCCTACCAGATCGAGATCAGCATCGGCTGCGCCCGCCTTGAGCCGGACATCGCCACCGTGCACGACCTGATCGATAAGGCCGATCAGGAAATGTACCACCTCAAGACCCGCAAGCGCGGAATTTCCTAAAATAAAGAAAGCACCTGCAACCCTTCCCGTCTGTGCATTGGCACCCGAAGGCGTTCGCGGGTGCTTTTTCTTTGACCTGTTGAGAGCCAAGAAGCAACCCCGCAGTGCGGATGTTTCCGCAGGAAACAGGCACTGCAAATGCCGTTTTCCTCTACGACCCCTCCTGTGAAAAAGCAATTTCGAAACGCCCGCAGGCGTTTCGAAACTGCAAATCAAAATAATTCTTCCGCTGAAAATGGCTAGAGCGTAGCGGAAGCCATTCAAAATCATCCCGCCCGCGCTTTCTAAACGTTTTTTACCCTTCTGCCCTTGCATCCCGGGGTGGAACGCGGTATTCTTATAGAATAGACCGGAACCGCGACAGCACAGGGGAGGGAGACCACATGGACGCACAGGAGATCCGCGCATTGCTGGGCAAAAGCATCTTTGAGCGGGCACAGAAGTACCGCAAGCGCATCCTGCAAAGCAGCTGCACCACCAACGAGGACGGGGTGCGGCACCTGACAGCGCTGGTGCAGGGCAGCGGGCCGGACTGCTATTATACGCAGGTCTGGCTGCGGGAAAACGGCAGCTTTGTCAGCGCCTCCTGCGACTGCCCCTATAATCAAAACGGCGACGGCACCTACTGTAAGCACATTGGCGCGCTGCTGCTGCAGGACGCGGAAAAAAATCCGCCTGCTCCGGAAAAAAAGCCGGAGAGCATCCCCGGGGTGCAGCGGGGCGTGGCAGGCTTGAGCACCGAACCCCGCAAGGACAGTTACAGCGCCGGGCTGGATATGCTGTTCGGCCGCAAGTGGCGGGGCGAGGAGCCGGAGACCGACTATGAGGCCCAGCTGCTGTTGAAGCGCTACCAGCGGGAGGATGCGCAGCCCCAGCCCCAGAACGCTGCCCAGCGCACCGGCTTTGCTCTGCTGGAACCGGAGCTTACGCCGCACAATGGCCGTATCTGGCTGCGACTGCGGGTCTCGGATGGCATCGGCGGGCGGCAGTATCTGGTAAAAAGCATCCCGCAGTTTCTGGATGCGATCGAGCGGGGCGAAAGCGTCAGCTACGGGAAGTCGCTGGCCTTTGTGCACCGGTGGGACGCTTTTGCCCCGGATGCGCAGCAATTGCTGCGGCTGCTGCGCTGTCAGGTGAGCGCCCGGCAGGCGTTTGAAGCCGAGGGCACGGTGCGCTCCGGCTGGGAGAAAGGCCCGGCGGGTGGTCTGCCGCTGACCGGCGAAGGGCTGGATGCTCTTGTGGAGCTTTACGCCGCCGAGGGCGTTGTGGGCGGCTATACCCTTAAAGAGGGCTTGCCGGTCATCAGCCTGAAGGTGGAACGCCGCAAGGGCGGCGTGCAGCTAAGCTGCACCCCGGCACTCAGCGGGGTGCAGGGGCTGGACTATGCCTATCTGCTGGGCGAAAGTACCCTCTGGCGGATGCAGCGGGAGGAATGCCGCCGGGTGCTGCCGGTACTGGACACCTTTGGCGGGCGCAGTTTGTTCTTTACCAGCGCAGACGCCGCCGCTTTTTGCAGCTATGTGCTGCCGGAACTGGGCAACCGGGTCAACATCGTGGACCCCGACCGGCTGCTGCTGAACCAGATCCCGCTGGAACCGGTGGTGCAGTTTTATCTGGACGCCGATCGGGGGCTTACCGTCACGGCCTACCCGGTCTTTCTGTACGGAGAGGACAGGGTAGCCCCCGGCGAGCCGGTGCCGCCCGACCTTTTGCGGGATGCCCGCACCGAGAACCGGGCAAAGCGCCTGCTGGAGACCTATCTGGAACCCGAGACCGGCAAGCCGGGGCATTACAGCCTTTCCGGGGAGGAGGCGCTTTTCCAGCTGCTGGAAGAGGGCATTCCCGCCCTGCTGGCCATGGGCGAGGTGTACCAGACCGATGCCTTCCGCAACTTACAAGCCGCCCCGCCTAAAATTTCGGTAGGGGTATCGGTGCACGGCAGTGTGCTGGATCTGGAAGTGGACACCGGCGCGTTCCCGGTGGAGGAACTGCGGGAGCTTTTGCAGTCCCTGCACCAGAAAAAACGCTACCACCGCCTGCGGGACGGCAGTCTGCTGCGGCTGGATGACAGTCTGGAAGGGCTGGACGAGCTGAACGACACGCTGGAACTTTCCGGTGCAAAGCTGAAGGACGGCCACGCCGCCCTGCCGCTCTACCGTGCCCCCACGCTGGACTGGGCGCTTTCGGGGCAGAACGGCTTGCGGTTCGACCGGGACGATGCCTTCCGGCGCATCAGCCGCAGCTTCCACGCCGTGCGGGACAGCGAGTATACCCCGCCGCTCTCGCTGCAAAAGACCCTGCGCAAATACCAGCGGGACGGCTACCGCTGGCTGCGCACGCTGGACGGCTACGGCATGGGCGGCATTCTGGCCGACGATATGGGTCTGGGTAAGACTGTGCAGGTGCTCAGCTACCTGCTGGCCATGAAGGAGGGCGGGCAGCAGCTGCCCAGCCTCATCGTCTGCCCGGCGTCGCTGGTGCTGAACTGGCAGGAGGAATGCCAGAAGTTCACCCCGCAGCTGCAAAGTGTTGCCATGGACGGCGATGCCGCCCACCGCGCCGCGCTGGTCGATGGGTGGGCGCAGGCGGACATCGTCATCACCAGCTACGACCTGCTGCGCCGGGACGAAAAACTGTATGCCGGGCAAAGCTTTTACGCCTGCATTCTGGACGAAGCGCAGGCCATCAAAAACCACACCACCCAGAAATACAAGGCGGTGTGCCGGGTGAACAGCCGGGTGCGCTTTGCCCTGACCGGCACCCCGGTGGAGAACCGCTTGGGCGAATTGTGGAGCATCTTCTCCTTTTTGATGCCGGGGTATCTGCCCCCCTACAAGACCTTCTGCGCCCGGTTTGAAAAGCCCATCGTGCAGGACGAGGATGCCAACGCCGTGCGGCGGCTGAACCAATTCACCGGCCCCTTCATCCTGCGGCGCATGAAGTCCGAGGTGCTGCGGGAGCTGCCGCCCAAGACCGAGAACGTGCGCCGCGTTGAGCTGGAGACCGAGCAGCGCAAGCTGTATCTGGCAGCGGTGGTGGACGCCCGGGAAAAGCTGCGGGCGGCAAAGCCGGAGGACAAGATGACCGTGTTTGCCGTGCTGATGCGGCTGCGGGAGATTTGCTGCGACCCGCGTCTTGTGGCAGACAACTGGACCGGCAGCAGCGCCAAGCTGGAAGCCTGTCTGGAACTTGTCACCGAGGCAGTGGCGGGCGGGCACCGCATTCTGCTGTTCAGCCAGTTCACCTCCATGCTGGAACTGCTGGCAAAGCGGCTGGACGAGGCCGGGGTGAGCCACTTCACCCTGCAAGGCTCTACCCCGAAGCCGGTGCGTGCCGAGCAGGTGCGCCGGTTCAATCAGGGCGAGGCGGACGTCTTTCTGATTTCGCTGCGGGCGGGCGGTACGGGTCTGAACCTGACCGCCGCTGATATCGTCATCCACTACGACCCGTGGTGGAACCTTGCCGCGCAAAATCAGGCCACCGACCGCGCCTACCGCATCGGTCAGCGCAACCCGGTACAGGTGTACCGGCTGATCGCGCAGGACACTATTGAGGAAAAGATCGTGGAGCTGCAGCAGGCCAAGCAGTCACTGGCCGACACCGTTACCGGCGGGGCAGACGGCGCGATTTTGTCTATGAACCCCGAACAGCTGCTGCAGCTGCTGGGAGAAGAAGCATAAAGGAGTGTATCCATCATGAAGGTTTGGGATCTGCATTGCGATACCCTGTACGAACTGCGCCGCGCCGAAAAGGCGGGCGCACCCAAAAGCTTTTTGCACAACGATCTGCATATCGACCTTGAAAAATTGCAGCAGGGGGATTATCTGCTGCAATGCTTTGCGGCCTATGTGGATCTGGCCGACCCCGCCCCCGGGGCCGACCCGCTGGTGAGCGTGCTGGAGGAGATCGACATCTTCAAGCGGCTCATGGCAGCTTATCCGGAAAAGATCGCCCCGGTGTACACCGCCGCCGACCTTGAGCGCAACCGCGCCGAGGGCAAGTTCAGCGCTATGCTGACGGTGGAAGAGGGCGGCTGCTGCAAGGGCAGTCTGGGCGTGCTGCGGCGGCTGCAGGAACTGGGCGTGCGCATGATGACCCTGACATGGAACTACCCCAACGAGCTGGCAGCCCCCAACGCAAACCCCGGCGGGCCGCTGGTGGCCAACACCGAGACCGGCCTGACCGAGCGGGGCTTTGCCTTTTTGGAAGAGATGGAAAAGCTGCACATCACCGCAGACGTGAGCCACCTTTCCGATAAGGGCTTCTGGGACATCGCAAACCACAGCACCCGTCCCTTTGCGGCAAGCCATTCCAACTGCCGTGCCCTGTCGCCCCACAACCGCAACCTGACCGATGAGATGATCCGCGCATTGGCAGAAAAGGGCGGCATTGCAGGGCTGAACTACTGCGCTTCCTTTGTGGACGCAGACTCGGCACACCCGAAGCTCTGCCGCAGCACGGTGGAGCGGCTGGCAAAGCACGCGGCACACTTCAAGCAGGTGGGCGGCATTGAGGTCATCAGCCTTGGCAGCGATTTTGACGGCATTGGCGGTCAGCACGAGCTGGAAACGGCGGCAGATATGCCGCTGCTGGCCGAGGCACTGCGCCGCGAGGGCTTTACCGAGGACGAGGTGGAGGCCATCTACTGGCGCAACGCTTACCGCTTCTTTAAAAACAATCTGTAATATCAAGTCAAAAAATTGCAAAAATGCCCGGAGATGCCCTGCTGTGTGCGGGTATCCCGGGCTGTGTATTGCCCTGCGAGGGGAGGTTTTATATGGTCTGAGGCGCGCGTCCCCTGAAAAAGAACAAACGACTTGGAAAGATAAGAGGAATTATAACAATGGGTATCACGATCTCGCCGTGGATGATGGCGTTTCTCATGCTGATGACCGGCTTTGCAGGCTTTGTGGATTCGGCAGCCGGCGGCGGCGGGCTGATCAGCCTGCCGGCCTATCTGTTTGCCGGGCTGCCGCCCCACTACACCTATGCCACCAACAAGTTCAGCGCCGCCTGCGGCACTACCTTTGCCACGGCAAGCTTTTTCAAAAGTGGTGCCATGAACGTGAAGGTGGGTGTTCTTGCAGCCATCGGCAGCTTTGCGGGCAGTGCGCTGGGCGCGCACATCGTGCTGCTGCTCAGCGATGAGATGCTGCGCACCATGATGTTCATCATCCTGCCGGTGGCGGCGGTCATCATTCTGTGGCAGCGCAACCTGCCGGACGAGAACCGGGACGACGGCACGCTGGACCTGAAAAAGATTTTGCTGGCACTGGCCATCGGCTTTGGCATCGGCCTGTACGACGGCGTTATGGGCCCGGGCACCGGTACCTTTGCCATCATTGCCTTTACCACCCTGATGGGCTTTGACCTGCGCACCGCCAACGGCAACGGCAAGGTGCTCAATCTGGCCAGCAACTACGCCAGTCTGTTTACCTACCTGATGAACGGTCTGGTGGTGTTCCACATCGGCATCCCCTGCGCCATCAGCAACATTCTGGGCAACCTGCTGGGTTCCCACTTCGCCCTGAAAAAGGGGGCCCGCTTCATCCGCCCCATGATGCTGGTGGTGCTGGTGCTGCTGCTGGGCAAGCTCATCTCGGACGCGGTGCTGTAAGGGTAAGGCGGGTCGATTTGGAATGTGCTCCTGCCCGGTTTCTTTGTGATAGTGCTAAGTTAATACAATTGCCACAATTCATCGGAAAAATGACTTGAGGAAATAAGGGTGTTTCCCTGCGGCCCTTCTGTGGCAGAAATGGAAAAGTATTGAAGAGTTTCAGGATACTGATATGCGGTTTGATATTCATCGCCATATTTGGCTTTCAAAACCTCAGTTACGATTGGCGGAAGGTCTAAATCCTGCAAAGAACAGAACTCAAAGGTGTCACCGAAGGAAACAGAACTCCCAGAATTGATGGACTGTTTTGTGGTTCCATCTGTATACCAGGTTGTTTGTTTGTTAGAATCGGTAGAAGAACTTTCCGGTCGTAACATGAAACAGACACCGTCCAATCCACGCAGGATCCGTGACACCGGTGTATCTTTGTGAAATTCATCCTGTACTGCTGCAACATTGTTTCCGGTACATTGTACATAAACGGTCATATTTCGGGGGTTGCTGGCAGAAACCTGTACCCGGCCGTTCCAAGCTGTAAAATCTTTGGAACTGCCGGACTGATACCAGGCTTCAATGGCATCAAGCTCTTTTTCCTTGGCGTCAATGTTTCGTAAAGTGCCAATGGCAAAGGGCCATTCGCGAGTAGTTAAAGCAGCATCATAAGAGGCGAATGCCAGTTCGCCTTCAGGGGTGACTTCTATCTGCTCATCGAGATCATCGCTGAAATAGCGAAGGCAATCTGCTTTCTGCACGCGCAGTGAATGCCGCATAGCGGTTACATAACTTTCCTGATGACGAAGGTCGTGCAGATAAATATCCGCTTCCATTTCATAGGCGGCTTTTTGAATGTTGGTTTTTGTGTAAGCGGACGAAGATGCCACGGGTCCAGAAGGTGTATAATCAAGTTTATCAGGATTTTCTGCTGCCCAGTTCTGATAGGTTTCTGAAATCTGGATGACATGCTCCAACTGTTGTAATGTTTTATTTTTATCTGGTTCAGAATACCGCATAAGAAACGCCAGCATATAGTTTGCGCTTGGAACGTCTGGATGCTGTTCACAGAGTGCAGAACAGACGCTGTATTGCTCTTCTACTGTGGACAGTTTCCCGATGCGCTCAAGTTCTTTCTTAATGGCAGTACTTTCTGCACGCTGTACAAACGTCTGCGTCTTGCTGTCGTATTGAAGGCTGTCGTCAGGGTTGGTGGTATAAACCTCCGCATGGGCGGGAAATGCCAGCAGACTGGTGCACAACGCTGTGCTCACCAGCAGGCTGACGGCGCGCCGGGGCAAAAGAGAGTGCCGCAATTTCATAACAAAAAACCTCCTGTATTCTACCTCAAAGCATGGATTTGAACCCCAAGTTAAGTGTAGCGTACAGAAGGTTATTTTCAATTGACAAAACTGCCGAATTTTTGCGGGAAATGTTTATACATCCAGCACCAGCTCTTTATCAAAGAACGCGATGCCGAATGCGCCGGGGCCGGTGTGGGTGCCGATGACGCAGCCGATCTGGCGCACCAGCGGTGCGTCCAGATGCAGGTTGTCCTGCAGGTAGGTCAGCAGCGGCTGCAGCTCCCGGTGGTTGACGGTGTAGCCCAGCAGCGGGGTGTAGTCCGGGTGGATGCCGCCCATCTCGTCGATCTTCTTGAACAGCGCCACATACACGCCGGGCAGACCGCGCGCCTTACCGGCCAGTGTCACCTTGCCCTCTATGACGGCGAGGATGGGCTTAATACCCAGCATACCGCCCGCCACAGCGGCGGCGGCAGACAGTCTGCCGCCCTTGCGCAGGTACTTCAGATCGTCCACAGCGGCTACCAGATGCAGGTGCTGCTTGGCCTTTTCCAGATCGGCAGCGATCTGGTGGATCGTCTTGCCGGCGTCCCGCAGCTGCACAGCCAGCCGCACCAGCAAAGACTGCCCCAGACAGACGTTCTCGGTGTTCACGAACACCACATTGTCCACGTTGGCAAGGTCGGCAGCAAGTTTTGCGCACTGACCGGTGCCGGACAGCGCATCGGACAAGAAGATGCCCAGCACCTCGTCCCCGGCGGCAGCAGCGTCCAGATACAGCTGCTCGAACTGCTCCGGGCTGGGCTGGCTGGTAGTGGGCAGCTTGCGGCAGGCTGCCAGATGGGCATAGTATTCGCTGGGGGTCATGTCGATGCCGTCCCGCAGGACGGTGCCGTCCTCCAGCGTCACGTTCAGGGGAATCACGGTCACGCCCAGCTGCTGCGCCTCGGCGGGCAGGATGTCGCACGCGGAATCGGTGAGGATACGGATCATAATAATACCTCCGGTCTACCGGTAAATTACAGTATACGCAACGTTTTCATCAAAAAGGTTGGAAATTATTATACCACCATTTAGGGCGATGTGTCAATAATTTGCATAAATTTGCCACGACAGAACGCCGAAACCTTGCGCACCCGGCGGCAGATATGGTACTATAACCGGGAACGAATCATAGCAGGAGGAAACCGACCATGCACAAGCTGAACCCCCGCACCGCCGCACTGCTTTCGGCCTTTGGCTGGGCGGTGGGGTATCTGCTGGCGGGCAAGACGCTGGCGGTGCTGCTGCCCGTGCCGCCCGGCGGCGCGGCACGGTTTTTCCGGGTCTGTCTGCTGGCTCCGCTGGTGGAGGAAGGGGTGTTCCGGGGCGCGGTGCAGCGCCGGGCGCAGCCGCTGGGCAGGGGACAGGCCATTCTTTTGCAGGCGGTGCTGTTCGCCCTGCAGCACGGCAGCGCCGCCGCCATGGCCTACGCGCTGGTGTGCGGGCTGGGTCTGGGGTGGCTTGCCGACCGCACCGGGCATCTCTGGCCGGGGATGCTGCTGCACAGCGCAAACAATCTGCTGGTGCTGGCGATGGGATGAGAGGATGGGATACATGACCGATTTTGAACTGATGGGTCTTGCGCTGGAAGAAGCCGGCAAAGCCGCCGCCTTGGGCGAAGTACCGGTGGGCGCGGTGGTGGCGCGGCACGGCGAGGTGGTAGCCATGGCGCACAACACCCGGGAGACCGAGAAAAACGCCTTGCACCACGCGGAGCTGCTGGCCATTGACGCCGCCTGCAAGGCGCTGGGCGGCTGGCGGCTGTGGGAGTGCGAGCTGTTCGTCACCTTAGAGCCCTGCCCCATGTGCGCGGGCGGCATCATCAACAGCCGCTTGCGCCGGGTGGTGTACGGCGCTGCCGACACCAAGGCCGGGTGCTGCGGCTCGGTGACCGACCTGTTCGCGCTGCCCTTCAACCACCACCCGGTGGTGGAAAAGGGGCTGCGGGAGGCCGAAGCGCAGCAGCTTTTGCAGGCGTTTTTTGTTTCCCTGCGGGAAAAGCGGGCGGGCAGACCCCGCTGGAAGCCCCCGGTGCCTGAAAACAGGGGAAAATAAGGAAAAATAGTGGGAACTGCGTAAAAAATTGCGGTTCCCACTTTCTTTTTGGGCTGGATTGTGGTATATTATTCAATGGAATCTTGTCGAAACCCATCATAAGCACAGGCAGGCACGCCAAAGCACCGGACCTTTGCCGGACATACGAACGGAACGCTGCACTGTCTGGGGATGGGCACAGGGTTTTTCCGGTTGGGGCACTGCGCCCGGCCGAGAATACCGAACAGGAGGGATACACTCTTGTACGAGGACGAGTTTGAACTGACCTTTCAGGTGCCGGAGGAAGAGAGCGCACCGGAGCCCCTTGCCGCACCGGCTGCAAAGCCGGCTGCGCCGGTGGAGCCGGTGGAGCCGGTGGTGGACGAGCCCACCCGCATCATGACGCTGGAAAAAACGGCAGCGCCTGTGGCGGAGGAGCCCACCCGGGTGATCACGCTGGAAAAACCCGCAGAGCCGCCTGCGGTGGAGCCGCCCGAAGAGCCAGCGCCGCAGCCCGTAAAAGAACGGCCTGCCCCTGCCGCGCCCGCTGCGGCGCGCCGGGTGCTGATCTCCGGCGGCGACCGGGGCATCGG
>ERZ773107.3147-NODE-3147-length-11039-cov-3.314822_pt1 | contig 11039 bp, 5 predicted proteins | sample MGYA00580571_ERZ773107 | MGnify/ENA primary metagenome ERZ773107 (study PRJEB29015, sample SAMEA2737843) | human gut metagenome | biome: human gut; feature: human-associated habitat; material: faeces | place: China | collected 2012 ... | reverse complement strand
TTATAATGCGATGTATTCCGAAGGAAAGAAATCTGGCAGAAGAGACTACTTACAGTGCACGGCATTCCGGAAGGATACAAGCAGTGCCTCCCAGTGTATTTCGTGTGGAAAATGTGAGAAGCATTGTCCGCAGCATATCAAGATCCGGAAGGAATTGAAGCTTGCGGCTGGGGAGCTGGAAAACTGGAAGTATAAGATTATGAAGAAAGGGATTCAGATACTTAAGCTTTGGTAAATAATGGCGGCGAAACTCCGGTTTAGGTTGTGGCGATTGTGCCCAACGACCAAAAACAACGAAGACACGCTTTCGCTACGTGTCGCATGATAAACTTTAGTTATCAAGGAAAAGAGCACCTCATAGTGGGGTGCTCTTATACATTCGTAGATGTTATATAATGGAATATGTGCTTTGTAAATATTCTGGTAGTATGAATTAGATCCTCCGAGGCTTCCGTACCGGGCGACGTGCCGGGACGAGGGACGCGTTCGGATTGTATACAACGGAGTACAGGAAGACAGCGAGTACGGTTCCTGTCACAACATCGAAAACGGAATGCTGTTTTAAAAACATGGTGGACAGGATGATTAACACCATCAGAACAGCGGAGCCGTAGCGGACTGCCTTATGTTTCTTAAAATCTTCACTGTGCCAGATCGCTGCATTGACGCAAATGGAATTATAAACATGGATGCTCGGGAACAGATTCGTCGGGGTATCTGTGGAGTAGAGCCATTTTACCAGCTGGATGCAGATATTATCGTGGTTAAAGTAAGCTGGACGGAGATAATGTCCGTTCGGATATAATGTGGAGACGATCAGGAAAATCGTCATTCCGGTAAAAAGGGTGGTGCATAACCGGTAATATTCTTCCTTATTTTTAAAGAAGAAATAGCAGACACCAAATGCCACATAGCCGAACCATGCCAGATAAGGGATGATAAAATATTCGCAGAACGGAATATAATCATCTAATGTGACATGGATCACATGGAAATGTGTGGTCACTGTTTTTTCCAGGTAACTGAACCATGGAAAATAAAGGAAAAAGTATAAAAGTAAGAGCCCGTGTTTGTACTGGCTTAATTTGGTTTTCAAAATGTTCACCATCCTTACTGCATAGTTCTGTTCTTTACGACAGGGATTATAGCATAGAGATTTTCCGGAAACAATTGACTTTTTTCTTTTTTAAGAAAGATTATTGAATATTTAATCTTTTCTTAAGTATTTATTCCTGTTTTTGTGCAACGTTACAAGGACAGAATCCGACATAATTTTTACGGATTTATTACGATTCCGGTAATATGTTGACAAAGACTTTTTTACTTTTATAATAGAGTATGTTTTTGAGTCAGAAAAGATTCATAACAGAGGGCATTTGGAATAAATAAGAAATAGAGTAATTCGTATACAGAAGAAACTGCGGTTTTGAAAAGATGGGAATTACAAAAGAATGAAAGGGATAAGGGATGAAAAAGAAGAAAAAGGTGACACTCAGACCGATGGCATTATATGTGGTATGTGTATTGTTAGTGGTGCTTGTGGTGGTTTATATCGGATTTGGCATTTTCTTTCAGAAACGGTTCGGCTTCGGTACGACAGTCGACGGGATTAAAGTTGGTGGAAAGACCGTAGAAGAAGTGGAATCGCTGATCACACGGGAGATCGACCGGTACAAGCTTACGGTTAGGGAACGCGGGGATGAGACAGAGACAATTGTGGGAACGGATATTGGAATCAGACCTGTTTTTAATGGTGAGCTCGAGGAAATGCTAAAGGAGCAGAACGGATTTGCATGGATCGTGACAGCAATAAAGAAGCCGGCACTTGAACTTCAGACAGCGGTTGATTACGATGAGGCAGCTTTTGCACAGACGATTGGAGCACTTTCCTGCATGCAGAGCGCAAATCAGAAAGCCCCGGTGGATGCGGCGATTTCTGATTATACGGGAAGCGGCTATGAGCTTGTTCCGGCAGAGTACGGAACTACATTAGATGAAAGGGCAGTGAAAGAGACGATAAAAAATGCGGTTCTTGTGCTGGCAGAAGAGGTGGATTTTGAGGAGGAAGACTGCTATGTGAAGCCGGAGATCGAGGATGAAAATCCGAAGCTTCTTGCCGCAATCGACGAGCTCAACAGCTATGTGAAGACGAAGATTACATATGATTTTGATGTGACAAAGGAAGTCTTAGACGGGGAGACAATCTCCGGATGGCTGTCTGTGGATGATGGTTTCAATGTATCCGTGGATGAGGAAGCAGTCAGAGCCTATGTGAAAGAGCTTGCAGGAAAATATAACACCTGCTACAAGCCAAAGACGTTGAAGACGTCCTACGGTTCTACCGTGACGATCAACAACGGACCATATGGCTGGAAGATCAATAACAGCGAAGAAGTGACACAGATCATTGAGGAGATCAAAGATGGCAAAGAGGTAGAGCGCGAGCCGGTCTACTCCCAGAGGGCGAATAGCCATGGAGAGAATGATTACGGGGATTCTTACGTGGAGATCAACCTGACCGCACAGCATCTGTTCCTTTACAAAGACGGAGAGCTGGTGACAGAGTCCGACTTTGTGTCCGGAAATGTGGCAAAAGGTCATGCGACACCGGGTGGTGCGTTTCTTTTATCCTATAAGACAATGAACGCTGTGCTTCGTGGACCGGACTACGAGACACCGGTTACTTACTGGATGCCGTTCAACGGGGACATCGGTATGCACGACCTGACGTCCAGAAAAGCATTCGGCGGCGATATTTATAAGAAGAATGGTTCCCACGGATGCATCAACCTGCCATATGCGGCAGCAAAGAAGATTTACGAGACAATTGACAAAGGTTATTGTGTCCTGGTATACAATCTGCCGGGAACGGAGAGCAGCGCAGTCAAACAGAAGGAAGCCACAGAGGTGGTCAACGCGATCAATGCGATCGGTCCGGTGACGTTAGAGAGCGAGACCGCGATCAACAGCGCACAGGCGCTCTATGATGCACTGTCAGATGATGTGAAGGCAAATGTGACAAACTACCAGACGTTAGTGGATGCGCAAGCTGCTCTGGCAGCATTTAAGAACGGAAGCGCCTGAAACCAGACACCGGGTGACACAGTTGTTACACCGGAGGAACCTGGAACCGGACTTCCGGTGCAGCAGCCGGAAGTACAGTCAGATGGCGGTGCAAGCCAGACGGAGTAGGGGAACAGAATAAAAAATGGCAGAGAAACGGTATCGTTTATAGAAACGGTACCGTTTTTTGCATGAATTTGTGCAGACGGTCTGCACAAATTACCAGCAACAAAACAAAATTGTATATTGAGAAAACCATCCAATACCGATATAATCATAAGTAGGTATCAAATTTTACAAAAAAAGGAGAAGACAAAAATGGGGTTTGAAGTGAAAAGGATCCATGATCCGAAATTTTTCAAAGACAATGTAATGGCAGCGCATTCCGATCATGTTGCATATGCGAATGAAGCGGAGGCAGCAGAGGAAAGCAGCAGCTACCGCCTGTCATTAGATGGGCTCTGGAAGTTTCACTATGCGAAGAATCCGGGGCAGGTGATTCCGGGATTTGAGGCAGAGGAGACAGACTGCAAGAGCTGGGATGAGATCCATGTTCCGGCGCATATCCAGATGGAAGGGTATGATGCACCACAATATACGAACGTTGCTTATCCGTGGGATGGACGGGAAGAAGTATGGCGTGATGAGGTGCCGACTGGATTCAACCCGGTGGCAAGTTATGTGAAGTATTTCACATTGCCGGAGGGCTTTGTGAAGAACGGACTTTATGTATCATTCCAGGGCGTGGAGAGCGGGTTTGCCCTCTGGCTGAACGGTCAGTATGTCGGATACAGTGAGGATACTTTCACACCGTCCGAGTTCGACCTGACACCGTATGTGAAGGAGGGGGAGAACAAGCTTGCTGTGCAGGTATTCAAGTGGACCTCATCAAGCTGGTGTGAGGACCAGGACTTTTACCGGTTCCCCGCTATTTTCCGTTCCGTTTACCTGTATACCATGCCGGCGGTTCATATCTATGACCTGAAGGTACAGCCGGTTTTGAATGCGTCACTGGATGAGGCTGATTTATCGGTGGATATGGAGATCCGTGGAGCAGGAACAGCGAGACTGACATTGGAGGGATGTACAGATTATTCCAGGATCCTGCCGGAAGACAGATGGGAATTGGAGCTTCCAGTTCTTTTCACAGAGGAAGTATCTGTAAAAGAAGGGGCGAACCGTCTGGAGAAGAAGGTAGAGGCACCGGTACTCTGGAGTGCAGAAGTGCCAAACCTGTACACTTTGAAAATAGAACTGTTTGATGCAGAGGGAACAAGAACAGAAGTCATCAGCCAGAGAGTCGGCTTCCGCCGCTTCGAAATGAAAGATGGCATTATGACATTAAATGGAAAACGTATCGTATTCAAAGGTGTGAACCGTCACGAATTCAGTGATAAGACAGGACGTGCCATATCAAGGGAGGAGACCGTACAGGATATTGTGACTATGAAGAGGAACAATATCAATGCGATCCGTACCTGCCATTACCCGGACGCATCTGCAATTTATGACCTTTGTGATGAGTACGGTCTGTACATGATCGCAGAGAACAACTTAGAATCCCACGGATCCTGGACAGCAGCCCTGATGAAGGCGGCACCGATGGATACGATTGTTCCGGGTGATAATATGGACTGGGAGCCGATGATGCTTGACAGAGTGAACTCCTGCTATCAGAGAGACAAGAACCATCCGGCAATCTTAATCTGGTCTGTTGGAAATGAGGCGTTCGGCGGCAAGGTTGTTTTCGATATGTCAGAGAAGTTCCGCGAGTTAGATCCACATCGTCTCGTTCATTATGAAGGAATCTTTAACGACAGAAGATATGAGAAGACAAGCGATATGGAAAGCCAGATGTATCCTCCGGTTACAAAGATTGAACAGTTCCTTGCAGAACACAAGGAAAAACCGTTTATCTGCTGTGAATATACCCATGCAATGGGCAACTCCTGCGGAGCCATGCACAAGTATACCGATCTGACTGACCGTGAACCAAGATACCAGGGTGGATTTATCTGGGATTACATCGACCAGTCGATTTTGAAGAAAGACCGTTATGGAAAAGAATTCCAGGCATATGGCGGAGACTTCCTGGAGCGTCCAACCGACTATAACTTCAGCGGTAATGGTATCTGCTATGCAGGTGGCAGGGAAGAATCCCCGAAGATGCAGGAAGTGAAGTTCAATTATCAGAATATCAGTGTCCGTTTTGAGGAGGACGGTACCTTTACGGTTGTCAATAAGAACCTGTTTGTCAATACCGATCATTATGAGGGCGTCATCCTGTTACAGAAGAATGGAAAGCTGGTCAGAAAACAGAAAATGCAGCTTGCGGTAGAGCCGTTATCCGAGAAGAATTTTACGGTTCCTTTTGCAATTCCGGCGGACGGCAGCGAGTATGCAGTCACCGTTTCATTCCGGTTAAAGGAAGATACGATCTGGGCACAGGCAGGACATGAGGTGGCATTCGGACAGAAAGTTTACCAGAGAGCAGCGGAATGGAAAGCACCGGAGAAAACCGTACAGGTGATCCACGGAAAGATGTATATCGGCGTGAAGGGCGAGAACTTCGACTGTCTGTTCTCCCCGATGAACGGAGGACTTGTCTCTTACCGTTATGGCGGAAAAGAGCTGATTGAGAAGATGCCGATGCCGAACTTCTGGCGTGCACCGGTTGACAATGACAACGGAAGCATGGCTCCGGCACGTTACTCCCAGTGGAAGATCGCAAGTATGTACATCAGCAATAAGAACGGTCAGAGTATGTTTGGCGGATCGGCTTTCAAGTTTGAGGAAAAGGAAAACTGCGTGACCGTAACCTTTACCTATTATATGCCGACTGCCCCGGCATCAAGCTGTCAGGTAGCTTACACGGTATACGGAGACGGAACCGTCGAGACAGAGCTTACCTATGATCCGGTCGAGGGACTTCCGGATATGCCGGAATTCGGTATGATGTTTAAGTTCAATGCAGACTATGACAATGTGGAGTGGTATGGTCTCGGAGATCAGGAGACTTATGCAGACCGCAGCAGGGGAGCAAAGCTTGGCATCTATAAGAACAAAGTGGCAGATAATATGGCAAAATATCTGGTTCCACAGGAATGTGGCAATAAGATCGGTGTGCGTTATGCGAAAGTGACAGATACGAAGGGAAGAGGCATCCTGTTTGAGGGAGATGATCTGAGCTTCTCCGCACTTCCATACACGCCGCACGAGATCGAAAATGCAGCACATGCATACGAATTGCCAGAGGTACACTATACCGTAGTCCGTGTCGCACTCGCACAGATGGGTGTCGGCGGCGATGACAGCTGGGGCTCACCGGTACATCCGGAATATCACATCGATGTGACCAAACCGCTTGGCTTTAAGTTCCGGTTCAGAGGAATCTAAGTATTTTTCAAAGAAAAAGGGTGGAGATGCTAATGCGTCTCCACCTTTTTAGATGTTCGTGACAGAGTCAGGAAAGAGGATTCACTGCCGTATGCTGCATCCGGAACTGTTTCGGGGTCATCTGATAGCGCTTTTTAAATGTTCGGATTAAGTGGCTGCAGTCGGCGAAGCCAGTCTCGTTGGAGATGAAGTTGAGGTCATAATCGGTGAAAAGAAGAAGATTTTCCACCTTATTTAGCCGGACAAATTCGATATATTGCTTACAGCTCTGCCCGTAGAGCTTACGGAATACTTTGGCAAAGTAGGAGTAGCTCATGTTGCAGAGGTGCGCCAGGTTGGCAATGTTAATATTTTCATGCGAGTGACGGTCGATGTAGACAAGCGCATTCCGGATCGTCTGTTCTTCAATCTCCGGGACTTTGTTCTGCTCGAAGAAAATTCCCATACTGTGCCATTTGCGCAGTAACTGTAACAGGAAAATGGAAAATTCCGAGTAGGCGAAAGCATTGTAACCATAATTCTTACAGGAGACCTCCTCATGCACTGTAAGAAACAGATCCCGGATGGAAATTTGTGGAAAATCGTCCGCATGGAAGCAGACTGGCGGTACCTCCATATTTGAAATCTGGTGGAATGCATCACTTAGAGCAGGCAGGTAGCTGCCGACAAGGTGAATTTTGTCCAGATTGAATTTGAAGCAGAGATAGCGGTAAGGCTGTCCAGCTTCTGTATAAAAGGCATGAACGGACTGCGGTGGGATGACAAGGACGTCGTTCGGTTCCATGTGGTAGGGAACATCGTTGCAGGTTACTGTGATTGCTCCGTCGGTCATATAGATGATTTCGACAAAGTAGTGCCAGTGTGCCTCCACCGGGAAACGGATATTTTCCGCCGCGCAGATAAAAGCTTCAATCGGCGAATGTAAAATGTCGCTGAATTCATATAAATTCTTCATAGCCATCATCAGATCCTTTTCATAAAGAATAGAAACGTTCTACTTTCGTGCAGTCAGATTATATCATAGTTTTTTCCAAATTGATACAATATCTGCAATTACCATGAAAATATGGAAGAAAGACAGCAGGGGAGTCAGAGAAAATGAGCAGAGAAAATACGCAGTTCCCGAAAACAAAGCTGCAATGGCTTTGGGAGAATATGAAGGGAGCAAGGGCAATTTATGTGATTGGCATGATCGGAACTATTGCATACAATGTGTTGCAGCTGACCGTTCCATATTATTCCGGAAAGATCGTAGACCTGTTTCTGACAGGGGAGCATGCCAGGGAAAATATGCAGACGAATAGCGATTTATTCTATCAGCTGTTAGCTGCAATGGTAGGAATCACGGTGGTCAGGACGGTGATTGTCTATGCGGACTGCATGATCTATGAACATGTGTCACAGACCGTATTATACAGGATCCGGAATTACCTGTATGACAAGATCCAGAGACAGGATATGACATTTTACAGCACGTACCGGACCGGGGATCTGATGACGCGTGTGACGGGAGACTTAGATGCAGTGCGCCACATGGTGGCATGGGTTGTGCGGATGGTGATCGAATCATTTTCACTGTTTATCGCGGCAGCCGTTTTTTTTCTGTATACAAACTGGAAAATGGCGCTTTGTCTGTTAGTGATTTCGCCGTTTGTGTTCTGGATCATCTGCCTGTTCCGCAACCGGGTAGCACCAATGCATGCGCTGCTGCGTGAAAAATTAGCACAGATGAACACCTATGCGCAGGAAAATATTTCCGGAAACAGAGTGGTGAAAGCATTTGCAAGGGAAGACTATGAGATTTGGAAGTTTGACCGGGCAAACCGTGACTATGCGAAGACGAACAAAGAGACGGCGATGGTGTGGCTTAGGTTTTTCCCTTATGTGGAGAGCATTGCAAATCTTATGCCGGTTGTCATGTTAGCAGTGGGAGGTGTGTTCTTAATCAAAGGGCAGCTTACGATGGGCGAGTATGTCGCATTTTCCGGGCTGATCTGGGCGATCGCTAACCCAATGCGCCAGATGGGAAATATTATGAATGAGTTCCAACGTTTCTCTGCGGCAGCGAAGAAAGTCATGGAAATTTATTATTCTGAACCGAAGATCAAAGATCATGAGAATGCCATCCCGCACCCGGAACGTTTTGAGGGAAAGATTGAATTTCAGGATGTTTCATTCCAGTATGAGGACGGGGATCTGCCGGTACTGCACGACATTTCTTTTACGATCCAGCCGGGCGAGACCGTTGCCATTATGGGCGAGACCGGATGTGGAAAAACATCGTTGATCCATCTGATTCCGCGTTTTTATGAGGCGACAAAAGGAAGAATCTTAATCGACGGAGTTCCGGTGGAGGATTATAAATTAGAAGATTTGAGAAAAAATATCGGGCTTGCGACGCAGGACGTTCTTCTGTATTCGGATACGATTGAGGGAAATATTGCCTATGGAAACAGTGACATTACGATCGATGAGATCCGGAAGTATGCAAAATATTCAGCGGCATCCGATTTTATTTCCAAAATGCCGGAAGGCTATGATACGGTAGTCGGGGAGCGCGGAGTAGGGCTTTCCGGCGGGCAGAAGCAGAGAATCTCGCTAGCGAGAGCGCTTGCGGTAGAACCGTCCATTCTGATCCTCGATGATACGACCTCTGCGGTTGACATGGAGACGGAGAAACAGATCCAGCAATCGTTAAAAGAGTTAGACTTTACCTGTACGAAGATCATCATCGCGCAGAGAATCTCGACCACGAAGGAAGCAGATCATATTCTTGTAATGCAGAATGGTTATATTAAGGAAGCGGGAACGCATGAGGAGCTGATCGCAAAGAAAGGCTACTATTACGATCTGGTCAGATTACAGACCGGATTAGAGGAACTGTAGGAGGGGAAGAAATGGCACGCAATACATATAAGCAGGATGAAGTGTTAGAGGAACCGTTTGACGTCAGACATTTACTGCGTGCTTCATCCTATATTAAGAAATATATCAGACAGATGGCTGTAGCGATCGTCTTAAGCGGGATCGGCGGGGCATTTGGCTATATCGCACCGATGATCATCCAGAGGGCGTTAGATACCGCAATCCCGGATCAGAACATGAGGCTGCTATTTTCCCTGGTGGGAGCACTAGTCGGGATTTATATGGTGAGTGTGATCTTTACGACAATAAGAAGCCGGATCATGGTGGAGGTCAGCCAGGATATGATCTATGATATCAGAAAAGACCTGTTTGCCCATTTACAGGAGCTGCCGTTCCAGTACTACGATGACAGACCGCATGGCAAGATCTTAATCCGTGTGGTCAATTACGTGAATTCTGTGTCGGATATGCTTTCCAACGGACTGATCAATATCGTGCTGGAAGGGTTTAATCTGCTGTTTATTATTATTTTTATGTTCCTGGTAGATGTACAGATGGCGCTTGTAGTGCTCTGCGGGGTGCCGGTACTGGCAGTGTTTCTGTTCTGGATTAAAAATAAACAGCGAAGGGCATGGCAGGTCGTGTCGAATAAGAACTCCAACCTAAATGCTTATTTGCAGGAAAATATCGTGGGAGCGCGCATTACCCAGATTTTTGCAAGGGAGGATGAGAATGCAAAGATCTTCAATGGTCTTTCGAAGGAATGCAGAAAGGCGTGGAATACCGCGGTGCGCTATTCGAACCTGGTGTGGCCGGGCATTGATACGATCTCGGTCTGCGTCCGGGCAGCGATTTTTCTGTTTGGTCTTGTCATATTCGGACAGGGCAATAAATCGCTCGGTACGATCGTGGCGATTTCAAGCTATGCATCCTATTTCTGGCAGCCGATCATGAACCTTGGAAATATTTTTAATAACTTTATCAACAACATTGCCTATCTGGAACGTATTTTCGAGACAATTGATGAGCCTGTGACGGTGAAAGATGCACCGGATGCAGTTCCGATGCCAAAGATCCGCGGACAGGTGGAATTTGACCATGTAAAGTTTGCCTACGATGCGTCAAAGACGATTTTAAAAGATGTTTCTTTCACGGTAAATCCGGGGGAGAGCGTCGCATTGGTCGGACCGACCGGAGCAGGAAAGAGTACGATTGTAAACCTGATCTCCCGCTTTTATAATGTAAATGGCGGCTGTATCCGGATTGACGGACAGGACATCTCCAAAGTGACGATCCGTTCCCTCAGGGAGCAGATGGGCATTATGATGCAGGACAGCTTCATTTTCTCCGGGACGATCGAGGACAATATCCGGTATGGCAAGCTGGATGCGACGATGGAGGAGATCGAGCGCGCCGGAAAGCTTGTATGCGCAGATGAATTTATCAGCAAAATGGCGGACGGTTATAAGACCGAAGTCAGAGAACGCGGCTCGATGTTAAGCCAGGGACAGAAGCAGTTAATTTCTTTTGCGAGAACAGTGCTTTCCAATCCTGCAATTTTAATTTTGGATGAGGCAACTTCCAGTATCGATGTGCAGACGGAGAAAGCCTTACAGGCTGGTTTGAATGCGATGTTAGTCGGAAGAACGTCTTTCATCATTGCACACAGGCTCTCCACGATCCGCGGCTGCGATAAGATCATGTATATTGATGAC
>ERZ773107.3143-NODE-3143-length-11064-cov-6.139068_pt1 | contig 11064 bp, 11 predicted proteins | sample MGYA00580571_ERZ773107 | MGnify/ENA primary metagenome ERZ773107 (study PRJEB29015, sample SAMEA2737843) | human gut metagenome | biome: human gut; feature: human-associated habitat; material: faeces | place: China | collected 2012 ... | reverse complement strand
AAAAAATGCCCAGAGCCGGAATCGAACCAGCGACACGAGGATTTTCAGTCCTCTGCTCTACCGACTGAGCTATCTGGGCAGTTAAGTTGTTGTCTCATTTCTGCGACTTCTATACTTTATCATATTTCTCGACTCTTGGCAAGCTTTTTTTTCAAAAAATTTTATTTATCAGCCAGATTCCTGTTTTTGTCTTAAAAATCTTGCTTTTTACGGACTCAATTGTCTCTCTGGAACTTTGTTCTTCTGCAAGATTTACTAAAAAATCTGCTTCTACAAGAATCTGATAATCAATACCGTCAATCTGATCATATGTATGGTGATGTCCGATCAAATAGCAGACTCTGTCTGTTTTTGCTTTGTCATATTGTAAGTCTTCCAGCATCTGCTGTGCAACTGCCGGTCCTTCAACCTCCTGGTATTTTCCTGCACTGCTGTTGTATTTTTCTTCGCTTATTTTGATACCGATATCATGTGTTAATGCAGCCACTTCCAGGATGTCTAAAATTTCCTTATCTAATCCTTCCTGTTCTCCGATCAGCTTTGCATACGCGTGTACTTTCAAGAAATGCTGGATTCTCTTTGGCTGACCTTGATAGTAATCGATCATTGCTGTTGTCACTTTATTTATATGCATCTGTTAACTCTCCTTTAGTATTTTTTGAAAAAGCTGAATAATCTTTTCTTATTTAAGATCTTAATTGCTTTGTCTGCATCTTCTTCTCTTAATCCACCTGTACAAAAATCTGTCTTGACCAGATGTTTGTCAAATCCGTGTCTATGCCATTCATATGCACCATCATCTAATATGACAAAACCTTCAATCTTCTCTTCACACTTATCCAGCCAATCTTTGATCTCATCTTCTCTTCTTCCACTGCTTAGGTATTCTGTCTTATCTATGATCTTTAGGTCGTATTTCGCTAAGATGTCAACTAGAATCTGACACCAGTCCTGCACAGCATCACTGTGTTCTGCCCATCCATATCTCCAGGATGATGATAATACGATCTTTGCTCCTGTTGCATCTACGATTGTTTTTAAATTCTTAATGTTATCCTCATCTACAGAAATCAGCTGATCATCTTCGCATTTCTCGAATAATTGCTGTGAATTCAATACTCCGTCTACGTCTAAAAAAATAACTTTCATGCCTTTGTTCCTCCTTTACCTTCACGGTAGTCAGACATGGTCTTTGATGAGTATTATACTCTCTTTTTTTTTAAACGTAAATGTATTTTAAGGTTTTTAATACCTTGTACATAAAATCCTTTTTTTTGTAAATACTATACTGGAATTCTTTACATTTCACATCAAGGAGGTTTGATTTTATTATGGGAAATAAATGTTTGGATTGTACAGCTTTAACGCTTACGATCATTGGTGCTATAAATTGGGGATTGATCGGATTCTTCCGATTTGATCTTGTTGCATTCTTGTTTGGAGATATGAGCTGGCTGTCACGAGTTGTGTATGCACTTGTTGGATTATGTGGATTGTATATGTTGGCATTTTACCGGCATTGTGGACGTGATATATAAAAGTTTCTTCTTATTAATTATACACGGAAAGAAAGGCCAGGCTATGGTGTACGCCATAATCTGACCTTTTATAAATGGTGAATATACATTAAGTATAGAAACAAGCTATTTTAAAAATAGATATTTATTTACTGTGCATCCTTGATCTTCTTGATCTCTTCAATCATAACAGGAAGCACTTTCATAACGTCTCCAACGATTCCTACATTGGCTACGTCAAAGATTGGTGCATCTTCATCTTTGTTGATTGCTACAATGTATCCAGAATTCATGATTCCTGATACGTGCTGTGTAGCTCCAGAGATTCCGCATGCAATATATAATTTTGGTGCAACGATCTTTCCAGACTGTCCAACCTGATGAATCTTTGATACCCATCCGTCTTCAATGGCTGGTCTTGTTGCTCCTACAACTCCTCCTAAGAGTTTTGCAAGATCGTCAACTAATGCGAAGTTTTCTTTGCTTCCCATTCCACGTCCACCAGATACGATAACTTCTGCTTCTTCCAGGTTGATCGTCTCTGCGATTTCTTTTACACTTTCTGTGATCTTTGCTTTGATCACATCATCAGCTACTTTTACTTCTTTGGCTACAACTTCACCCTCAGTTGGGTCTTCCACTTTCTGGAATGCTCCGGAACGTAATGTTGCTATCTGTGGTGTTGTCTTGATCTTTACATCTTCCAATACAGTTCCACCATAAAGTGGGCATGTATAGATAACTTCTCCATCTTCTGCTTTGATATCTAATACATCGGATGCACATCCTGTGTTACATTTTGCTGCAACAACTGGTGCGATATCTTTTCCATCTTGTGTTCCACCTACAAATACAGCTTCTGGATTTTCTTCTTTTACTAATTCTACTAAAACCTGAGCATATGCATCGAGATTAAACTCTTTGTAATCTTCGCTGTCGACACAGATGACCTGATCGGCTCCGGCCTTTGCTACTTCTTTTGCTGCATCTGCTACTCCACCTCCAATAACAACTGCCGTAACTTTATCGGCAAGTTTCTTGGCTGGAGATAACATTTCCAATCCAACTTTGACTGGATTTCCTTCTGCAGTTTCTACATATACCATGATATTCTTACATTCTGCCATGTCCTTTGTTCTCCCTTCCTAGAATACTTTGGCATCTGCCATCATAGCGACTGCTTTTATTGCTGAATCTTCTGGTGTTTCTTCCTGAATCTTGATTCCGGCTTCTTTCTTCGCTGGTTCATATAATTTAACGATCTGAACCTTTGCATTAGATTCTCCGACTTTTTCTTTTTCAAGATCAGCAAGATCAGCTTCTTTAATATCGCCAATTGGTTTCTTTCTTGCTGCCATTTTATTCTTGATCGTTGGGTAACGTGGGTCATATTCTGGTTTTGTGACTGTTACAACACATGGTGCAGAAGCTTCTACTGTACGGTATCCTTCTTCTGTTTCCTGTTTTGCTGTCACTTTATCGCCATCTAAAGCGATTTCTGTAATATTTGTGATCACACTTGTTCCAAGTTCTTCAGCTAACATTAAGCCACCCTGTCCAAGTGCGGCATCTGTTGCTTCTTTTCCACAGAATACAAGATCAAATTTCTGACCATTGTCCGCTTCTAATTTTGCGATCACATTTTTTAGGATATTTGCGATTCCTGTTGTGTCAGATCCTTTGAATGCATCATCACTTACTAAAAATGCATGATCTGCACCAACTGCAAGACAGTTTTTCAGAGAGTTCTTTGCACTATCTTCTCCGACACATACAACTGTTACTTCTCCTTCAGAGGATTCTTTTAATCGTGCTGCCATTTCGAGAGCATAGGTGTCAAATGCATTTACAACAGGTGTTACGTTTGCTAAATCCGGTGTTCCTTCTGCATTTAAATGGATTTCTACAGAATCATCCGGAACCTGTTTGATACATACTAAAATGTTCATAGTCTTACTCCTTCTTATGTTCTATCTTCCGATTGTGTTATTTGCTACAACGATTCTCTGAATTTCGTTACTTCCTTCGAAAATCTGGAAGATCTTAGCATCTCTTAATAATTTCTCAACTGGATATTCTCTGCTGTATCCATATCCACCGAACATCTGAATTGCTTCAGAAGCTACTTCCATTGCGATATCAGATGCATAGCATTTTGCGATCGCTGCTTCTTTGGAATGTGGTAATCCCATATCCATCTTTGTTAAAGCATGTGCAACCATCTGACGAGCTGTTTCTGTTTTGATTTCCATATCAGCTACTTTAAACTGCATTGCCTGATTTTTGATGACTGGTTTACCAAACTGAACTCTTTCTTTGGCATATGCAATACCTTCATTGATACCACGCTGTGCGATACCTGTTGCAACACATCCCATCCAAGCTCTTGCCTGGTCTAATGTCTTCATTGCGATTGAGAATCCTCTTCCTTCTTCTCCAACTAAGTTTGCAGCTGGAATACGACAGTCTTCTAATACAACATCACATGTGTTTGATGTACGGATACCCATTTTATTTTCTTCATTACCTGTGCTTAATCCTGATGTTCCAGCATCAACTAAGAACATAGAGATTCCTTTGACACCTTTTGTTTTATCTGTCATAGCTGTGATACAGTAGAAAGAAGCGATTCCTCCATTTGTAATGAAGCATTTTCTTCCATTTAATACCCACTCATCTCCGTCTTTGACAGCTGTTGTTGTTCCTGCACTGGCATCAGATCCTGCTCCTGGTTCTGTTAAACAGAAAGCTCCAAATCCACCATCAATGATCTTCTGGCATACATGTTTTTTCTGTTCTTCATTTCCTGCGATCAGTACTGGTTTTGTTCCTAATCCACTGGCAGAAATTGTTGTTGCAAATCCTGCATCTGCGATAGCCATTTCTTCGATCAGTGCCGCAACGTCTACTCTTGATAATCCTGGTCCACCGTATTCTTCTGGTACTTCTAATGAATGTAACTGCATTTCAATGGCTTTGTCATAAATTTCTTTTGGCCATTCTCCACTGACGTCGTATGCTTTACACTGTTCTTTTACTTCGTTTTCACAGAACTCGTGTACATCCTGTAATAAGTCTTTTGCTTCCTCTGAAATTAAATATGCCATCTTGATATCCTCCTAAAATAACCTTAAAAAAGCTTTGTATATGTTTTATGTTACTTGTTTATGTTTGATTGATCGTTTCCTATTAAAATTATAATTTGTAGCAGATCTTACCTGGATTTAAGATCATATTTGGATCAAAGACTTCTTTGACACCTTCCATGATCCTCATCTGAACTGGTCCGAGAGACTCTGCTAGGTAGTCCATCTTTCCATGTCCGATTCCATGTTCTCCAGAGATCATTCCACCGAATTCTGTTGCTTTTGCATATACTTTATCCATAAAGACTGCAACCTGTTTCTTAAACTCTCCTTCTTCCATGTCATTACTGCATGTATAGATATGTAAGTTACCGTCTCCAGCATGTCCAAAGCTCTTCACTCTGAAATCAGCTTCTGCTTCTAATGATTTTGTATATGTCAGGAATTCTGCAATCTTATTTGTTGGAACTACAACATCACATTCATCTAACAGTACAGTATCTGCTTCAATTGCCTCAAGTAATGCTCCGCGGACAGCCCATGCATCTTTCTTTAAGGCTGGTGTATCAGCAACTAATACATCAATTGCTCCTGCTTCTAATACTACTTCAGATGCCTGTTCAATGATATCTTCCAGTTGTTCTTCAGAATTTCCATCAAATGTTGCTAATAAATATGCTCCAATCTCTGTTCCTTCTAATTCTTTTGGATATACCTGTTTTCCTAAGAACTTCTCAGTATCCATAACAACTTCTTTTTCCATAAATTCCAGAGCCTGTGGTGCCAGATGATGCATAAAGAACTGTGGTACTGTTGCAATACAATCCTCTAAGTTTTCATAAGGAATGATCAGACTGATCACTGATTTTGGTGCTGGAATTACTTTTAATGTAAGTTCTGTGATAATACCCAAAGTACCTTCAGAACCGATCATTAAGTTTAATAAGCTGTATCCTGAACTTGTCTTTGATACAGTAGCTCCAAGTTTTACAATCTCACCTGTTGGTAATACAACTGTCATGGCACGTACATAATCTCTTGTACATCCGTACTTAACAGCTCTCATACCACCAGCGTTGGTTGCTACGTTTCCACCGACTGTTGCGAATTTCTCACCTGGATCTGGTGGATATAATAATCCTTGTTTTTCTGCATCCTGTGCAAGATCATTTAAAAGAACTCCTGATTGAATCTTCACTACAAAGTTTTCTTTGTCATATCCAAGGATCTTGTTCATCTTTGTAAGAGAAATCATAACACCGCCACCGATACTTACGGCTCCTCCTACTAATCCTGTTCTTGCACCACTTGGTGTTACAGGAACCTTGTTTTCATTACAAAGTTTAACGACAGCTGCAACTTCTTCTGTTGATGTTGCTTCTACTAAAACTTCTGGTCTAGCTTTTCCGTAGATTGCCATCTCATCATGGGTGAAATCCTCATTGATTTCATCACCCACTAAGACACGTTTTGGAGCGATCTCTTTGAATTTCTCGATCATCTCTGGTGTCACTTTGTTATACTGATACTCACTCATTTATCTTCCTCCTTAAAAGTTTATAGCTTTTTAATATCTTTTATCTTTATCATTTTCAGATCAATTTGACTCCAAAGTAGCAAACTAATCCATAGATGATAACGAATAATACGAAATATTTGATAACCTTTGTTAAGATTTCACTTTCTTTTCCTACCGTTGCTGTTGCCGCTGTCGCTACTGCGATACTCTGTGGAGAAATAATCTTTCCTGCGGTACTACCAACTGTATTTGCAGCTACCAGCCAGATCTGGTTGATATTTAATTCTGCTCCTGTACTTGCCTGTAACTTGGAGAATAGTACGCTGCTTGATGTAGAACTTCCTGTTACGAATGTTCCGATAGATCCGATCAGTGGTGCAACTAATGGATAAAAGCTTCCTGTTACACGTACGATAAAATCTGCGATAGACTGTGTCATTCCGCTGTATCCCATGATCTTAGCTGTCGCAAGCACTGCCATGATCGTAATGATCGTCTTAAACATCTGAATCACTGTCTTGCCTAAAACAACAAAGATCTCACCAACTGGACATCCCTGAATCAGTCCTCCAATAAATGCTGCGATCAAGATCAGCACTCCTGGTGTTGATACCCATGTAAATGTATATGGGCTTGCTCCCTCTCCACTATAAATTGGTACATTTGATTTGATCGCTGATAATGGATCATGAATCGCTGGTACTAATGTTGAAGTCAGAAGTAAGAACAGTAATACAAGAATGAATGGGCTCCATGCAACAAATGCATCTTTTACTGTCATCGTAGTATCATCATTATCTTCGATTTCTACATCAAATTTACTTGCCTTACCTTTCAGCATTACTTTTGCAAGGATGATCGTTACTGCCATACTGCATACAGATCCGATAACTGCTGGAAGTTCAGCTCCTACAAATTTTGCTGTCAGATATTGTGGTACTAAGAATGAAAGACCTGACATCAATGTAATAAATAAAATTTCTTTATAATCACCGATTCCTTTAGCTCCTTCATGTTTTCCTGTGATGAAAACAACAAGGAAAGGAACGAGAATTACCATGATCGCAAGTTGTAATACAACATAAGATGCTGTCATATGTGGACTAAATCCTGTTACATTTGCTGCTGTAACCGTTGGAATTCCGATGGATCCAAATGCTACTGGTGTCGTATTGGCCACCAGGCAAACAGTTGCTGCAAAGATTGGTTCAAATCCTAATCCGCAAAGGATTCCTGCTGGAATCGCTACAGCTGTTCCGAATCCTGCCATACCTTCCATAAATCCTCCAAATCCCCATGCGATGATCAGCACAAGAACTCGTTTATCTCTTGATACAGAAGTAAGCATTTTTTTAATAAGTTCCATGTTTTTCGTATGTACGACCAAGTTGTAAGTAAACACTGCTGCCACGATAACCAGACAGATTGGCCAGATTGCCATTGCAAATCCTTCTAACCCTCCTGTGAGGACATCAATAATTTTCTGCTTCCATAAAAAAAGTGCTTCAATGACTGTAATGATCAAAGCGATCGGACAGGCTACATGTCCTGCCATCTTTAATCCGCTTAATGCAATGATCAGCCAGATGATAGGAAGCATCGCTAATAAAAAGTGAATGAACATCTTAAGTTCTCTCCTTTCTTTTCAAATATGAGCGGGTTCCGATATCCTATTTTTCAGCGTATACGCGACATAGTAAGATTGGTCCTACCAGTTACTGTACTTATATGGTAGAACCAATTTGACAAAAAGTCAAGGGATTTTTTTGCAAAACGATTTATTCTTTTTCTATTTTCTTTTCTTTTTTGTAGAAATTGCACAAAAAAAGCAGCATTTTTACAAACATACTATTTTCAATCCAACCATTTTAAGCCATTTGTATAAATACTGTTTTTTATTTATTTGTTAATTTTTCATCAATTTCCACAAATTTCGTATTTCGAACTATTTTACGGAGTCTTTTTCTTTCGTTATACTATTTTGATATTGCTTCCATATGATCGTGGACAATATCACTGCAATATAGTCTGTCAATGCCTGCCCATATATGACTCCGTCAACCGCATTTAAAAGATACAATAACGGGATCAGCTGAACTTCATTGGCTAGTCCCATTTGTAAAAATGTAATAAACATATTTGCTTTGAATACAATTCCGATTGCTGCAACTGGTGCATTCCCATAGACTACGAGAGTCTAGTTTAATACGATGGTTGATACACTCATCAATATAGAAAAATTGAAGATTAATTTCTCTGTTTAATCTTGCAAAACTGAAGAAGAGATGTGTTATATTATCTATATACTGATGAGAGTGTCAAAAGTAACTTTTGACACTTACATCATATACTTTATAAAACGCAAAAGAAATTATCACGAGGTGAATAAATAATCATGAAAGCTTACGAACGTTTACTAAATTATGTCAAAATTTTAACTCCAAGCAATGAAAACAGCCAAACTGTCCCTTCTTCTGATTGTCAGTTTAATCTTGCCAGGGTCTTGGAAAAAGAAATGAATAAACTTGGTCTTACCGATGTCTATCTTGATGATAAATGCTATCTGTATGGTAAGCTGCCTGCCACAAAGGGTTATGAAAACTGTCCTGCGATCGGATTTATCGCACATATGGATACTGTTTCTGATTTCTGTGATTACCCAATCCGTCCGATCCTTACGAAGAATTATAATGGAGAAGCTCTTCCTCTTGGAGATAGTAGTCTGGTTCTTGATCCGAAAGTTTTCCCTCATCTTTCTTCTCTCAAGGGTCGTACTTTGATCACATCGGATGGTACAACGATCCTTGGTGCAGATGATAAGGCTGGGATTGCTGAGATTCTTACGATGGTAGAACGTCTGATCAGTAAAGAGATTCCTCATGGTCCGATCAGCATTGCATTTACTCCAGATGAAGAAATTGGAAGTGGTGCTGAGTATTTTGATATCAAGCGGTTTGATGCTGATTTTGCTTATACTTTGGATGGCGATACCGAGGGTGAGATCCAGTTTGAAAATTTTAATGCCTGTAAAGCTGAGTTTGAAATCACTGGTTTTAATGTACATCCTGGTTCTTCGAAGGATACGATGATCAATGCCTCACTTGTAGCTATGGAGATCAACTCTTGTCTACCTTCTATGGAGACTCCTAGAAACACGGAAGATTATGAGGGATTCTATCATTTGATCGATATGAATGGTGATGTGAGTCATGCAACATTACATTACATTGTGAGAGATCATGATCGGGGGTTGTTTGAGGCGAAGAAACAGACATTACGTTTGATCGCGAAAAATATGAACGAAAAATGGGGTAATGGTTGCGTTACTTTAACCATTACGGATCAGTATCAAAATATGGCCGAGATTATTAAGGATTGTCCTCATTTGATCAAAAATGCAAAGAAGGCTTGTGAAAATGCTGGTGTGGCTCCATTGGTTCTGCCAATTCGCGGAGGTACAGATGGATGTCAGTTAAGTTTTCGAGGACTTCCTTGTCCGAATCTTGGAACTGGTGGACATGCTTATCATGGACCTTATGAACATATTAGCGTTGAAGGAATGGATATGTGTGTTGATATTGTTGTGGAATTGATTAAATTGTATACTGAAGGTTGTTGATGTATAAATAGAGAAAGAACAATGTATTAGGGTCAGAAAAACGAATTTCATTGACGGCTTTTTTGCAAAACGCTGATTCGCTAATACTCCTGGCACAACTCGCTTCGCTCAAACAGTGCCCCGTATTGGCTGCGATTTTGCAAAAAATCCTATGAAATTCTATCATTTCTGACCCTAATACATTGTTCTTTCTCTATTTATACACTCAAATCTTTCAGTATACACTACTTACAGACAAGATACTTCATTCTTCACGAAACTCTTCCTGCATCCATATGATACACGTCGTCTGCGATTCCCATAGTAGATTCTCTATGGGATACTAGTACTGCGGTTCTTCCTTTACTTTCTTCTTTGAGTGATTTCAAGATAATTCCTTCATTTAAAGAATCTAAGTTACTTGTTGGTTCGTCTAGTAATAACATTGGGCTGTCGTGCAGAAAGGCTCTGGCGATTCCGATTCTTTGTTTTTCTCCACCAGACAGGGTGTCTCCGAGTTCTCCGACTTCGGTGTCGTAGCCATTTGGCAGGGACATGATCATGTCATAGATGGAGGCTTTTTGGGCGGCTTTTATGATTTCTTCTCTTGCTGCGCCTTGTTTTCCAATCGCTATGTTGTTGGCGATGGAGTCGTGGAAGAGTTCGGTTTCCTGAGTTACGTAGGATTGTGTGTTTCTAAGTGTCTTGGTTGGGATTTCTTTCACATTTTGGTCTGAGATCTTTATGTTTCCTTTGTTTACATCCCAGAAGCGCATCAGAAGTTTCAACAGTGTGGACTTTCCGCAGCCGCTTTTTCCACAGATTCCGATGACTTTTCCTTGTTTCATATTGATGTTGCAGTCTTTTAGGATGACTTCTTCATCATAGGCAAAGGTTACATCTTCTACGGATGCACCTTCAAAACTTATATCAGCTTCTCCTTCTGATTCTTCTACCATTGGTTCTTCTTCGAGTAAGGATAACACTCTTTCTCCACTTGCTAATGTCTGGTTTAAATTGTTTGACAGACTTGACAATGCAGTTACTGGACCAAAAGAACCCATCATAGCGATCGTTGCAAGCAGCATAGCATCAAATGTAACATTTCCTGCCTGATATAAATGATACATTAAAAATAACATTCCAAACGAACAACAAAGGATCACAAGGTCTGTGACAGCTCTTTGCATAGCTTCCATGCGATTCAGGTCTTTTATTTTTTGATAGATATGCTTTTCTTTGAAGAGAATGCGATTTATACTTTTGACACTTATATCATCAGCTTCAATGTTGAATTGCAAAACTAAATTCCAGTCTATTTAAGTCAAAACCAGAAGTTAGTTT